>ERZ1034361.840-NODE-840-length-18188-cov-11.960632_pt1 | contig 18188 bp, 13 predicted proteins | sample MGYA00520617_ERZ1034361 | MGnify/ENA primary metagenome ERZ1034361 (study PRJEB33736, sample SAMEA104284507) | Azolla filiculoides | biome: Urban; feature: Water surface; material: Ditch water | place: Netherlands | collected 2015-10-28 | depth 0-0.1 m ... | reverse complement strand
AAGGCGCTGAAGAAGAAAGAAATTTCCAAGCTGATCAACACGTCTTTCCGCAAGTGCGGCTTGAAAGAGACCGTGGTGTTCGCTGACAAGCTGTTGCAAAACGGTTTCCGTCTGGCCACACGCGCTGGTATCTCGATCGGTATCGACGACATGCTGGTGCCGCCAGAGAAGCCCGCCATCATTGAAGCCGCTGAAAAAGAAGTCAAAGACATCGAGCAGCAATACGTCTCCGGTCTGGTGACCGCTGGCGAGCGCTACAACAAGGTCGTTGACATCTGGGGCAAAGCTGGTGACGTCGTCTCCAAGGTGATGATGGACCAACTCCGCAAAGAGAAGACCATTGACCGTCATGGCAAGGAAGTCGATCAGGAATCGTTCAACTCGATTTACATGATGGCCGACTCCGGTGCCCGTGGGTCTGCTGCGCAGATTCGACAGTTGGCCGGTATGCGTGGTTTGATGGCCAAGCCCGACGGCTCGATCATTGAAACCCCCATCACGGCGAACTTCCGTGAAGGTCTGAACGTGTTGCAGTACTTCATCTCGACACACGGTGCACGTAAAGGTCTGGCCGACACGGCTTTGAAGACCGCCAACTCGGGTTACCTGACCCGTCGTCTGGTGGACGTGACCCAAGACTTGGTCGTGACCGAACTCGATTGCGGCACTTCTGACGGCTCGCTGATGCGCGCCATCGTTGAAGGCGGTGAAGTCATCGAGTCGCTGCGTGACCGTATCCTGGGCCGCACCGCTGCTGAAGACGTGTTGCATCCTGAAACCCGCGCTGTGCTGGCCTCTGCCGGCACCATGCTGGAAGAAGACCTCATCGACGAACTCGAAGCCGCTGGCGTTGACGAAGTCAAGGTCCGCACCGCACTGACTTGCGAAACCCGTTTCGGTCTGTGCGCCAAGTGCTATGGCCGCGATCTGGGCCGTGGTGGTCTGGTCAACGGTGGCGAGGCCGTCGGTGTGATCGCTGCGCAGTCCATCGGTGAGCCGGGTACCCAGCTGACCATGCGTACGTTCCACATCGGTGGTGCGGCTTCGCGTGCGGCTGTGGCTTCCAGCGTGGAAGCCAAGTCCAACGGCATCATTGGCTTCAATGCCACGATGCGTTATGTGACCAACACCAAAGGTGAGCTGGTGGTGATTTCCCGTTCTGGTGAAATCGTGATCAGTGAGCATGGCCGTGAGCGCGAGCGTCACAAAGTGCCTTACGGCGCGATCCTGTCGATCAAGGCCGACCAGACCATCAAGGCTGGCACCATCTTGGCCAACTGGGATCCATTGACCCGCCCGATCATCACCGAATTCGCCGGTCAGGTGAAATTCGAGAACGTCGAGGAAGGCATGACCGTTGCCAAGCAGGTCGACGAAGTGACCGGTTTGTCTACGCTGGTGGTCATTGATCCCAAGCGCCGTGGCGCCGCCAAGGTCATTCGCCCTCAGGTCAAACTGATCGATGCGCAAGGCAAAGAAGTCAAGATCCCCGGCACCGACCATTCGGTGACCATCGGCTTCCAGATCGGCTCGCTGATCCAGGTGCGTGACGGCATGGATGTGGGCCCTGGCGAAGTGCTGGCCCGTATCCCGGTCGAAGGTCAGAAGACCCGAGACATCACCGGTGGTTTGCCACGTGTGGCCGAACTGTTCGAAGCCCGTACGCCCAAAGACAAAGGCATGTTGGCCGAGATCACGGGTACCGTGTCCTTTGGTAAGGAGACCAAAGGCAAGGTCCGCTTGCAGATTACAGACCCTGAAGGCAAGGTCTGGGATGAATTGATTCCCAAAGAGAAGAACATCCTGGTGCACGAAGGCCAAGTGGTCAACAAGGGCGAGAGCATTGTGGACGGTCCGGCCGATCCGCAAGACATCTTGCGTTTGTTGGGCATCGAAGAGCTGGCCCGTTACATCGTTGACGAAGTGCAGGATGTTTACCGCTTGCAAGGCGTGAAGATCAACGACAAGCACATCGAAGTGATTGTTCGCCAGATGCTGCGTCGCGTGGTGGTCGAGAACATTGGTGACTCCACCTACATCTCCGGCGAGCAGGTCGAGCGTTCTGAAATGCTCAACACCAACGATGCATTGCAACGTGAAGGCAAGATCCCTGCGACATTCAGCAACTTGTTGCTGGGTATCACCAAGGCTTCTTTGTCGACCGATTCGTTCATTTCGGCCGCTTCCTTCCAGGAAACGACACGTGTGTTGACCGAAGCGGCCATCATGGGCAAGCGCGACGAGCTGCGTGGTCTGAAGGAAAACGTGATCGTGGGTCGTCTGATCCCTGCGGGTACGGGTTTGGCTTACCACAAGGCCCGTGCCGTCAAGGATGCGATGGACGACGCCGAGCGTCGCGCTATTGCCGACGCCGAGGCTGCAGACTTGGCCGGTCAGTCGGCTGAAGATGCCGTCACCGACGCAGGCGAAGCCGCCTGAGTGATGGGTTCACCTTTCATCGGGTGAACACGGATCAGCCCCTGCACCGTATCGCGGTCAGGGGCTGTTTTTATGGCGAGGATTCCACGGAGGTGAAACCATGGGCGCGTTGATCTTTGGCTTGCTGCTAGCGGTCACCCTGTTTTGGGCTGTCGGTGCGCACAACCGCTTGGTGCGTTTGCGCGCAGAGGTGGTTCGCCAGTGGAGCAGCGTCGATGCCGTCTGGATTCGCTTGCTGGTACGCATGCAAGGCGGTATCGCTGCGCGGCAGTCATTGATGATGGACGCGGGGGCAGATGAATTACAGCCCTTGCAGATGGCATGTGACGAGTTGTTGGAGGCTTTGTCTCAAGCACGTTTGCAACCCCTGGATGGTGAAAGTCAAAAACAAGTGGTGACACAGCATTTGAAGGTGCTTGCAGAGATCCGTCTGATGCTGCAAACGCCCAACGATGCGGTCAAGCCTGACCTGGACATCGCCCTGAACCGGATGCGGCAAACGCTGCCTGCGGCACTCATTCCTTACCATGTGGCTGTGGCCGCTTACAACGATGCGCTGGCCATGCGGCCGGCCTCCTGGTTGGCCGGACGCCTGAACTTCAAACCCGCCATGCGCATGGACTTGTCCATGGGGGCTGCTTGACGCTGAACATGACAACCATGCCCTCATTGACCGGACAGACCTCGTCGGGCCAGTCCCCGCCTTTGTGGCGTTTGCTGCAAGCAACGGCCGCTGCCGTACAGGCCACACGCCAGGGCCGTTCATTGACTGCACAACTGGAGAGCGTTCCCCATGAGCTGAGGCCAGGGGTTCAGGCTTTGAGTTTTCAGGTGCTGAGGCAACTGGGCCGGGCCATGGCTTTGCGTGAGCTGCTGGCTTCCAAAGCACCACCGCCTGCGGTGGACGCCTTGCTTTGTACAGGCTTGGCCTTGTGCTGGAACGATGCGGATGCTCCGTACCCTGTCCATACCCTGGTCAACCAAACGGTTGAGGCCGCACGCAAGCAACGGCAAACTCAAGCCCAAAGCGGGTTCATCAATGCCTGTCTGCGCCGTTTCATGCGGGAGCGTGATGATTGCGTGTCTCAGACCAACGGCAACCTTCAGGCGCAATGGAATCATCCGCGCTGGTGGGTCGAACGTCTGCAGGCGGATCACCCACGCCATTGGCAGTCACTGCTGGCCATGGCCCAAAAACCAGCCCCTATGACGCTGCGCGTCAACAGCCAGCAACACCAAGTGACCGCTTACCAGCAGCAGTTGGATGCGATCGGCGTGTCATCTCACGTGGTGGGTTTGCAAGGACTGCAATTGAGCAAGGCACTGCCCGTGCACTTGTTGCCCGGTTTTTCGGCGGGCCATGTGTCGGTTCAAGATGCCGCCGCGCAATTGGCAGCGCCCCTGCTCATGCATGGGCTGGACACGGCCAAGCCGTGGAAAATCCTGGACGCATGTGCTGCACCCGGGGGGAAAACCGGACATTTACTGGAGCTTTATCCTCAGGCAAATGTGCTGGCCCTGGATGTGGACGAATCCCGTTGCGAGCGCATTCACCAGAACTTGCAGCGCTTGGGACAGAGAGCCCAAGTGCGGGCCGCAGACGCTGGGCAGCCTGGACAATGGTGGGATGGTGAGCTGTTTGACGCGATTTTGCTGGATGCACCCTGTACAGCATCGGGCATCGTGAGGCGGCATCCGGATGTGCGATGGCTGCGCAGACCGACAGACAGTAGACAATTGGCCCAAATTCAGGCCACTTTGCTTGAAACCCTTTGGCCTCTGTTGAAGTCTGGCGGGCGCATGCTTTATTGCACTTGCTCGGTTTTCAAGGCGGAGGGGGATGAGACGGTGCAAGCGTTTCTTCAACGCAACACCGATGCCTTATTGCAGCCTTCGCCAGGACATTTGATACCCGGACAGTCCCCAAGTGGGCTGTCAGTCGAGCACAATCCATTGGGTGAACATGATGGGTTTTATTACGCACTGCTGGAAAAGCGCCAAAGCTGAGCTGCGGCGCCTTGCTCGCTGGGCCCTGGGGGCCTGGCTGCTTGTCGCGTCATGCGCCTGGGCTCAAACCTCGGTTGCTGAGCTGACAGAGCTGCGCGCCGAGCGCCGGGACGCCGCTTTGTACGTGACCGCACAGCTGAAACTCGAGTTGGGTCCGGCTGTTGAGGATGCACTGGTCAAAGGCTTGGCGGTGCACTTTGTTGCCGAGGCTGAGGTCATGCGTGACCGTTGGTATTGGTATGACCGAAAAATCGGCATCGCAACACGTTACTACCGATTGGCTTTTCAGCCCCTCACCCGCCGTTGGCGGTTGAACGTTTCGAATGAGCCCATTTCAGGTGCTGGCTTGGGCGGCAGCATCTCGCAGAATTTTGAAACCCTGTCTGAAGCGCTGGGCGTCATCCGACGTCAGTCCGGCTGGAAAGTGGCCGAAATGGCCGAATTGGATCTGGATGCCCGGCAATACATCGCTTACCGCTTCCGGCTGGATATCTCTCAGCTGCCACGCCCTTTCCAGATTGCCGCAGGTAATCAGGCCGAGTGGACTTTGGTGGCGAGCCGGCAATTGCGTTTGACAACAGACATGGTGCGCTGACGTGGGTTTGTCTGTCCGTCGATCCGAAAAGCAAGTGCTGCAGGCATCGCGCACCAGCCGATGGCTTTTGGGCTTGGGTGCGTTGGCGATGGTGGTGATCGGTTTGGGCTTGCTGGTCTTGATGACCCAAGCCACAGGCAACCGAGAGCGGTACAACCAGAATTACGAATGGCTCACGCTCATCAACGCTGTCGTGGCCAGCGGGCTCTTGATCACCATCTTGTGGGGGGCTGTGCGGCTGTTGCTCAGACTTCGCCGTGGGCAATTCGGCTCCAGGTTGCTGGTCAAATTGGCGGGCATCTTCGCGTTGGTGGGCGTCATTCCCGGCGTCTTGATTTATGTGGTTTCCTACCAGTTCGTTTCACGTTCGATTGAAAGCTGGTTTGACGTCAAGGTTGAAGCGGCGCTGGTGGCTGGCCTGAATCTGGGGCGGGCCACACTGGACACGCTGAGTACGGATCTGGCCAAACAATCGCGTGTCGCAGCAGCCCAACTGAGCGATGTTGCCGATGTGAGCGCTGGCGTTGCCTTGGAAAAGATACGCGAACAGCTGGGCGTCAGTGACGCGGTGTTGTGGACGACCAGCGGGCGCATGGTGGCCAGCGCAGGCCAGTCGCGGTTCCAGATCAGACCGGAGTTGCCTCCGAGTCAACAAATCAAAGAGGCCAGGCAGAAGGGCCACATCGAATGGGTGGAGGGCTTTGACGAAGCCATCCCCGGTGGCGACAAGGGGCGCATCAAGGCACTGGTTTTGTTGCCTCAATCTGGCCTGGCCTTCGATGAAGACCGACGCTTGTTGCAAGTGACGCAGGACTTGCCGCCGACGCTGGTTAACAACGCGCTGGAGGTGCAGTCCGCCTACCGTGAATACCAAGAGCGTGCCTTGGCGCGTGAAGGCCTCAGGCGCATGTACATCGGCACGTTGACCCTCAGCTTGTTTTTAGCCGTTCTCGGCGCCATCTTGCTGGCGGTGGTGTTGGGCAACCAGTTGGCCCGACCTTTGTTGTTGCTGGCGCATGGCATGCGCCAAGTGGCTGCGGGCGACTTGACACCCAAGCTGGCATTGCAAGGCAACGATGAACTCGGCGGTTTGACGCGTTCGTTTGCCGACATGACGCAACAGTTGTCGGATGCCCGCTCCAATGTGCAGCGCAGCCTGGTTCAGCTGGACACAGCCCGCGGCAATTTACAAACGATTCTGGACAACTTGACCGCCGGTGTCATGGTGTTCGATGCACAAGGTGTCATTCAGTCGGCCAATCCGGGTGCAACGCGCATCTTGCGTGTGCCGGTTGCGGCGCACAACGGCTTGTCACTGCTCAGCTTGCCTGGCCTTGAAGGGTTTGCGCAAGGCGTCGTTGAACAATTTGCAATGTTGCGCTCTGACAGCGGCACCCATGAGTTGGACCATTGGCAAAAATCTTTTGAAATTCACGCTACCGGCCAAGGCTTGTCTGAGACAGCGGTGACCTTGTTGGCCCGTGGTGCGGTATTGCCGGATGGCATGCGGCTTTTGGTGTTCGATGACATTTCAGAAATCGTGTCTGCAGAGCGGGCCCAAGCTTGGGGTGAGGTGGCCAGGCGCTTGGCTCATGAAATCAAAAATCCGCTGACCCCCATCCAGTTGTCTGCAGAAAGATTGCAGAGAAAACTGATGGGCAAACTCGATGCCCAAGACGATGCTGTGCTGGCCAAGTCTGTCAAGACCATCGTGGACCAAGTTGATGCCATGAAGCGATTGGTCAATGAATTTCGTGACTATGCCCGACTGCCTTCAGCCGACTTGAAGCCTGTCCAGCTCAATGTCCTGATTGCGGATCTGATGGTGTTGTACGCGAATGAACCAGCAGATCAGATCCATCGCGCCACGGTGGTTACCGAACTTGACCCCACGTGCCCACCCATATTGGGCGATGAACAGCAACTCCGGCAAGTGATCCACAACCTGCTGCAAAACGCACAGGATGCCTGCGAGTCCAAAGGCGAACTTGCGCAGGACGCACGCGTTGGCGTGCGCACCGAATGGAATGCCTCGCGCAACCGAGTTCGTTTGACGGTGTCCGATACGGGGCCAGGTTTTGAGACCAATATCCTCAAGCGTGCATTTGAACCCTACGTCACCACCAAGGCCAAGGGCACTGGATTGGGCTTGGCCGTGGTGAAGAAAATTGCCGATGAACATGCGGCCAAAATTGAGCTGAGCAATGTGATGCAAGACGGCGAAATCAAAGGCGCGCAAGTCTCGCTATCATTCGCACTGGAAACACCCAAGGGCAAATTGAATCAGCCCGCTTATTGAACAGAGACACGCAGACAATATGGCAAATATTTTGGTCGTTGACGATGAGCTTGGGATCCGTGATCTGCTCTCTGAAATCCTGTTCGATGAAGGGCATCAAGTTGAGCTTGCCGAAAATGCCGCCAGGGCGCGCGAAGCACGCATGCGCATGCGCCCCGACCTGGTGCTGCTCGACATCTGGATGCCGGACACCGATGGTGTGAGCCTCTTGAAAGAATGGGCGACCGCAGGCTTGCTCAACATGCCCGTGATCATGATGAGCGGCCACGCGACCATCGATACGGCGGTGGAGGCGGTCAAGATCGGTGCTCAAGCCTTTCTGGAAAAACCCATCACCTTGCAAAAACTGCTCAAAGCCGTTGAGCAGGGTTTGGCCAGAGACCAAGTCAAACAGGCGGTGAGCTCTTTGATGGCCACGCAAGTCACCAGCGTGATGCCAGCCGCTTTGGTTGGCAACGATATAGCCAGCGCTGTGTTGGAGGTTCAGCAAAGTTTTGATTTGGATCGACCTTTGCGGGAGGCGCGCGATGCATTTGAAAAAGCCTACTTTGAATTCCACCTGGCCCATGAAGCTGGCTCCATGACCAAAGTGGCGGAGAAAACGGGTCTGGAGCGAACACACCTGTACCGAAAGCTCAAACAACTGGGTGTGGACTTGTCTCGCAGCAAACGCAATGGCTGATTTGTGTTCGATACATCAGAACAATCTTTTTCCTCTGCTATAATTTTGCTTCCGGCCCGGTAGCTCAGTTGGTAGAGCAGCGGATTGAAAATCCGCGTGTCGATGGTTCGATTCCGTCCCAGGCCACCAAACAAGAACCGTCAGTGCGAAAGTGCTGACGGTTTTTCTATTTCTGGTGTCAACACACTGCGCCTACGCTGTGCTTGCTGGGTATATACATGACCACCTCACCTCAATCGCTCACCGGTCTCGCTCCTTTCTTGAAGCCGTATCGGTGGGCGCTGGTCTTGGCGGGTTTGTTCTTGCTGCTGGCCGCAGGCACCACGCTGGCCTTTCCCTGGGTCTTGCGCCAGCTGATTGACCAGGGCCTGGCCACCGGGGCTTCTGCTGAGCAGTTGTCGGGCAATTTTTTGCAGTTGTTTGGTGTGGCGGCCGCATTGGCGGTGTTTTCTTCGGGTCGCTACTACACCGTGAGCTGGCTGGGCGAGCGCATCACGGGTGACCTGCGCAATGCCGTGTACGGCCATGTGCTCAAGCAAAGCCCGGCCTTTTTTGAAACCACCCAATCGGGCGAAGTGCTTTCGCGCCTCACCAATGACACCACGCTGGTGCAAACCGTGGTGGGCTCGTCCTTTTCTATGGGCCTGCGCAACTTGGTCATGGGGGCTGGCGCGCTGATCATGCTGGTCTGGACCAACCCGGTGCTCATGCTGCAGGTGGTGGTGGTGTTGGCCGCGGTCATTTTCCCGAGTGTGTATTTGGGGCGGCGTGTGCGCCGCCTGTCTCGGGCCAACCAGGACCGGGTGGCCGATTCGAGCGCCATCGCTTCTGAGGTGCTCAACGCCATCAGCGTGGTGCAAAGCTACACCGCTGAGGGGCGTGAAACCCGCCGCTTCATCGATTCGACCTCCCGCGCCTTGGGCGCAGCCTTGGGCCGCATCCGCGCACGGGCCGTGTTGGTGGGCTTCATCATCATGGCATCGAGCGCCGTTTTGCTCTGGGGCCTGTACATGGGCACGCTGGCCGTTCGTGCGGGCACCAGCACGGCGGGCCAGCTGGGCGAGACGGTGTTTTACGTCATCTTGCTGGCCAGCGCCTTTGCTGTGCTGGGCGAGGTGTACGGCGACTTGCTGCGCGCATCGGGCGCAACCGAGCGCCTGATGGAATTGCTGCACACCGAGTCCAACCTCAAGATCGCAGCCCAACCGCAACAAGCGCCCTGGCCGCAGGGCGGTTCTTCGCTTCAGCTGGAGTCGGTGCGGTTTCACTACCCCTCACGCCCCGACACCTGGGCGCTAGACCAATTGACAGGTCAAATCCACCCGGGGCAGACCGTGGCCGTGGTGGGCCCAAGCGGCGCAGGCAAGACCACGCTGTTCGATTTGCTGATGCGCTTTCATGACCCGCAGTCGGGCCGCATCGTGCTGGACGGCTTGCCCATCGACCAGATGGACCTGCATGACCTGCGCGAGCGTATGGCCATCGTGCCGCAGGATCCGGTGATATTTTCTGGCACGGTGATCGAGAACATCCGCTACGGCCGCCCCGACGCCAGCCTGGACGACGTGCACGCTGCTGCTGAAGCCGCTTATGCGCAAGAGTTCATCCGCGAACTGCCGGAGGGCTTTGATACTTACCTGGGCGACCGGGGTGTGCGCTTGTCGGGTGGGCAGCGCCAACGCATCGCGATCGCGCGGGCCATTTTGAAAAACCCGCCGCTCTTGCTGCTGGACGAAGCCACCAGCGCGCTTGACGCACAGAGCGAAAAAATGGTGCAGGCTGCACTGGACAAAGCCATGGTCGGCCGCACCACGCTGGTCATTGCGCACCGCCTGGCCACGGTGCAGCGCGCTGATGTGATCTGGGTGCTCGAGCGTGGGCGCCTGATGGAGCAGGGCGCCCACGCCGAACTGCAAGCCAAGGGTGGGCTGTACGCCAGCTTGGCGGCGCTGCAGTTCAATGCGGTGGTTTGATGGCCGAGCCCGATTCACCAAAGAAAAAGCCGCTCACAGGAGCGGCTTTTTCATGCGCAACTGAAAAGGATCAGTTGCGGTTGTCGCGGTAACCGCTGCCGTAGCCGGTGGTCGGCTCTTTGGGCTTGGAGATGTTCACCACGATCGAACGACCGCTGACCGACATGCCGTTCAGACCGGCGATGGCGGCTTGGGCTTCTTCGGCGCTGGACATTTCGACAAACGCGAAGCCTTTGGAGCGACCGGTGTCGCGGTCCATCATGACTTTGGCCGACAGAACGCCGCCAAATTCAGAAAAGTTTTGACGCAAGCTGGCGTCGTCGATGGTGTAAGGCAAGTTGCCCACGTAAATTTTGCTGCTCATGGTTGAGCCTTTCAGAGAGGTGGCGTGCAGGTTTTCAAATCAACCTGTCCGCATGGAATGGCGGTTTCCTGAGAGATTCCGCCGGGAAAAGTGCCTTGCCTTGCAGGCAAGGGCACCTTTATTGGGGTGTTGGTGCATTGGCAAGTCGTGGCGTCTGTCCATGACGCGGTTTCTTGCTGTTTGCGTGGTGGGACTTTGGCGAGCCCCTCGCTGGTTGTGACTCGCGAAGTCGCAAGCAAATCTCATTATATTCTTAAATTAAATATAGAGGAATTTTCTTATTCATTTCAGTTTTAAGTGTGGGTATTGGCCGCAAAGGGCGATTCGCCATGCAAATTGCTCAACTATCGCTGTCTTGCAGACAGTGGTGCTGGCATGGCTCACAATTCGGCATCCAGTATGTTCTGGCAAATTGCGCTAAGGAGTGCCCTATGTCTTCACGTTTCATGTCTTCTAATTCCAGCCGCCGTGTCTTCATGATGCAAGTGGCCACAGCGGCCAGCACTTTGGTGGTGGCCAGCGAGGCTTCTGCGCAAGCCATGGTGGACGAAAAAGACCCTCAAGCTGCAGGCTTGGCTTACAAAGCCGATGGCACCAAAGTGGACAAGGCCAAAAATCCTAAGTTCGTCGCCGGCTCGAATTGCGCCAACTGTGCGTTGTTCCAGGCCAAAGCCGGTGCTGCAGCAGGTGCTTGCCCGCTGTTTGCAGGCAAACAAGTGGCGGCCAAAGCCTGGTGCTCTGCTTGGGCCAAAAAAGCCTGACCACCTGCGGTGCCTGACCAGGCATTCAGTGTGTTCAAACCGCCTTCGGGCGGTTTTTTTTGTACCCCTCAATCAGGCGTCGTGCAATGTGTCGCCGTGAACTTCCAGGGCCCCACTGCGTTCCAGTTCAGAGAGCATCATGTCCAGCCAGGTGTTCACGTCGTGGCCTTGGCCAAAGCGGCGGTGCAAGTCATTCATGTAGGGCACGCCCAAAGCCCAGGCGCTGAATTCGGCTTTGGAGATTTGCCCCCATTCCAGCAGTTTGAATTTGAGCAACACCTTGGTGCCGTAGCGCGCATGGCGCTCGGGATTTTGGGCAAAGCTTTCGAGTTTGCTGCGGGCCAGCGCCAAGGCGGGCGCGATTTCGGTGAAGACGGCACCATGCCCTGGAATGATGGTGGCCGGTTGGAGCCTTTCAATCAGGTCGAGGGTCTGTCCCACTTCGTCAAATGCATCCACCCCGACCAATTCGGGGAACACCACGCCAAAACCGTTTTGCCAAAGTGCATCGGCCGACATCAGCAAGCGGTGTTCCGGGGCGAACAAGATGACGGAATGCGGGTCATGCCCCGGCGCCGCATGCACTTCCCAGTCCATATTCGCCCAGCGGTGGGTGGAGCCTGGCTGGAGCAAGCCGGTGAATGAGAAAGGGGGGCAGTTTTGTCCCGTGGGCTTGTAGCTCAACTCGTCTTCGCACCAGGTGTGAACGGCAGGAGCCAAGCCAGGGGGTATCCAGGTTTTCAGCGCAGGGTAGCGCGCTTGCAAGGCCTGATTGCCGCCGCAATGGTCACTGTGTAAGTGCGTGTTCGCCAATTGGTCGAGCGTGCGGCCTTGCAAGGCTTGCGCCACCAAGGCCAAGGTTTGCTCCTGGTGGGTGACGTAACCGCTGTCTACCAGCGTGGCGTTGTCTGCATCGCACAGCAAAACGTTGTTGGCAGACAGCCAGCCGCGTTCCAATACGGTCACGCCTGCAGGCAAAGAAACGAGGGTGGTCATTCGTGTGCAGCTGCGTTATTTGTTGCTGCGCAATTCCCGGCGCAAGATTTTGCCGACGTTGGATTTGGGCAGTTCGTCACGGAATTCGATGTATTTGGGGCGCTTGTAGCCGGTCAGGTTGTCGTGACAGAAGCGCGACACGGCTTCTTCCGTGAGCAAGGGGTCGTTGCGCACCACAAACACTTTGATGGTTTCACCCTGCATCGTGTCGGCGATGCCCACCACAGCACACTCCACAACGCCCGGACAAGTCGAGATGACGTTTTCTAGCTCGCTTGGGAAGACATTGAAGCCGCTGACGATGATCATGTCTTTCTTGCGGTCCACGATGCGCGTGAAGCCCTCCTGGTCCATGATGCCCACATCGCCTGTACGCATGAAGCCATCGGCGGTGAAGGTTTTGGCGTTTTCTTCGGGCTGCTGGTAATAACCCGTCATCACGTTGGGGCCACGGATGCAAATTTCACCCGAGCTGCCCACGGGCAAGGTTTGGCCCGCGTCGTCCTTGATGGCGATGTCGATGCTGGGCAGGGGCAAGCCGATGTTGCCGCTGAAGTGGGTTTGTGTGACGGGGTTGTTCGTGCCAATGGCGCAGGTTTCGCTCATGCCCCAACCTTCGATCATGGCGCTGCCCGTGGCGGCTTGCCAGTGCTTGGCCGTTCCCTCGGATGCCGCCATGCCGCCCGCTTGGGTCAAGCGCAGCGAGGAAAAGTCGATCGTCTTGAACATGGGGTGTTGCATCAGGGCGTTGAACAAGGTGTTCACGCCTGGCAGCATGTGGAAGGGGCGTTGCTTGAGCACGTCAATGAACTTGCCAAAATCGCGCGGGTTGGGCACCAGTGTGAGGTGCGAGCCTTGGCGGATGGCCAGCAAGCACAGCGTCAAAGCAAAGATGTGGTACAGCGGCAAAGCGGCAATGCTGTTGACTTTGCGCAGATCGCCAATGCTGGCCAGGGCCGGGGTGAACCAGCCTTCAGCTTGCAAGATGGCCGCCACGATGTTGCGGTGCGTCAATACTGCGCCCTTGGACAGTCCGGTGGTGCCGCCTGTGTACTGCAAGAAGGCGGTGTCATCCAAGGTCTGTGGCACGGGCTTGAGGCTCAGGTGGCGACCTTGGGCAATGGCTTTCTTGAATGGGGTCACGGTACGCCCACCCGCCAAAGGCAGCTCGAACTCGGGCACCATTTTGGCCAGATGGCGAACGGCAAAGGTCATCCAGCGGCCATACCAGGGCCCGAGCAGGTCGCCAATCGATGCCACCACCACATGTTGAATGGACGTGTGCTCGATCACCTCTTGCAAGGTGGACGCAAAATTTTCGAGAATCACAATGGTTGTGGCGCCCGAGTCTTTGAGTTGGTGCTGCAGCTCCCTTGCGGTGTAGAGCGGGTTGACGTTCACGCAGGTGTAACCGGCGCGCAAGATCGCCGCCATGGTGACTGCAAACTGGGGCAAATTCGGCAGCATGATGGCCACGCGGCTGCCGGGTGCCAAACCTTTGTCCTGAAGCCACGCCCCCAGGGCTTTGGACAGCTCGTCCAGCTCCTTGTAGCTCATCCAGCGGTCCATGCAGACCGAAAACGGGCTGTTGCCGTGCTCACGGAAAGCGGTCTCCAGCAAGTCGGTCAGGCTGCTGTATTGGTCCGGGTCAATGTCATGCGGGACGCCGGGGGGGTAGTTCTTCAGCCAAATACGTTCCATCGTTTGTTCTCCTCGATCCTTTCATTGTCACCATCTGTTGGCCAAAGTGTGATCGGGCAATTCCCCATCGAGGCTGGATAAGGTCTCTCAGGCGACAAATAACCAGCACAGACAAGGGCGAGAGATTGGGTGCAAAATAAGGGAAAACCCGAGCCACTCTATGAACACCCCTGCAACCTCCCCTCCCGGATTCTGGCGCCGACTTTGGCGACGCTGGATCTCGGGCGTTGACATGGGCGGTCCTGTGGGGCGTGGCACGCCACGTTTTTTCGGGGGGTGGATTCCCATCCGGTCTTTGTCGCGACGCCACAAGCCCCGCATCCTCAAGCATTTGCTGTCCTTGGCGCCGGAGGACCGTTATCTGCGTTTTGGTTACCCCGCGACCGACGAGCAGATTGAGCGCTATGTGCTGGGCCTGAACTTTGACCGCGATGAAATTTTCGGGGTGTTCAACCGCCGGTTGGCGTTGGTGGCCATGGCGCATTTGGCGTTTTCGGTTGATCCGCAGTGGGCCACTTGTGCCGAGTTTGGTGTGTCGGTCGCGTCGCACCAGCGCGGCAAAGGCTTGGGGGCCCGTCTTTTTAAACACGCCGTGATGCATGCCCGCAACCAAGGCGTGAGCATGATCTTCATTCATGCGCTGAGTGAAAACGTGGCCATGCTCAAAATTGCGCGCCACGCCGGAGCCAGGGTGCAACGCGATGGCAGCGAAAGCGAGGCTTACCTGACCTTGCCCGAGGCCACGCTGGACAGCCAGCTGAGCGGCTTGATGCAAGAGCAGATGGCCGAATTGGATTACCAGCTGAAAAACCAGGCGCAGCAATTTCGCAAATGGCTGGCCACGGTGCAAGAGATTCGCCAAGGGGTGCGTGATGCCCGTCACACGGTGCACAAGCCTTGAATGGCTGAGTGTCATGTGAATCCGCTATCCTAGAGGCTTAGCCATAACAGCATGTCCTGCACTCTCTGACTGTGTCCGACCCCCATCCTGCGCGCCACCCCGAGCGCGAAGACAAGCGCAGTTTCTTGCAAAAACTCGCCGAATTCATCCACCCCGGTCCTGACTCTGCCGACGAGCTGATCGAAACCTTGGCCGAAGCCGAGGACAACCACATCATCAATGCCGAGAGCCGTCTGATGCTCGAAGGCGTGATCCGCATGGCCGACATGACTGCCGGCGATGTGATGGTGGCCGCACCCCGGATGGACCTGCTGGACATTGAAGACCCATTTGACCAGTTGTTGCACCAGGTCATTGAGACCGCGCACTCGCGCTTTCCGGTCTTTGAGGGCGAAAAAGAAAACATCATCGGCATTTTGCTGGCCAAAGACCTGCTCAAACTGCAGCGTGCGCCCGAATTGAACATCCGCGCGCTGTTGCGCCCGGCTGTTTTTGTGCCTGAGAGCAAAGGCCTCAACGATTTATTGCGCCAGTTCCGCGACAACCGCAACCACCTGGCCATCGTCATCGACGAGTTTGGGCGCACGGCAGGCCTCATCACGATTGAGGACGTGCTGGAGCAAATTGTGGGCGAGATCGAAGACGAATTCGACATTGCCGACGATGAAGGCGATATTTTTGGTCTGCCCGACCGCAGCTTTCGGGTCAGTGGCGACACGTCGCTGGACCGGGTCAGCGAGGCGTTTGGCGTGAATTTGCAAGAAGCCCGTGAGGACGCGGAGGGCCCTGACTTTGACACCATCGGCGGCCTGATCGCCCACGAAATGGGCCATGTGCCGCGCCGTGGCGAAAAGTATGTTTTGGCGGGCCTGCAGTTTGTGGTCTTGCACACCCGTGCGGGCGCTGTGCGCTGGTTCAAGGTGTCGCCGGTTTCCCTCACCTCGACGCCAGAGCCCAAGGCATGAATTTCGGCCCTGAGCGCGCTCGCGGCTTGCCAGCCGTGTGGCCCGCTTTGGCCGGTGCCGCACAGGCGGCGTCTGTTGCCATGCCGGGCAGTGGTCAGGCGCAAGGCTGGCTGCAGGTCTTGAGCCTGACCGTGTTGGCCGCAGGTCTGGCGCGCATCGCCCATCCTGTGAATCGAGCACGGTCTTCAGGCAAACAAGCGGCTTGGGTCGGGGGTTTTTTTGCCACCGCGTGGCTCACAGGGTGTTTTTGGTGGCTGTATGTGTCCATGCATGATGTGGGCGGTTTGCCTGCCCCTTTGGCTGGGCTGGCGGTGTTGGCTTTGGCGTCCGCCTTGGCGCTCTATTACGCCGCAGCTTGCGCGGTGTGGGTGGGTTTGGCAGGGAAGGGGCTGCGCCATCGGCCAGGATTGGCCAGTGCCTTGTTTGCGGCTTTGTGGACTTTGGCCGAACTCATGCGGGGGCGCTGGTTAACGGGCTTTCCTTGGGGTGCGGGCGGTTACGCACATGTCGATGGTGTGTTGGCGGTTTGGGCACCTTGGGTGGGGGTGTATGGCATGGGGGCCTTGGCTGCCTGGTTGTCCATGCGCTTGGCCTTGTCGGGTTGGCGGCTGCGGGCGATCAAGCCCTTGGTCGCTGTGCTGGCCGTCTCCTGGGGGCTGCAGTCTTTTGCCCCCCCTTTGACCACTTCGGCCGGGTTCGGGCAGGTGGAGTTGCTGCAGGCCAATATTTCCCAAAATATCAAATTTGACGTGGGCAGCGGCATCCGCGATGCGCTGCAGTGGTACGACGCTCAGCTGCGTAACAGCCAACAAGCGCTGGTGGTGGCGCCCGAGACGGCCGTCCCTTTGTTGCCTCGGTATTTGCCTGAAGGCTATTGGTCCGGTTTGCAGCAGCATTTTTCCCGGCCTGGTCGGCCTCTGGCCCTTGTGGGCGTGCCTCTGGGCAATGTGGCGCAGGGCTACACCAACTCGGTGGTGGCTTTGGGGCCTGCCGGTTTGCCGGATTACCGCTACGACAAATCGCACCTGGTGCCTTTTGGTGAGTTCATGCCGCCTGGTTTTGTCTGGTTTGTGCGCATGATGAACATTCCTTTGGGTGATTTCCGCTCGGGCGGATGGGATCAGCCCTCGGTTTCCTGGCAAGGTCAGCGCTTGGCCCCCAATGTTTGCTACGAAGATCTGTTTGGCGAAGAGTTGGCTGCACGGTTCAAAGACCCCGTTCAGGCCCCCACCGCCTTGGTGAACGTGAGCAACATCGCCTGGTTTGGCGACACCTTGGCGGTTGACCAGCACCTGAATATCTCGCGCATGCGTGCCATGGAGCTGGGCCGGCCCATGCTGCGCGCCACCAACACAGGCGCCACCGCCATCATTGACCACCAAGGTCGCGTGACCGACCAATTGCCGCGCTTTACCCGTGGCAGCCTGGTTGGCCGATACGAAGGTCGTGAGGGCTTGACACCCTACGCGCGTTGGGCAGCTGCTTGCGGCTTGTGGCCGTTTTGGGGTCTGTGCTGTGCGGTGGTGGGGCTTGCCCTGTGGCGTCGCCGGTCGGTCTGACGGCCTGATTTCCGGGGCGCTGGACGGGCTTGGGCTGGACAGACTTGATCTGACGGGTGCAGCGGCGTCCGCGCGATCAGGCCGTTTGCACCCAGCAAAGACCGTAAAATCAAGGGTTTGCGCAAAGCCTGCGCCCATCCAACCCTCGCCAGCTCGCTGCTGGCAACGCTTCGGCCATGTTGACCTTCCAGCAAATCATTCTCAAATTGCAGCAATACTGGGACGCCCAGGGTTGCGCCTTGCTCCAGCCCTACGACATGGAAGTCGGTGCGGGCACCAGCCACACCGCCACGTTCTTGCGCGCCATCGGCCCCGAGCCATGGAAGGCCGCCTACGTGCAGCCCAGCCGCCGCCCCAAAGATGGCCGCTATGGCGAAAACCCCAACCGCCTGCAGCACTACTACCAGTTTCAGGTCGTTTTGAAGCCTGCACCCAGCAACATCCTCGAGCTCTACCTGGGCTCGCTCGAAGCGCTGGGCTTTGACCTGAAGAAAAACGACATCCGCTTCGTCGAAGACGATTGGGAAAACCCGACGCTCGGCGCCTGGGGCCTGGGCTGGGAAGTCTGGCTCAACGGCATGGAAGTGACCCAGTTCACCTACTTCCAACAAGTGGGCGGCATCGACTGCAAACCGATCACGGGTGAGATCACCTATGGCCTGGAACGCCTGGCCATGTACCTGCAAGGCGTGGACAACGTCTACAACCTGCAATGGACCGACGGTTTGACCTACGGCGATGTGTACAAGCAAAACGAAGTCGAGCAGTCGACTTATAACTTCGAGCACAGCGACGCCGAGTTCTTGTTCACCGCCTTTGGTGCGCACGAAAAGCAAGCCCAGCACCTCATGGGCGCGCAGCTGGCGCTGCCCGCCTACGAGCAAGTGCTCAAGGCCGCGCACACCTTCAACCTGCTGGACGCGCGCGGCGCGATCAGCGTGACCGA
>ERZ1034361.839-NODE-839-length-18213-cov-5.917512_pt1 | contig 18213 bp, 21 predicted proteins | sample MGYA00520617_ERZ1034361 | MGnify/ENA primary metagenome ERZ1034361 (study PRJEB33736, sample SAMEA104284507) | Azolla filiculoides | biome: Urban; feature: Water surface; material: Ditch water | place: Netherlands | collected 2015-10-28 | depth 0-0.1 m ... | reverse complement strand
GGATTCCGGCATCGTGCGCCAAGGCACGAAAATGGACATTGCCTATTTCGACCAGTTCCGCACCCAGCTCGATCCCAATTCGACGCTGTCCGACGTCATCTCGCCGGGCTCGGACTGGGTCGATATCGGCGGCGCCCGCAAGCACGTCATCGGCTATCTCGAAGACTTCCTGTTCGCCCCCGAGCGTGCCCGCTCGCCGGTCAGTTCCCTGTCCGGTGGCGAACGTAACCGCCTGCTGCTGGCCCGCCTGTTCGCCAAGCCGGCCAATGTGCTGGTCCTCGACGAGCCGACCAACGACCTCGATATCGAAACGCTCGAGCTACTCGAAGAATTGCTGCAAACCTACGAAGGGACGCTCTTCCTGGTCAGCCACGACCGGACTTTCATCGACAATGTGGTGACCCAGACCATCGCCGCCGAGGGAGACGGCACCTGGCAGGAATACGCCGGCGGCTATAGCGACTGGGCGAACTACAAGGCCAGTGTGGCCAAGGATGCGCCGAAGGTCAGGGCTGAAGCCAAGCCGGTCGCCAAGGTGGCGGAGCCGGTCAAGGTTGTCGAGGTGGCCAAGCCGAAGGGCGAAAAACTCTCGTGGAAAGAACAGCGCGAGCTGGAGTCGCTGCCCGCCAAGATCGCCGGGCTGGAAGCCGAGCAGTCCGAGTTGAGCCAGCGTCTCGCCGATGCCTCGCTTTACCAGACAGATCCGGCTGCGGCGCAGAAGGCCTCCGACCGCCTCGCCGCCATTGATGATGAGTTGATGGCCATGCTCGAGCGTTGGGAGGGGCTGGAGGCCCGCGCCGGGAACCCGGCATAAGGCGGCGTGTTCCAAGAGGCTTATCGAGGATGCCCATGACCCCAACAAACACAAGCTGGCGTACGCCAACACTGATCCTGATCGCCGGCTGCATCATCCTGACGCTGTCGATGGGTGTCCGCCACACGGCGGGGCTCTTCCTGCAACCGATGTCGGCCGATCACGGCTGGACGCGGGAAACCTTCTCCTTTGCCTTCGCCCTGCAAAACCTGGTCTGGGGCCTCGGGTCGCCCTTTGCCGGGGCCATTGCCGATCGTTACGGCGCCGGGCGTACGCTGCTCGTCGCGGCCTCGCTCTATGTCCTCGGCCTGGTCCTCATGTCGCTGGCGCCGACGCCATTGACCCTCGATCTTTCGGCCGGCCTGCTCATCGGCCTTGGCCTGTCGGGAACGACCTTCCCGGTGATCATGGGGGTCATCGGTCGCCACACGACGCCGGAAAAACGCAGCTTGGCCTTGGGCATCGCCAGTGCCGGCGGCTCCTTCGGGCAGTTTGCCGTACTGCCCATCGGCCAGATGATGATCGCGACTTACGGCTGGCAGAGTGCGCTCGTCCTGCTCGCCTGCGGCGTTGGCCTGATTGCGCCGCTGGCCTATGCCATGGCCGATGGTCACAAACCGTCGGCCGGCGCCGGGCAGTCGGTGCTCGAGGCCTTGCATGAAGCGAGTCGCGAGCGCAGCTTCCACTATCTTTTCTGGGGCTACTTCGTATGTGGCTTCCAGACCGCCTTCATCATGTTGCACCTGCCGTCCTATCTGGTCGATGCCGGCATGTCGGCCAATATCGGGATGACCGCCGTGGCGCTGATCGGCCTGTTCAATATTTTCGGCTCGTTCTATTTTGGCTGGGCTGGCGGGCGGTCGAGCAAGAAAAACCTGCTGGTCTGGATCTATGGCCTGCGGGCCGTGGCCATCCTGGTTTTCATGCTCGTGCCGCTGTCGACTGCTGCCGCCTGGCTTTTTGCCGCGGTGATCGGCATCCTGTGGCTAGGCACGGTGCCGCTGACCAATGGCCTGATCGCCCAGATTTTCGGCTTGCGCTACATGTCGATGCTGACCGGCGTCGTCTTTCTCGGCCATCAGCTGGGCAGCTTCCTCGGGGCCTGGCTGGGCGGACGGATTTTCGACGAAACCGGCTCGTATGATCTGGCCTGGACCATCTCCATCGGCTTGTCGGTGCTCGCGGCCATCTGCTCGTGGCCGGTCAACGAGAAGCCGCTGGCGCGTCTTGCGGCGGCAACATGAAGCCCAACTGGCGCTGGTTCCTGACGGGGGTCGGCGTTGCCATGGCGGTCTTGTTGCTGGCCGTGATCTTCATGGCTTACCAGCGCCCCGAGCTGCTGCTCGACTGGGCTAATCTGCGTTATTGCGGCTAGCGGCTAACTCAGCGCCGCCTCGCCGTCTGCCTGGCGGGCCGGCATCGGCAACAGGCCGAGGCGCTGGCGAACGGCTTCCGGGGTGATGTTGAGCAGTTCGCCGATATCCTTGTAGTCGTCGGGCAAGGCCGGGTCTTCCCAGCTGTAGGATGAGTGACGGGCCAGGCGAACGGCCAGCGTGACGTTGCGGACGCGGGGGCTGGTGGCGTTGTCGTCGTCAAGCAGATCGCGCAGCAGTTCCGGCAGATTCCAGACGCGACAGAGTTCGGCCTGGATTTCCTGGAAGGTGAAGCCCAGTGTCTGTTTCTGGGCATCGGCACTGCGCATCGTCGGGTTGACCTTCTGCTGTTCGTGGATGGCCAGGCCGAGCGTGGGGGCGGAGCACCAGACGAGAATTTCCGCAAGGTCGTGCAGGAGCGCAGCGATCCGGACTTCTTCCATGGTCACATCGTGCCGCCAGATGGCCCAGTCCTGTGCGTAATCGGCTGCCCGCTGGGCCCGGCGAACGATTTGCAGGACGCCGAGCAGGGCCTGTGGGCCGGCTTCCTTGAGCTGGTCTTCAATCGTGAATAAATCGCGAAAATGATTGAAGAAGGGTTCGATGCCAGCCATGACGACGGAACTCGCGATGGTCGTGATGTCGTGCTGCAGCGATCGGCCGCGCATGGCCTGGGTAAAGGCCAGGACGCGGACGGTCATGATCGGGTCCTGGAGGATCAGGCGGGCCAGTTCGCGGGCGTCGACCCGGTCGAGATCGGCCCGCATTTCCTCGATGCGCCGCTTGGTGACACGGAGGACGGGCAGGCCGTTGTTGCTGAAGAGCAGAGACCAGGCATCAAGATCCGGTAAGGGGTGGTCGAGCATCGGTGTCAGGCCTTCGCAAAGAGTGAGGAACTAGCCGCAGGGAGTTTAAGGGGGCGGGCGGCGGCGGGCAAGCGGAACGGCATGCGATAATCCGGTCGATCCCATTATTTACTTTCTGTCATGCGCTACGCCATCGTACCGGTTACCCCATTCGACCAGAACTGCACCATTTTCTGGTGCGAGACTACCCGCCAGGCCGTTGTCATCGATCCGGGCGGCGACGTCGAGCGCATCCAGCGTTTCCTGACCGACGAAAAGCTTGTTCTCGCCAAGATTCTGGTGACCCACGGCCACATCGACCATGCCGGCGGTGTGGCTGCCCTGACCGAAAAAACCGGCGTTACGGTCATCGAAGGGCCGCATGAGGAAGACCGCTTCTGGATAGAGGGGATGCCGCAGCAGAGCAAGATGTTCGGCTTTCCCAATGTGCGCAGCTTCGAGCCGACGCGCTGGCTCAAGGATGGCGACAAGGTCAGTTTCGGCGAGATTGAACTGGATGTGCTGCACTGCCCGGGACACACGCCAGGACATGTCGTTTTCTACCATGCGCCCAGCCATCTGGCCCAGGTCGGTGACGTGCTGTTCCAGGGCTCCATCGGTCGCACCGATTTTCCGCGCGGGGATCACGACACGCTGATCCGTTCGATCAAGGAGCGACTGTTTCCGCTCGGCGATGAGGTCGATTTCATTCCGGGCCACGGGCCGATGTCGACCTTCGGTGAAGAGCGAAAATACAATCCTTTCCTGAGCGGGCGCTACGGCTGATCAGGTGGTGTGTATTTTGGCCGCCCAGCCAAAGGCTTCAAGCTGAGCCTCGAAGTAGTCGTCGCCGTTGATGCCCAAGGCCATGAGCCGGCCTGAGGCGGCTTCCAGTTCATGCTTGTCGACGGCCGTGATGATGGCCAACAAGTCGCCCAGTGCACCTTTTTGTTCGAGCAGTGCGTTCTGGGCAATCTCGGGAAGCGGCAATTGGCGCAGGATTTCCGGCATGCTCATGCCCAGCAATACGTCGAGCAGGGAGAAGGTGCCGACCATGAAAGCCGAGTCCGCCAGATTCTCTGCAGGCACTATCTGCCTGGTCAGTAGTTCGAACAGGCGACCCCGTGCGGCGGCCTTCTGCAGTAGCGGATTGGGGTGCTGGCCGTTGTTCGGGTCCGAATAGACCAGCAACTGCAGCCAGCGTTGCAATTGCCGACGGCCGAGCAGGTTGATGGCCTGGTTGAAACTGGTGATCGGGCTGCCCGGTGAGAGAGCGGCTGAATTGACCAGGCGCATCAGGCTGTAGGCGAGTTTCGGCTCTTCGCGGAAAATGCTGTCGAGCAGGCCGGTGTCGGCATCGTCGGCGATCAGGGTCAATAATTTGAGCAACTTCATCCGGGTGATGTCGGCCTTGGTGTTCGGGGCCGAACGGGTCGACAGGAATTCGCTGGTCGACAGGATGCAGGCATTGCTCAAGATCCAGCTGCGGTCGTTGTGGGTGAGCACATCGGTGGCCACCAGTTTTGTCCGGCTGGCCATGCCGATCAGGGTGTAGGGCGGCAGGCTGCGAGCATGGCTGGAACCGATCAGCAGGTAATCCCAGCTACCGGCGCCGGGGAGCTTGGCCTCGGGAGAGGCTTTCAATGCTACCTGACGCTTGTTCCGGCGGAGGTCGGCTTCAAGCTGACGCAGCGCATCGGCGTCTTGCGAGCCTGGGCTGGCGGAAAAAACGGTAACCGAACGCTCGGTCAGAACGCCTGCATCGTATTTGCCGTCGAGGGCCGGCAACAACCAGGGATGACGCTGATCGAATGCTTCCAGCAAGGGGGACGAGAACGGTCGGGCGAGAGATTCGCGATCGGGTAAGCCGGGGGCGAATTCCACGCGATAGCCAGACCATGAATCATCGGCACCGAGTAGCGGATAAACGAAAATGAAGTCCGGGCTGGACATGGGCTGTTCTCAGGATTGTTTTCGACAATATTAGCAAACTTGGCATACTTGAACAGCGTCGTCTGCACGATTCCGCATGAATATACAGCCTTGGCGAGTCAATGCCGGCATCGCCGTATAATTTGCCGATGTTTCCAGACTATTGGTTAGAGGCTGCCGCTGATTTGTCACGGCACGATGCGACGATGGCCCAACTGGTTGAGCGCTATGCCGGGGTGTCGCTTGTTTCGCGCGGCGATGCCTTCGGCACGCTGGCCCGTTCGATTGTCGGCCAGCAGATTTCGGTCAAGGCCGCTGACGCGGTATGGGGCCGGTTCGCTACCCGGACCGGCAAAGTCTGCCCGGATCGCGTGCTCGAATTGGGTGAACCTGGCCTGGTCGGCTGCGGACTTTCGCGGCGGAAAATTGAATACCTGTGCGATCTGGCCGGGCATTTTGCCAGCGGGCGACTTGATCCGAGACTCTGGAAACGCCTGGACGACGAGGCCGTCATTGCCGAATTGACCGCGGTCCGCGGCATTGGGCGGTGGACGGCGGAGATGTTCCTGATCTTCCACCAGTTGCGGCCCGATGTCTTTCCTCTCGACGACATCGGTCTCCAGCGCGCTGTCTTCACGCATTATTTTGCCGGCGAGAAGCAGCCCCGCCGAGCCCTTGCCGAGTTCGGAGAGCGCTGGCGCCCCTGGCGTTCCGTCGCTACCTGGTATCTCTGGCGCAGTCTCGATCCGCTGCCGGTCGAGTACTGAAACGGTCGCCATCTTGCCTTTGGGGTAAAATGCGCGCCAACTTAGCAAACGAGCGGTCCATGAAAACTAGTTTCCTCGACTTCGAACAATCCGTCGCCGACCTTGAAGCCAAGATCGAAGAGCTGCGCTTCGTCCAGGATGACTCTGCCGTCGATATTTCCGAAGAAATCGATCGCCTGGAGAAGAAGAGCGGCCAGCTGACCAAGGAAATCTATGCCAAGCTGACACCGTGGCAAATTTCCCAGGTGGCGCGTCATCCGCAGCGCCCCTACACGCTGGACTACCTGTCGCTGATCTTCACCGACTTTGAAGAGCTGCACGGCGATCGCGCTTTCGCCGATGACCACGCCATCGTCGGTGGTCTGGCCCGCTTCAATGGCCAGCCGGTCATGGTGATTGGCCACCAGAAGGGGCGCGACACCAAGGAAAAGATTTATCGCAATTTCGGCATGCCGCGTCCCGAAGGCTATCGCAAGGCCCTGCGCCTCATGAAGCTGGCCGAAAAATTCGGCATTCCGGTCATGACCTTCGTCGATACGCCGGGCGCCTATCCCGGCATTGATGCCGAAGAGCGCGGCCAGTCCGAAGCCATCGGTCGCAATCTGTATGTGATGGCCGAACTCAAGGTGCCGGTCATCGTCACCATCATCGGCGAGGGTGGTTCCGGCGGTGCGCTGGCCATTGCTGTCGGCGACACGGTGCAGATGCTGCAATATTCGACCTATTCGGTCATTTCGCCGGAAGGCTGTGCCTCCATCCTCTGGAAGAGTGCAGAAAAAGCGCCGGAAGCTGCTGAAACCATGGGCATCACGGCGCAACGCCTGAAAACCCTGGGTCTCATCGACAAGATCGTCAATGAACCGCTCGGCGGCGCCCAGCGCGACCATGCGGCGATGGCGCAAAATCTCAAGAAGGCGCTGCAGGATGCGCTCAAGCAGTTGTCCGGCCTGTCTACGGCTGAACTTCTGGCTACCCGCTACGAGCGACTGATGAGTTATGGTCGCTACAAGGAAGAGCCTGTCAGCTGATCTGCAGGAACGGGTCGGCGCCTTTCTGGCCGCCCGTCTCCAGCCGGATGAGCGCCTTTGGGTGGGGCTCTCCGGCGGTTGCGATTCGGTCGTCCTGTTGCATCTCCTGAGCCGTCTCGGCCACGGCAACCTTTCCGCCATTCATGTCCATCACGGGCTTTCGCCCAACGCCGATGCCTGGGCGGCATTCTGCGCCAACTATTGCGAGCGGCTCGGCATCCCGCTGACTATCCGCCACGTCACGGTCGCCGCTGCTTCCGGCCTGGGCCTTGAGGCAGCGGCCCGCGCCGCGCGCTATGCGGCCTTTGCCGAATGTGCCGGCGATTGCCTGGCGCTGGCGCAACATCGGGGTGATCAGGCGGAAACTGTCTTGTTCAACCTCCTGCGCGGTACTGGCGTGACAGGCGCGGCCGGGATGCCGGTCGAGCGCCGTTTTGGCAAGCTGCGTCTGCTACGCCCGCTGCTTGATGTTTCCCGTACCGAGATCGAAGGCTACGCGTCTGACCACGGCCTGGCCTGGGTTGAGGACGAGAGCAACGCGGACACTGCGCTGACCCGAAATTTCCTGCGCCACGATACGCTGGTGGCCATCAGTCAGCGTTTTCCGGCGGCTGAAGCCTCCCTGGCCCAGGCGGCCAGCCATTTTTCCGAAGCCGCCGGACTGCTCGATGAGTTGGCGGTACAGGACTGGCAGCTGGCCGGTGACGGCGATTCGGCGAGCATGCGTGCCTTGCGTCAGCTCTCGTTGCCCCGCCTCAAGAACCTGCTGCGCCATCGCTTGCGCTGTCTGGGCTGGCAGGTGCCGGTAGCGGCGCGCCTGGAGGAGTTTGCCCGGCAATTGCTGTCCGCCGCGCCGGATCGTCACCCAGAACTGGTCTTGCCGGACGGAATGATGCAGGTGGCGCGCGGACGCCTCCACTGGCTGGCGAAAAAGCAATAAAGTGTGATCAAGCGCCTTTCCGCGGCGAATAGCCTTCAGTTACAATCAACAGATTACTTATTCCATAAACAGGCCATGATTACTGGATCCATTGTCGCCATCGTTACGCCCATGCATGAGGATGGCAGCCTCGATTTGAACGCTTTCCGCAACCTGCTCGACTTCCATGTCAGCGAAGGAACCGATGGCATCGTCGTCGTGGGCACCACGGGCGAATCGCCGACGGTCAATGTCGAGGAGCATTGCCAACTGATCAAGGTGGCGGTCGATCACATTGCCGGCCGTATCCCGGTCATTGCCGGTACCGGTGCCAATTCGACGGCCGAAGCCATCGAGCTGACCGAGTTCGCCAAGAAGGCCGGCGCCAACATGGCCCTGTCCGTCGTGCCCTACTACAACCGCCCAACCCAGGAAGGCCTTTATCGCCATTTCAAGGCGATTGCCGAAGCGGTCGAACTCCCTATTCTGCTTTATAACGTGCCGGGCCGCACCGTCGCCGATATGTCGAACGACACCATCTTGCGTCTGGCCGGGGTGCCGGGTATCGTCGGCGTCAAGGACGCGACCGGCAACCTCGACCGCGCCTGCGACCTGATCGCCCGTGCGCCGAAGGACTTCGCGCTCTATACCGGTGACGACATGACCGCCGTGGCGACCATCAGCCTGGGCTTCCATGGCGATATCTCGGTGACGGCCAACGTCGCACCGCGCCTCATGCATGAAATGTGTGTTGCGGCCGCTGCCGGCAATATCGTCAAGGCGCGCGAAATCCATTTCAAGCTGATTGGCCTGCATCGCGACCTGTTCTGCGAAGCCAACCCGATTCCGGTCAAGTGGGCGGTGCACCAGATGGGCCTGTCGCCCAACGGCATCCGTCTGCCCCTGACTACCCTGACCGAACCCAACCAGGCCCGCGTTCTGGCCGCCATGCGCCAGGCTGGCGTACTCGCCTGAGCGGAGTAAAGAGAAAAATGAATCGTCGGCTTTCTGGCTTCACCCTTTCACTGCTCGTCGTCGCGCTGGCCGGATGCGGCATTCTTCCGGATTCCCGCAAGATTGAATACAAATCGGCCGGCAAAGCCCCCACGCTCGAAGTGCCACCGGATCTGTCCCAGATCGCTCGCGACGACCGTTACCTGGTGCCTGACTCCGCCGGCAAGGGGAGTGCGACTTTCTCGGGCTATAGCGCCGACCGGACGCCGCTTGCCCAGGCGCAAAACTCGGTGGTCCTGCCGCAAGTCGACAAGGTTCGCGTCGAGCGTTCCGGCAACCAGCGCTGGCTCGTCGTCGCCGTTCCGGCCGACAAGCTGTGGGATACGGTCAAGGATTTCTGGCAGGAAACCGGCTTCATCATCTCCGTCGAGCGTCCCGAAGCTGGCGTGATGGAAACCGACTGGGCTGAAAACCGTGCCAAGATCGGCGACGATATCATTCGCAGCACGGTTGGCCGTCTGCTCGATTCGCTCTATTCGACCGGCGAGCGCGACAAGTTCCGGACGCGTTTCGAGCCGGGTGCAACGCCGGGGACGACGGATATCTTCGTCAGTCACCGCGCCATGGAGGAGGTCTACACCTCTTCGGCCAAGGATGATACCCGTTGGCAACCGCGTGCCGCCGATCCGGAACTCGAAGCCGAGATGCTGCGTCGCCTGATGGTTCGCCTCGGTTCCGAAGAAAAGCGTGCCGAGGTATTGGTCGCCACCGCCAAGGCCGAGCCGCGCGCCAAGCTGGCCAAGTCGGATGACGGCGCCGGTACGCTCGAGGTGCTCGAGCGCTTTGACCGGGCCTGGCGTCGTGTCGGCCTGGCGCTCGATCGTGTCGGCTTTACCGTTGAAGATCGTGACCGCTCACGCGGCCTCTACTTCGTTCGCTATGTCGATCCCGAACTGGATAACCGCTCCAAGAAGGACGACGGTCTCCTGTCCAAGCTGACATTCTGGAAGAGTGCGGAAGCTCCGGCCAGTTCGAAGGTCCAGTATCGCATTCACGTCCGCGATTCCGGCGATCAGAGCACCGTCACGGTTCTCTCCAACGAAGGTGGCACCGACAAGTCGGAAACCGCCAAGAGGATACTCGCTCTGCTCCTCCAGCAGTTGCAGTGATCCGTTTTGCCTCGCTCGGCAGTGGCAGCGGCGGTAACGCGCTGCTCGTCGAGCACGGGGCAACCAGTCTGATGCTCGACTGCGGCTTCGGGCTACGCGAAACCGTAGCCCGTTTGCAGCGTCTGGGTCGCGCTCCGTCCGATCTGGCCGGCATACTGGTGACGCATGAGCATGGCGACCACGTCGCCGGCGTATTTCGGCTGGCCCGCAAGTACGGGCTGCCGGTCTGGATGACCCACGGTACCTGGATTGGCTGTCGTGAGGTCGATACCGGACTTGATCTGCGCATTGTCGATAGTCATGGCGCACTCTCGATCGGTGATCTCGACGTTCAGGCCTTTCCCGTGCCGCATGATGCGCGGGAACCCGTGCAATATGTTTTTTCCGGATCAGGCTGCCGTCTCGGGGTGTTGACCGACATTGGCGAGCCGACGGCACATGTCTGCGCGATGCTGACCGGTTGCAGCGGCCTGGTTCTTGAGTTCAATCATGATGCCGGGATGCTGGAGCGCTCGGCCTATCCGGCATCGGTCAAACGACGCATCGCCGGCCGCTATGGCCACCTTGAAAATGCCAGCGCAGCCACACTGCTGGCGCGTATCGACTGTTCGAAACTTCAATCGCTGGTGCTGGCGCACCTGAGCGAACGCAACAATCTTCCTGAATTGGCCGTTGGTGCCGCAGCCAGGGCGCTGGATTGTGCGCCTGACTGGGTGGGTGTGGCCAGCCCCACGCTAGGGTTTGATTGGCGCAGCATCGATTGAAAATGCAGGGCGAAAAAAAACGGGGCCGAAGCCCCGTTTTCGTTGCAGCAAGAAGATTACTTCTTGTCAGCAGCAGCCGGAGCGGCGGCCGGAGCAGCGGCAGCAGCCGGAGCAGCAGCGGCCGGGGCGGCAGCGGCAGCAGCAGCCGGAGCAGCGGCTTCAGCCGGCTTGGCGGCTTCAGCAGCCGGAGCCGGGGCAGCAGCGGCCGGAGCGGCAGCAGCCGGGGCCGGAGCCGGAGCAGCAGCCGGAGCTTCCGGCTTCTTGCCACAAGCGGACAGGGCAACAGCAAGCAGAGCAGCAACGAGGATAGACTTATTCATGGGATTTCCTTATCGACAAGAGGCAATAGAATCTGAATTGATCGGAGATCAGGAGATACCTAATCAGTCTCCAATTATAACAATAAATAATTTTTGTGGGCGAGACTTGCTGCAGTGCAACTTGAACGCTTGCCGGTCAGAGCCCCAGCGTGGAACTGGAGATGGCTTCTCCGCCTTCTGACCATATTTCCCTGAAACGGGTCAAATGGGGGCGGAGTTCGTCAATGTCATCAATCAGCAATTTGCTGCGTGCCTGATCCCGGTCGAAGCGGATGAGGGCGTGCTTGTCATCGACGATGATCATGCTGTCGCGCAGGTGCGCCAGTTGCTGGGGTGTTTCGCGGGCGGCGGCGCGATGGCTGAAGGCGGTGAGCAGATTGAGGAGCAGCGGGTTTTTCTGGCGGACTGGCCCACCATTGCGAACGGCAATTTGCAGGGCATCGTCCTGGCCGGCCGTCAGGATGCGCTTGACATGGATCAGCCTGGGTTCTGAATCCAGCTTGAGCATGACGAGGTCTTCGTCATAAATGCTGATCTTGTGACAGGCAATCGCCAGCAGGCGATCCAGCGCCATCTGGTAATCTGTCCACGAGGTAATCAGTTCGCGAGCCATGGTGAATAGTGTAACCGATTGCTAAAATTCACGCTTTTTCGGAGCAGACCGTGCCTATCGGGATCATCGTAGCGCTGGACCATGAGGCAAGGGGCATCACCCGTCAGGAGGGCAAGGCTATTTTTGTTGATGGCGCCTTGCCGGGTGAAACGGTCGAGTACGCCAGTTTCCGGAGAAAATCCAAGTTCGAGCTGGCGCATCTGGTCCGAGTGATCAAACCCTCGAATGCCCGTGTTGCCCCACGCTGCCCGCATTTCGGGGTGTGCGGCGGGTGCGCGATGCAGCATATGGACCCGTCGGCGCAGGTCGCCGCCAAGCAGCGGGTACTTGAAGACAGCCTCTGGCATATCGGTCGCGTTCGCCCGGAAACCATCCTGCCGCCGATCCAGGGGGAGCCCTGGGGCTATCGCCATCGGGCTCGTCTGGCGGTCCGTCAGGTCGCCAAGGGCGGGGAAGTGCTGATCGGTTTTCATGAGTGGCGGAGCAGCTATATCGCCGATATCCGCTCCTGCGCCATTTTGCCGCCGCCTGTTTCAGCCTTGCTCCTGCCCATGCGCGCCTTGTTCGGCGCATTGACGGTGGCCGGACATATCCGCGAGGTCGAGGTCGCCGTTGGCGAGCATTGCACGGCGATACTGTTGCGCATCCTTGAACCGCTGACGGCTGCCGATGAGCGTTTGTTGCGCGAATTTGCCTATCGTCACGACATTGTCTTCTACCTGCAGCCCAAAGGCCCGGATACGATCCAGCGCTTCCACCCGCTGCCCGGGCCGCGCTTGTCTTATACGCTGCCGGAGTTCGGCCTCGAATTCGATTTCAAGCCCAGTGATTTCACCCAGGTGAATCATGCCGTGAATCGGGTGCTGGTCCGCCGCGCCATGCGATTGCTCGACCCGCAGCCGGGCGAGCGAATTGCCGACATGTTTTGCGGCCTGGGAAATTTCACCCTGCCGATTGCTCGCTCAGGTGCTGCCGTCGTCGGCGTCGAAGGTAGCGCCGGGCTGGTGGCGCGCGGAAGGGAGAGCGCGGCAGCGAATGGCCTGGCCGAGCGCGTCGAATACGGCGTCGCCAATCTTTTTGAATGCACCGGGAAATCGCTGGCGGCACTCGGCCGCTTCGACAAGATGCTGATCGACCCGCCACGCGAAGGCGCGGTTGAACTGGTCAGGGCCCTGGGTGACGATGCGCCGCGCCGCATTGTGTATGTTTCCTGCAATCCGGGTACGCTGGCTCGCGATGCCGCGGTGCTGGTCACCGAGAAGGGCTACCGCTTCGTCTCGGCAGGTGCCGTCAACATGTTCCCGCATACCGCGCATGTCGAGTCGATAGCCGTTTTCGAACGGCCCTGATCTCAATCGACAAGACGTAAAAAAGGCGGCCGCAGCCGCCTTTTTCTGTTGAGCAGGAGATGCTCAGTCGCGATCACCCGTGAAGGCCATGATCAACTGCAAGAGGCCGACGAAGACGTTGTAAACGTCAAGATAAACCGCCAGGGTCGCGCTGACGTAGTTGGTCTCGCCGCCCTGAACGATACGGCTGATGTCGTACAGGATATAGGCCGAGAAGATGCCGACGACTGCCACGGAAATGGTCAGCGACAGCGCCGGGATCTGGAAGAAGATATTGGCGACGGCGGCGAGCAGGACGACGATCATGCCGACGAACAGGAACTTGCCCATGTTGCTGAAATCACGCTTGCTGACGGCGGCGACAGTCGCCATCGTGAAGAAGATGGCACCCGTTCCGCCGGCGGCCATGGCGATCATCGAGCCACCGTTGGAGAAGCCAAGGGCAACCTGCAGGATGCGTGACAGCATCAGGCCCATGAAGAAGGTGAAGCCGAGCAGCAAGGCAACGCCCAGTCCGCTATCCTTGTTCTTCTCGATACCCCACATGAAGCCCATGGCAACGCCCATGAAGAGCAGGAAGGAGATGAACGGGCTGCCGGCCAGGAAGCTGAATTGCAGCTGGACGCCGACCAGCGCACCAATCACCGTCGGGACCATGGAGAGAGCAAGCAGCATGTAGGTGTTGCGCAGAACGCGGTTCTGTTGAAGTGCCAGACCGGAGGCGCCTTGGCCGGCAATTTCGAAATTGGTGTTCATGCGGGAAATTCCCTTTTGTTGTTTCGACAGGTGCTAAGACTAACGGAGCGCGGCCTAAGTTTCAATTATTCCGGGGGCGCCCGGACGATTGCAGCGAAGATGGCTGTGCTATCATGCGCGCCTTCCGGGTCTGTGGCAGAGCGGTTGAATGCACCGGTCTTGAAAACCGGCGTGCTGAAAAGCATCGTGAGTTCGAATCTCACCGGACCCGCCAGAACATGTTGCAAGACGGCCCTTTTCGGGCCGTTTTCCTTTCTGCCCGTACTGATGCCGGTCCCCAGACCGGTCCGCGAGAGTCTGCCGTCGTGTCCTGCCTCGTCTTCTTCAACAAGCCTTACGGCGTGCTCAGCCAGTTCACACCCGAGGGAAAGTGGCGGGCGCTTGATGAATTCATTCCGGTCAAGGGTGTTTACGTGGCCGGTCGGCTCGATGCCGATAGCGAAGGTCTGCTCATCCTGACCGACGACGGCAAGCTGCAGGCGAAAATCGCCGACCCCAGGCACAAGCTGGAAAAGACCTACTGGGCGCAGGTCGAAGGCGTGCCGGATGAGGCGGCGCTGGACAAGTTGCGCGCCGGGATCAGGCTCTCCGATTTCACGGCCAGGCCGGCCAGGGTTCGCTTGATCGACGAGCCGTCCGCGCTCTGGCCACGCGATCCGCCGATCCGTTATCGGGCGGCGATCCCGACTTCATGGCTGGAAATCCGCATTTCGGAAGGCAAGAACCGGCAGGTCAGGCGGATGACTGCGGCCATCGGTTATCCTACGCTGCGTTTGATACGGGCTGCCATCGGGGCGGCGACGCTGGACGGTCTGGCGCCAAGGCAATGGCGAAAGATCGACGGCAGTTATCAGGATTTGCAAGGAAGATTCGATGAATAAACATCTTGTGGCGGTTCTTGCCGGGCTGCTCGCCGGCGCTGCGGCCTGGGGGCAGGGCACCATGCCGGTCATGGAATTGACGGCCGGATTTCACCGTATCGAGGCGGAAGTCGCGGCCAACGACCAGAATCGCCAGATCGGCCTGATGAACCGCCAGGCCATGCCGGTCCAGCGCGGCATGCTGTTTGTCTTCAATCATGAGAACACCCACTGCATGTGGATGCGCAATACGCTGCTGCCGCTCTCGGTCGCTTTTGTCGATGCCGAAGGCAAGATTATTAACATTGAGGACATGCAGCCGCAAACCGAAACCAATCACTGCGCCCGCCGTCCGGCCCGTTATGCGCTGGAAATGAACATTGGCTGGTTTGCCCAGCGCGGCATCAAGCCCGGCGTCAAGCTCGGCGGGCTCGACAAGGCGCCGCGGCCTCAGTAATGCGCCAGAATCAATGGCGAAGCCGTCCGCGCGGCGGCCCGCTTGATCCCGTGCTGGCTTCATGGCTGCGCGAACCGGGTTCGCTGACCGCACGTTGCCAGCGCCATTGTCAGCATTTTCGCGTTCGCCTGTTGCGCTACGGCAAGGGCCGGGCGCTGGCCGACGAAGGTTTGTATCTGAACACTTCGCGTCAGCCAGCCTGGGTGCGTGAGGTGGTGCTGGCGTGCGATGGCGTGCCGGTGATTTTTGCCCATACCACCTTGTCGACGGCAAGCCGCGGACGCTTGAGTCGCTGGTTGTCGAGGCTGGGAAGCCATTCGCTCGGGTCGCTGCTGTTTTCTCACCCGGGATTTTCGCGGGGTGACATCGAGTTCATTTGCCTGGATCGCCGGCATCCGCTTTATCAAAGGGCTGCTGCCACAGGGGCTACGGCAGATCGCTTGTGGGCCAGGCGTTCACTGCACCGGCTAGGCGGGCAGGCGGTGCTGGTGACTGAGGTTTTCCTACCTGCGATCGGTTTGCTGGGCGCCTGAGGGCTGCGCTTCCTGGCGAATGTCTGCCTCAAGCTTCGCTAGTACAGTTCCGGCCTGCATCCTTGGCTGCGTAAACAGCACGGTCAGCGCGATGAAAGATGCTTTGCGCCGTATCCCCCGTTTGCCAGAGGGTGACGCCCAGGCTGATCGTCACCGGACGGGCGATGCTCGGCATGACATGCCCGGCAATCGTTACGCGCAGGCGTTCGGCAATATTGAGCGTGGTGCTCCGATCAGTTTCGGGCAGGATGACAATGAATTCCTCGCCGCCGATCCGCGCAATGAAATCGTAAGGCCGGATGCATTGACTCAGGCAGGAAACCGTCGTTTGCAGGACGATATCGCCAACGTCGTGACCGAAACTGTCATTGACGTTCTTGAAATGGTCGATATCGGCCATGATCAAGCCGAAAGCTACCGCGCTTCGGGCGCTGCGTTCCAGTTCGGTGCGCAGTCGCTCGTTGAAGGCGCGCCGGTTGCCGATCTCGGTCAGTGTGTCGGTCAGCGAGAGCATGTGAATCTTGTCGTAGCTGCGTTTCAGCTCGACATTCTGACGGGTCAGTGCGCGCTGCAAGTCGGCTAACTGGTTGTTGAGTTCGAGAACCGACGATGCAAGCAGCTCCATATGCTCGACATCGTATTCGGCAACCAGCAGCAAGCCGGCGGCATCCCGCCAGATGGCGCCATTCAGTGACTGGCACTGGCTTTGGGGATCACCCAGGGTCAGGATGCCTTCGAAGACCATTCCGTACGGCGTGTGCTGCTCGTGATCGATGAAGTCCGCGAGGCCGGGGTTGATGAAGTAGTCTGTCATGTTGTTGCCTGTCACTGCCTTTTCTTCGCCAAGCAGACGGGCAAAGCCGCGATTGAAGTCGAGCAGGCTGCCTGTCGGCGAGACGCGTGCCAGAACTATGGCGAGCAGGGGGCGCAGAAGGTCGGGAATGTCGACGGTCTGCGCACTGTCCTTGTCAGCAAAAAGCAGCAGGTTAGTCATTTTTGGATGGCCTGAATTCGGCTGCGATGCGACAGGCCGCTTCGGCATCGGCGGCGCTGATGTCGGCGCGCAGGTGTTCGGCAATGCCGGGCATGCTGTTGATGGCCAGGCCGCCGAGCATGATGAACGGACGCTGCTGACCAAACTCGGCGGTCACCATTTCGATTAATTTGCTCAGCGCGACAAACTGGCTGGGTAATGATGCGGATATGCCGATCAGGTCAGGCTTCATGGCATCGATCTGGCTGATGATGGTGGCCGATGGCACGTTGGTGCCGAGGCAGCGGGTTTCCCAGCCGGATGTTTCAAAGGCATCGGCGACCATGCGCAAGCCAAGGGCGTGGTGGTTGGCTTCGATGTTGGCGAACAAAGCCCGGCGGCCGTTGGGCTCGGCGAATTCGGCCTGGGAAAAGGCTTCGGCCATGACGGCCTGGGAGATCGCCGTAGCGAGATGTTCCTGAGCCACCGAAATGAGGTTTTTCTGCCAGAGATTGCCGACTTCGTACATCGCCGGTTGAATGACCCGGGTCTCCAGCGTGACCAGCGAACTGCCTTCACGCTGGCGCTCGATGATGCTGCTGGCGGCAGTTTTTCGGTCGTCGGCGAGGAGGCTGTCAAGATAGCTTTTGGCATCGCTGCTCAGGGTTTCCGGCATCAGTCGGCTGATTCCCGGCAAAGCCGGATGACTGCCCAGCGATGCCCGCCCATCGGCCATGATTTTTGCCACGGCTTCGGCCTCGTCGGTCTGAAGATTCACGGCGAGAAAATCGGCCAGCAGCGAAAAGGATTCGCCCAGCACATCATCACGTATCTGGCGGCTGCGCAGAACCAGTGACAGCCAGTTGGCGTATTCGACAAAGGGCGTGGAATGTCCGGCGAGCAGCGCGGCGCAAAGATATTCGATGTGATAGCCGATATCCGTCCGGCAGGCCGCCACGCCACGCGGGCCAATCGCCTCGCGCAGTCCCGGGTGCTTGCGGTAGAGCGTGGCAGGCACGACTTCAGCTGCCTCGGTAGAAAGCGAGCAGAGTCGCTCGAGCGTCGCTGACAGGTTCATTGGGCAATGACCTTCAGGTGCGTAATGCTGTTCGCTCCAGGAACCAGCTTGAGGCCGGATGGCATGTGGGCGTGGGTTGCCTTGAAGGCGTGGCTGCGATGCCAGGTGGCGAAGGAGCTTTCGTCATCCCACCAGGTAAACAGCCAGAACTCGGCGTCGTCGGCAGTCGGTTGCATGACTTCCATGCGGATGAAACCCGGGGCCTGATCGACCATTCCGGGGCGCTGACGAAAGGCTTGTGCAACGTCTTTCTCGTTGCCGCTGGCTACCTTGAACCGGCTCAATCCAACAAACACGGGAACTCCCGATGGCAAGACGTTTTTCGAGTTTGTCGGCAATAACGGAGTGGGCGCAAATAGCTGCACTGAACGTTTTCGGAGTCACCATCGACAGTGAGGCCGTCCTGTCGTTCATGCGCAATCAACGTGATTGCCTTAATTAAGACTCAACTTTAGCACATTGGACTGGGGGAAAATACAAAAAGCCCAAGAATCATATAGTTCCTGGGCTTTTGGTGATTTTGCCGTTTTCCCTGGCTGTTGCTCAGGGCGTCTGGTGCTTAGCCGGCGAAATTGGCTTCGGCAAACGACCAGTTAACCAGCGAAGCCAGATAGGTTTCGACGAACTTCGGGCGCATGTTGCGGTAGTCGATGTAGTAGGCGTGTTCCCAGACGTCGACGCAGAGCAGGGCCTTGTCGCCGGTGGTCAG
>ERZ1034361.838-NODE-838-length-18247-cov-8.445019_pt1 | contig 18247 bp, 19 predicted proteins | sample MGYA00520617_ERZ1034361 | MGnify/ENA primary metagenome ERZ1034361 (study PRJEB33736, sample SAMEA104284507) | Azolla filiculoides | biome: Urban; feature: Water surface; material: Ditch water | place: Netherlands | collected 2015-10-28 | depth 0-0.1 m ... | reverse complement strand
AGCCAGGGAGCCGTGCGCAGGGTGCTCATGTCGGGGATCATGGCCATATCTCCATAGCCACGTTCCCAGCTAGAGATGGAGTAGCCATCTACGGTGTTGTTTTCGACATCTACCGCGAAGAGATAGTTGCAGCACTCGGCGCCGTGCGCCATCACGTCCTCAACGAAGAGGCGAGCTGAAACACGCTTACCCACCAAGCGGCCTTGCATATCGGTGAAGGAGACGATGACAGTGTCAATCGTTCCGGCTTCAACCAGGGCTTTGAGGCCTTCTGCGGTGAGGTTCCCAGCTGCAGTGGACATTGTCACTCTCTTCCTTGAGGTAGGTATTCCAACCATTAGACCACTCTATTGAAGATTCCGTGTCAAGCGTTCTTGGGTAAATAGCAGATTTTTTTCAGATTAATTATTTGTTAAAGGTAGTTACAAGAACCAATTTGAGGCATATAGTCATCTCCAAGGAATCTCACAGCGTTGTGTGCCTCACCTCGATCCTTGAGGTGCTCAACCCGAGCAGAAGGAAATGTAAATGTCCAAAGACACCTTGAACGTCTCGGGTGTGACGTACACAACCGCAGACGCCAACTATTTCAAGAAACGGACGCTCAAGCGTTCGGCTGGTTTGTGGGGTCTCTGGGGCCTTGCCGTCGCTGCCGTGGTCTCCGGAGACTTCTCCGGTTGGAACTTCGGTATCGGCTTTGCCGGCTTTGGCGGAATGCTGATCGCATTCGCCGTCCTCATCTTCATGTACTACGGAATGATGTTCAGCATTGGAGAGATGGCGGGAGCCATGCCTCACTCTGGTGGAGCATATTCATTCGCCCGATCGGCAATGGGGCCGTGGGGTGGATTTATTACCGGTCTCGCAGAAACGATTGAGTATGTCGCAACCACAGCCGTGGTTGTCTTCTTCTCGGCGTCCTATGCCAATAGTGTGACCAGTGAACTCTTAGGGCTGAACCTGCCCATGTTCGTCTGGTACATCATTCTGTATGCGGTGTTCGTGCTGCTGAACTCTGCCGGCTCCGCTGTCTCCTTCAAGTTCGCCATTGTGGTGTCCATCATCTCAATCGCTATCTTGCTGGTGTTCTCTGTCATGGCTGTCTTCTCGGGCAAGCTTGACTTCGACTCCCTCTGGAACATCGCGCCAGATGCAGGACAGTCCACCTTCCTTCCTCACGGCTGGGTGCCCATCCTGTTTGCACTTCCCTACGCCATGTGGTTCTTCCTGGGTATTGAGGAACTTCCTCTTGCTGCTGAAGAATCTCACGACCCCGTCAAGGACATTCCTCGTGCAGGTCTGATTGCTCGCACCACGCTGATTGTGACTGGTCTGCTGGTTCTGTTCCTCAACACCGCCCTCGTTGGCGCTGAAGGAATCAGCGCTGCAGGCGAGCCATTGCTTGATGGCTTCCGTGCCATGGTCGGTGACGGTGCTGCTGCCGTGCTCGCACTCTTCGCGTTGATTGGTCTGCTTGCTTCCCTGCAGGGAATCATGTTCGCCTACGGTCGCAACATGTACTCACTCTCCCGAGCTGGTTACTACCCCAAGGTCCTGTCTTTGACAGGCAAGCGAGAGACTCCTTACGTTGCTTTGACTGTTGGTGCAGTCATTGGTTTCTTGGCCCTTATCGCTGTTGACTCCCTGGGTGGAGCAAGTGGTGTTGCGGGAGCTATCGTGCTCAACATCGCTGTATGGGGTGCTGTTATTGCCTACATCCTGCAAATGGTCTCCTTTGTGATCCTGCGCAAGAAGTTCCCCAAGGCCAACCGTCCTTACAAGAGCCCCTGGGGAGTACCCGGTGCTGTTATTGCGGCGATTGTGTCCCTGGCAATCTTCTTCGGATTCTTCATCAATGAGCCCGCTCGCCCAGCCATCGTCGCCATTGCGGTTATTTACGCACTGATGTTGATTGGCTTTGCGCTCTGGGGCCGCAAGCGCCTCGTGCTCTCACCCGAAGAGGAATACGCCGTCTCAGGTGGTCTCCACGGAGATCCTCAGAAAGAAGGCTACGGCGGAAAGATAGAGAAGGAACTTCTCGCTTCCGACGGAGTCGACGGAGAAAAGTAACTCAGAAATATAACAGGGGCCGGTTCCTTCGGGAGCCGGCCCTTTTCTCTGCCAGAATTAACCCATGACTGAACACAACCTCACTAAGCCAGAAATCGACGCGCCTCAGGGTGATGCTCCTTCTGAGCTCACCATTACAGACATCGTTGTTGGCGACGGCGCAGAAGCAACTCCCGGTGCAACCGTGGACGTGCACTACGTCGGTGTTGAATACGAAACCGGCGAAGAATTCGATGCTTCCTGGAACCGTGGCGAATCCATCAACTTCCCTCTCCAGGCCCTCATCTCCGGATGGCAAGAAGGTATCCCCGGAATGAAGGTTGGCGGACGCCGCATGCTCGTATGTCCTCCTGCGAAGGCATACGGTCCAGCTGGTGGCGGTCACCGCCTCTCCGGCAAGACCCTCATCTTCGTCATCGACCTGCTGGGCGTTAGCTAAGCATGACCTTCCCTGCCATCGACAGCGCCGCTGTGCGGTGGTCAGTACCACGAGAGAGTGTCGCCTCCGTTCTGGCCGAACGCCCCTTGCTCATCATGATGCATGGCTACGGCTCGAACGAGGGCGACCTCTTCTCGTTAGGGCAGTACTTGCCCGAAGAATTCGTTATTGCCTCGCTGCGGGCGCCGCTCACTGCAGGACCAGGCAATGCTTGGTTCGCCATTGACTATGACGCAGAGAATGACACTCTGCGCCGTGACATCAACGAAGTCACTGCCTCCACCCACAGTCTGATCGCATGGATCGATGAACTCGACGCTGAAGTCGGTGGACTAGGTGATGTTGCGCTCTTGGGCTTCTCTCAAGGGGGAGTCATGCTCACGCAGCTCTTCCGTCACCAGCCTGAGCGCTTTATTACCGGCGTCTTCTTTGCCAGCTTTGCTGTGCAGGACACGACCGAAGGTGCAGCAGAGCGCGACCAAGCGCTCGCCGATGTGATGCCTCCGCTGTTTTGGGGGCGTGACCCTCAAGATCCTGTCATTACGCAAGTTCTTATTGACTTCACGCGTCGCTGGTTGCCTGAACACTTCGATGTGGAAGCCAAACTCTATGCCCACGTTGGTCACAGCTTGTCACTGGAAGAAATCGAGGACGCTGCTTCGTTCCTGCGAAAGAACGTGACGGGTTAGTCGTCGATTTCGATCTGTTTGATGCGCGCGGTGTGACCGCGTACAACTCTTACCTTCGACTTTGCCACACCAAAGTGTTCGGCCAGAAGCTTGGTCACTCCTTCATTGGCGCCGCCATCAATGGCTTTCTCGCGCACGAAAACAACTAGACCTTCCTCGTCAGATTCGACGAGTGGCCCTTTAGAGCTTCCGGGCTTCACCCGAACAACAATGCGCATCAGGAGAAGCTAGCGCCGTTACTTTGCCAGGTATTGAACGCCGTACTTGTTGGAACCTGCCTGGCTGGGCTGCAGCATGAAGATAATCTCCAGCAGACCGCCGATAACGGGCACGACGCCAATGAAGAACATCCAACCTGACATGCCCTGGTCGTGGTAACGACGCACGGTCACAGTGATACGCGTAATCCACAGGAATACCCAGATGGACCCGGCAGCAATGAGGAAAGGAAGAATTGCCCAGACGTCGCGCTGAGGAATCATCATGGCAACAAGAATCACGGGCACGATGGTGAGCATCTGCACGATAAAGGTGAAGAGAACCCAGTACCAGTATTCGGAGCGAGGAGCGCGGCCCTCAAGCTTCGTTGCTTTGGAGAAGACGGACTGGATTGCCTGAGAAAAAGTCATAATCACCATCTTGGCTTAAACAGGGAATACTCCCGAATTGAAAACTGCCTCCTGTGAATAAACACAGGAGGCAGTTGTTCTTTGCTCAGTTGTTATGCACCCTTGGGGTTTGCACCGAAGCGGTTGGTGCCAGGCTCGCTGTCCTTGACATACCAAACCAGCAGGAAGATCCAGCCAACGAGAGGGATCAAGGCGAACAGAATGAACCAGCCGGACTTGTCAATGTCGTGGAGGCGACGCACGGCGTAGGCAAGGCTAGGAAGCAGAAGTGCCAAACCTGCGATGGTTCCGAGGATTCCAAAGAAGTTGTCTGTCTTTCCGCCTGCAAGGACGTTGAACATAAAGGTGACCAGTGCGTTAAACAGCGCCCAGTACCAGTAGCCAGAGCGACGAGAGCGTCCCTGGAAGTTTGCGTAGTTGCTGAAGCCGAACTTGATTGCTTCACCGAAATTCATGATTACTCCTGACTTAAGTGAGGCGCTGAATTCTTGTGCCTCGTTTTTAGGCTACTCCCGAGGGGTGAACGAGAGATGGACATGTGGTTTCTGGCGCGCCTTAAGCTCTGATAACCTTGTGAGGTTGCCGTCTAACGGCCGCGGATTAAGAGAGCTCAGACATAAGGTCATGGGCGCCGCGCAACGAGGTACTAAGAAAGGGGATCCCAACATGGCACTAGAAGCAGATGTCAAGAAGGCGATCATCGACGAATACGCAACTCACCCCGGTGACACTGGATCTCCTGAGGTTCAGGTTGCACTTCTCACCAAGCGCATCAAGGACCTGACCGAGCACCTCAAGGAGCACAAGCACGACCACCACTCACGTCGTGGACTGCTGTTGCTCGTTGGTCAGCGTCGCCGTCTTCTCGGCTACCTGTCCGATGTCGACATCACTCGCTACCGTCAGCTCATTGAGCGCCTCGGTCTGCGTCGCTAGTCGAATACAGACACTTCACCAAGAGCCACCCTTCGGGGTGGCTCTTGTGATTTAACCTGACATTCATCTTCGAATATCAGCCTTCATGGGCTTATTGAGGGTTTTGAGGTACTCTTAGAGAAGAGCAGGCAGACAGTTCGCTGGTCTTCGGTGGTGGTTTACCAACAGATGTTGGTGGATTTCTACTGGTGGCCAGCACGAAGTCTGATACTCGTGCGATGTATGTGCGTTGATAACGCCTTCGTTCTGTCTTGTTCTGCTTTCGAACGTATGAGTCGAATCCCACACGGGGAATCGACGTAAAACAAAGGAGAAACCTTCAATGGAAGGTCCAGAAATCAAATTCGCCGAAGCCGTTATCGATAACGGTAAGTTCGGCAAGCGCGTCGTCCGCTTTGAAACCGGTCGTCTCGCACAGCAGGCTCAGGGCGCAGTTGCGGCCTACCTGGATGAAGAAACCATGTTGCTCTCTGCTACTTCGGTCAGCAAGCAGCCTAAGGATAACTTCGACTTCTTCCCTCTGACCGTAGACGTTGAAGAGCGCTCCTACGCAGCAGGCAAGATCCCCGGTTCGTTCTTCCGTCGTGAAGGCCGTCCCTCGACTGAGGCCATCCTGGTCTGCCGTCTGATCGACCGCCCATTGCGCCCATCCTTCGTTGATGGTCTGCGTAACGAGGTTCAGATCGTGATCACCGTGCTCTCTATTGCTCCTGGTGAGTTCTATGACGCACTGGCAATCAACGCGTCGTCTGCATCTACCCAGATCTCCGGTCTGCCTTTCTCTGGTCCTATCGGTGGTATCCGTATGGCCCTGATTGACGGCCAGTGGGTTGCATTCCCCAACGTTGACCAGCTCAAGGACGCGGTCTTCGACCTCGTTGTTGCAGGTCGCCTCGTTGTGGACAAGGACGGCAAGGAAGACATCGCCATCATGATGGTTGAGGCTGAAGCTACCGAAGGTAGCTGGGACCTCATCAAGGCTGGCGGCATCAAGCCTGACGAGGCAATCGTCTCTCAGGGTCTTGAAGCATCTAAGCCTTTCCTCACCTCGCTGATCAAGGCTCAGGTTGAGCTCGCACGCCAGGCTGCTAAGGAAGTTCAGGACTACCCCGTATTCCTTCCTTACTCTGACGAGCTCTACGCAGCAGTGAGCGACCTCGCTCTTGCTGACCTCGAGAAGGTTTACCTCATCGCAGACAAGATCGAGCGTCAGAATGCTGACGACGAGGTCAAGGCTCGCGTGAAGGAAGCTATCGCTGCACAGGTTGCCGAAGGCAAGCTCGAAGAGATTGCTCTCAACCAGTTCGGTGCTGCATACAAGTCAGTAACCAAGAAGGTTGTTCGCGGACGTATCCTCACCGAGGGTGTTCGTATGGACGGCCGTGGTCTGCGCGACATCCGTGCACTGGATGCTGAAGTTCAGGTCATCCCTCGCGTTCACGGTTCAGCTATCTTCCAGCGTGGAGAGACCCAGATCATGGGTATCACCACCTTGAACATGCTGAAGATGGAACAGCAGATCGACTCGCTGTCTCCGATCACTTCGAAGCGCTACATGCACCACTACAACTTCCCTCCATACTCCACCGGTGAAACCGGTCGTGTGGGAACGCCTAAGCGCCGCGAAATCGGTCACGGCTTCCTGGCAGAGCGTGCTCTCGTTCCCGTGCTTCCAGCACGTGAAGAGTTCCCTTACGCAATCCGTCAGGTATCTGAGGCTCTGGGCTCCAACGGTTCGACCTCGATGGGTTCGGTCTGTGCATCGACTCTGTCGCTGCTCAACGCTGGTGTTCCTCTGCGCGCTCCTGTTGCAGGTATCGCTATGGGTCTCGTCTCTGACGAGGTCAACGGTGAGACCCGCTACGCAGCTCTGACCGACATCCTCGGTGCAGAAGATGCTCTCGGCGACATGGACTTCAAGGTTGCTGGTACTTCTGAATTCATCACCGCGATTCAGCTCGACACCAAGCTCGACGGCATCCCTGCCTCCGTGCTTACCGGTGCGCTGACTCAGGCGAAGGAAGCTCGTACCGCGATCCTCGCAGTTATCAACGCAGCAATTGACGGTCCTGACGAGATGGCAGCTACTGCTCCTCGCGTGATCAGCGTGCAGATTCCTGTCGACAAGATCGGTGAGCTCATCGGACCCAAGGGTAAGACGATTAACACCATCCAGGACGAGACTGGTGCAACCATCTCGATCGAGGATGACGGAACCGTCTACATCGGTGCAACCGATGGTCCTTCCGCTGAAGCCGCTCGCGCACAGGTTAACGCCATTGCGAACCCCACCAACCCTGAGGTTGGCGAGCAGTTCCTCGGTACCGTCGTCAAGCTCGCAACCTTCGGTGCATTTGTCTCCTTGCTTCCTGGCAAGGACGGCCTGCTGCACATCTCTGAGGTGCGCAAGCTCGCTGGTGGCAAGCGCGTGGAGAACGTTGAAGACGTTCTCTCCGTTGGCCAGAAGGTTCTCGTCAAGATCACCAAGATCGATGACCGTGGCAAGCTTTCGCTTGAGCCCGTTCTCGAAGGTGAAGAGGGCGAAGCAGCCGCAGCAAGCGACGCTGAGTAAAACTCAACACAACGATGACCCGTCCCACTTCGGTGGGGCGGGTTTCGTCATTCTGGGGGACACTTTAAAGCCCTGACGGGGGACATTTTCTTCCTCTGAGTGGACTGAAGGTCTGTCGTAACATTGCCGTGACATTTCTGCTCTATCGTCAGTGTTATGACCGGAGAAACAGGGGAATTCACCTCCGGAGCAGTGCGCTCCGGAGCGGATGAAACTCCTGCGCGTCGTATCGGTCAAACCGACATTGAGGTTTACCCGGTTGCACTCGGTGGTGCCGTCTTTGGTTGGACTCTTCCCAGCGGTCGCTCAACAGATTTACTGGATCGTTTTGTCGAACTTGGTGGCAACCTCGTTGACACGTCTGACTCCTACTCCTCAGGAATGTCTGAGCAGATTATTGGCAAATGGATGCGTGAGCGGGGCAACCGCGACAAGGTGGTCGTGGCTACCAAGGTTGGTCGCCACCCCGAATTCCCAGGTCTAGCCGCACAAAACATCATTGATTCCGTCCATGCATCCCTAGAGCGGCTGCAATCAGACCACATTGACCTGCTGTATTTTCACGCTGAAGATCCTGACGTCTCACTTGAGGAGAGTCTTTCTGCTGTTGAAACCCTCATGCAGGCAGGCAAGGTTCGTGCGCTTGGTGCATCTAACTTCAGTGCAGATCGCCTTCTCGAGGCTCGCATTGCGGCAGGCAGTGGCCTGCCCCGCTTTGAAGCAGTGGCGTTGGAATACTCTCTGCTGCGCCGAGACATCGTTGAAGGCAACATTGCCATGATGGCCATTGCTCAGCGTATGTCTGTCATGCCGTATTTTGTGCTGGCTAACGGGTTCCTTGGTCGTCACCGCAATATCAAGAGCTTTAATCCCAGTGACACGAGAGCCAGACGCGCTGCACAACATGGGGGGCGTCATGGCACGCATGTGTTGCGCATACTGGACAACATCGCCATGACTCAAGGAGTAGATATTTCCACGGTGGCGTTGGCATGGATATTGGGAAGGCCTGCTGTGGGAGTGCCCACTGCAGGGGTTGAATCACTGCGTGAACTCGAAGCTCTTATGCACGCACCTCAGGTTCAACTCACTCGTCAGCAACTTGCTGACCTCGACCGTGCATCTGCAGAGCAAGGTCGAAACTGGTTGCCTGGTCGTCAACGTTCTTAACGTCTCTGACGTGAGTCCGTGGCGTGCCCTAGGCTTGAGCACCGTATGAATAACCCCATTGCTTTTCCGCTCGATCAGCCCGAGCTTCACTTCGTTGCATCTGGTGATGCGCTTGTCCGCCGCAGTGTTCTGCCTTCGGGTGTGCGCATCCTGACCGAACGTGTGCCCGGCGCGCGCAGCGTCACTTTGGGTTACTGGGTAGCAGTGGGCTCACGAGATGAATACCCTGCCGAAGCTGCGCATGACGGTCAGAGCGCTCACCCCGCCAGTTTGGGTTCCACCCACTTCCTTGAGCACTTGCTTTTCAAGGGGACCCCATCACGCACAGCACTAGACATTGCTATTGCTTTTGATTCGGTCGGTGGTGAACACAATGCAGCCACCGCCAAGGAATACACCTGCTACTACGCGAAGATTCGCGACAGCGATCTGCCCATGGCGATTGACGTCATGAGTGACATGCTCACCTCGAGTTTGATTGACCCTGATGAGTTCGAAACCGAACGCGATGTCATTCTGGAAGAACTCGCGATGGCCGAAGACGATCCATCAGATGTTGCCCAGGAGCGCTTCTTTGAAGGCGTGCTGGGGGAGCACCCACTGGGGCGCCCCATTGGTGGAAGCCCCGAAACTATTCGTGCGGCCACGCGCGAAGCGGTCGTGGCGCACTACCGTGCCAACTATCGTCCCAATGACCTCGTCATTACCGCAGCTGGTTCCTTAGATCACGATGAACTCGTTGCCCAAGTTCAGCGCACCCTGGAGTCCGCTGGCTGGGATCTCAGCATCGAAGCTGCGCCTGTAGAGCGTCGTCCCCGCACCCCCGCTCTGATTACACAGGGCACTGCATTGCAGGTCATCGAACGCCCTATCGAACAGGCCAACATCATGCTGGGTGTCCCTGGCATCGTGGCTACCGATGAGCGTCGTGTTGTGCAGACGGTGATGAATGCCATCTTGGGTGGCGGGATGTCCTCGCGTTTGTTCCAGGAAATCCGTGAGAAGCGCGGGCTGGCTTATTCAGTCTTCTCTTTCGCCTCGTCGTATTCAGATGCTGGTGCGTTTGGTCTCTTTGCCGGTACTTCTCCCAAGAAGGCACCAGAAGTGGCTGAGTTGCTGCTGTCTGAATTCCACAAGCTGGCAGAACACGGTGTGACCGCCGATGAGCTCAGCCGTGCCAAAGGTCAGCTTGCCGGTGGTTCAGCTCTTGCGCTGGAAGATACCGACACTCGTATGTCTCGTTTGGGTAAGTCAGAGATTTCCTCGGGTGAATTCATTGATTATGACGCAGCTCTTTCCATGCTGAATGAGGTCACTGCTGAACGTATCCAAGACCTTGCTCAGGAACTTGCTGCAGGCAAGCTCTCGTTGGTTTCTGTGGGCCAAGCAGATGAGGCCGCGTTATCGCGTATCCTTTCTGAGGGGTAATTCATGGCACACAACATCATCTTGGTTCGTCACGGCGAACAACTCGACGCCGAGCACGGCGTTATTGACGGTCCACTCTCACCGCGCGGGATCGCGCAGGCAGAGGCAGTGGGACGTCGCCTTGCTGATGTTGAGTTCTCACATGTCTGGCACTCTCCTTTGGAGCGTGCATGGGAAACCGTGCGCGTGATGAGCGAGCAGATGCAGGGTGTGACCACTGAACCTTCTGCGTTGTTGATGGATTGCATCCCAGCAGGCAAGAGCGAGGAGACTCCCTCCGTCTTTGATCCGTTCTTTGGATCTGTCACCGATGCTGACATTGAAGCCGGTTCTGCTCAGATGGCAGATGCTGTTGCTGAGTTCTTAGCTCCTGGCCGTCAGGGTGAAACGGACCTCCTCGTCACCCACAACAACGTCATTGCGTGGTTTGTGCTGGAAGCCCTTGGAGCACCTGCGTGGAAGTGGGTCACTCTGAATCAAGCGAACTGTGGAATTACGGTTTTGCAGCAGCGTCCAGGGCGCCCGTGGGCTCTTGTCTCGCACAATGACTTGGGACACTTGCCGGTTGAACTGCGTTCGGGTATTCCTGACGCCTACACAATCTAGACTTGACTCGTGACTACATCCGTTGCTGTCGTTGGTGCCTCAGGAAAACTGGGTTCACTTGTGTGCCGTCTGATCAACGAATCAGAGGACTTTACGCTCGCTGCCCAGTTGGGTTCGCAGAGTGATCTCAGTGAGATGCTCGTAGCCGACATTGTCGTAGACGTGTCTCTGCCTTCGATTAGCCGCAAGGTTCTTGAGTTTGCCGTGGAGAACGGCAAGTCCATCATGATTGGCACCTCAGGTTGGTCTGCTGAACGCATCAACCAGGTTGAGCCCCTCATTGAGTCACACCCCGAAGTCGGCGTGATTTTCATCTCTAACTTCTCCCTGGGTTCTGCGCTCTCTGCGCACTTGGCAACCTTGGCTGCAAAGCACTTTGATTCCATTGAGATCATCGAAGCTCACGGCATCCACAAGGTTGACTCACCTTCGGGAACCGCTGTCAGCACAGCAGAGCGCATCGGTAAGGTTCGAGACCAGGATGTTCAGGCTCCTCACGCAGATCAGCGTGCACGCGGTCAGCTCGTTGCAGGTATTCCCGTGCACTCACTGCGCATGGAAGGCGTCGTGGCCAAGCAAGACGTTATCTTCGGTGGTAATGGTGAAACCGTCACTATTACCCACACCACCTTGAGTGACCGCTCCTATGAAGCCGGCATCATGGCTGCTATTCGCGCTCTGCCTGGCCTTTCGGGCAAAATCGTCGGTCTCGACCGCGTCATCAACCTCTAAACATGCGCGCCATTCTGGGAGCAGTGCTCATGGCAGCGCTCCTCGCGCTCTATTTATGGGCTGCTGCGTATCAAGGCATCGTCATGATCAGCACGGGAGTTCCCGTGGCCATTGCGATGGGTGTTGCGCTCATTGTGTTGCCCATTGTGGGCGCCTGGGCTCTCTGGCGAGAGATTGCCTTCGGCATTTACTCCACCAAGTTGGTGAACATCCTTGATTCAGAGGGAGCACTTCCGGGAGACGATCTTCCTCATCGACCTAGCGGTCGTCCTATTCGATCAGATGCAGATAAAGAATTCCCTAGCTATGCCGCTGCCGTGGATGCGCAGCCCGCAAGTTGGCGAGCATGGTGTCGTTTGGGTTTGGCCTATGACGCCTCTGGTGATCGCAAGCGAGCTCGCGCCGCCATTCGGCATGCGATTGCTTTGCACAAGTCCAACCCGGTATAGCTAGGCGTTCTCACTCGTCCCATGGCAGCAATACAGCTGCTGGGATGGATGCCAGCATGGCCAGCGGCGAGAGATAGTCCTTGCCTTGCCTGGCGCCCATGTGCAGGCACACACAATGAGAACTTGTTGCGACCACCCCAATGACTTGGCCGCGTGAAACCGCATCTCCCGTGCGGAGCGAAGATGTGACGGGCTCGAACGTGGAAAGAAACTGTCCGTGATCGAGGGAAATGAGCTCTCGGTCAACGACGGTGCCCACAAAATGCACCACTCCATCTGCAGGAGCCAATACTTCTTGTCCCACCTCAGCCACGAGGTCTATTCCGCGATGACCTGCGCCATAGAAAACGCTGGGGGCTTCATATCCGCGTGAAATGGTGTGAGTACCCAACAGTGGCCACGACCAGCTTCCGGCACGCAGTGCGTGCGCTGAGGGGGCATTGAGAGTGAGGACAGCGGCAATACTCAGCAAGCTGGTGGCCAGGAGTTTGGCTATGACGCTGTTCTGAAATCCCCACATGCCTCACAGCATGAGATCAAACCTCTTCCTCAGGAGAACGGCTTGATCTGTTCGTGCAGGAGTTGAGGCCTAGTGAACTGTGGAGGACTGCTGGGCATACTCGGCATAGAGTTCACGTTCACGGTTTTTCTTGGGGAAGAAGAAGAACGTGATGATCATTCCGATCAACATTACAAAGATGCCAGAGGAATATGCCCAGTTCGCTCCATCGAGGAAGGATTGCTTAGCTGCCTCAATGATGGCCTGGCTGTAGTCGGGATATTGTGCTGCGAGATCTTCTGCACTACCGAAGGACTTCTTCAAAGTCGCCCCGATGCTGGTGGTGATCTCTGCCTGGGTTGATGCAGGAGCTGCAGCAATGGACTTCCCAATCGCGGCGGCATAGCCGGCACCCAAGATGGCACCGAGCAATGACTGCATGATGGAGCCACCCAAGTCACGCTGCAGGTCACCGGTTCCTGAAGCCATTCCCACCTTGGTGACAGGGACAGAGTCAGTCAAGGCGTGACTTGCTGGTGTTCCAGCGAAGCCTACGCCGGCGCCAATGAGGACATAGCTGACAATGACGATCCCGATCGGGGTGTGGATATTCCAGCCAAAGAGCATGGTGACGAAGCCTGCCATGCAGACAACGAATCCCACCAAGAGTGTGATGCGTGACCCATAGCGCTCAATCATGCGGCTGGAGAAGGGGGCCACGATGACCATAGCCAGAGCCGAAGGAATGATGGCAAGCCCTGCTTGCAGGGTGTTGTAGCCCAGAACATTTTGCAGGAACTGCTGGCCCACGAACATCGCGCCCATCAAGGAGCCAAAGACGATGATGCCGGAGACAGCGGCCACCCAAAATGGTGGCCGTGCTGCATACTTCAGATCGAATAAAGGTTCACTGGCACGCTTTTGGCGCCAGAAGAACAAGAATCCAGTCACTGCCGACGCACCCAGCATGCCGATGGCAATGCCAAGCTGGCCGTCGAGCGCGATGTAGTTGATGCCCAAAACAAGTGTTCCGATAAAGATTCCCGAGAGCACACCGCCCAGGTGATCCACCTTGTCAGTGGTTTCATTCACGTGAGCTGGAACCAAACGCCAGACCAGGAAGATTGCCACCACGGCGAAGGGGACAGCAATCAAGAAGGAATAGCCCCAGGGCAGAATCATCAGCACAGCTCCTGCAAGCAGCGTGGAAGAGGCTGACATGGCAGCGCCGATGGCGGACCACAGTGCAATTGCGCGAGTGCGGGCAGGACCTGACCATAGGGCAGTAATCAAAGCCAGAGTGGTGGGATAGGCCATGCCGGCGGCAAAACCACCGATCAATCGGGAGAGAGCCAACATTTCGATGCTGGGGGAGAGAGCTGACATGAAAGCGGCTGGAACACCAATGATCAAACCTGCCATCAGCATGAGCTTGCGACCGTAGCGGTCACCTAGAGCGCCTAAATAGAGCACCGTTGCAGCGAGGCCCAATGAGAAGCCCACAGCAACGACGTTCAGCCCGGCTTGCGAAGCACCCAGGGCGCGGCCAATGTCGGGCAAGCCCACATTGGCTACCGCCAAGTTCATGTTGGCTACACCAGCGCCCAAGATGAGGGCGGTGAGGACTAATCCAGCCTTTTTGGGGGAGGTGCTGGGCGGAAGTGCGATGGGTGCAGAAGATGCCATACCCCTATCTTGCCTGTTATGCTGGTGAAGCACTCCATTTATGGGGTGACTTCGCGTGCCCAACACGTATGACAAAACCCTTCGGTCGAATCTGAGTAATCAGAATCGCGGGAATTGCATCGGGCACTAGGGCAGGAACCAACCGGTTACCTGCGACAAAACCGCAAGCGGTATGAGTTGTGCTGTGCACAAAACATGCCAAGAAAAGGAGATGGCCATGGCCGTCGTAACTATCCGCCAGCTGCTCGACAGCGGCGTTCACTTTGGTCACCAGACCCGCCGTTGGAACCCGAAAGTAAAGCGTTTCGTTCTTGCTGAGCGTTCCGGTATCCACATCATCGACCTGCAGCAGTCTCTGCAGCACATCGACAACGCTTACGAGTTCGTCAAGGAAACCGTTGCACACGGTGGAACCGTTCTCTTCGTTGGTACCAAGAAGCAGGCTCAGGAAGCAATCCTCGAGCAGGCAACCCGCGTAGGTCAGCCTTACGTCAACCAGCGTTGGCTCGGTGGCCTCCTCACCAACTTCAACACCGTTGGTCAGCGCCTCGCACGTATGAAGGAGCTCGAAGAGCTCGACTTCGAAGACACCGCAAAGAGTGGCTTCACCAAGAAGGAACTTCTGATCAAGAAGCGTGAACTCGACAAGCTCCACAAGAGCCTCGGTGGTATCCGCAACCTGACCAAGACCCCTTCCGCTATCTGGGTAGTTGACACCAAGAAGGAGCACCTGGCAATCCAGGAGGCAAAGAAGCTTGGTATCCCCGTCATTGGTATCCTCGACACCAACTGCGACCCAGACGAGATGACTTACCCCATCCCTGGTAACGACGACGCAATCCGCTCTGTCGGTCTGCTGACCCGCGTTATCGCTGATGCAGTAGCTGAGGGCCTGATTCAGCGCCACCAGAAGCCTGCTGAGGGTGAAGCTGCAGAGCCTATGGCTGAGTGGGAGCGCGAACTCCTCGAAGCTGGCGCACCTGCTGCTGAGGTAGCTGTTGAAGCTGCTGTCGTTGAGGCAGTTGCTGAAGTTGTTGCTGAAGAAGTAGTCGCTGAGGCTGCTGCTGAGAAGAAGCCTGCTGCAAAGAAGGCTGCTGCTCCCAAGGCTGACGCTGCAGAGAAGAAGCCTGCCGCTAAGAAGCCTGCTGCCAAGAAGCCCGCAGCAGAATAAATTCCCTTTCAAGCCTTATTTAGGAGCTAGAACTATGGCATCTTTCAGCATGGAAGACCTCAAGACTCTGCGCGAGCGCCTCGGCACCGGCATGGTCGACACAAAGAACGCACTCACCGAAGCAAACGGTGACTTGGAGAAGGCAACCGAGATTCTTCGTCTCAAGGGAGCAAAGGGTAACGCGAAGCGTGCCGACCGCTCCACCAGCGAAGGCCTCGTTGCTGCCAAGGAAGAGAACGGCTCTGCAACCATGATCGAGCTCGCTTGCGAGACCGACTTCGTGGCTAAGGGTGACAAGTTCGTTGCACTCGCAGCGAAGGTTCTCGACGCAGTATCTGCAGCTGGCGCAACTTCGGTTGACGCAGGCCTCGCAGCAGCTGCAGGTTCGCAGAGCGTTGCAGAACTCATCGCAGATGAGGCAGCAATCCTCGGCGAGAAGATCGAACTTCGTCGTCTCGCTGCTTTCAGCGGTGACAAGTTCTCCATCTACCTGCACCAGACCAGCCAGGACCTTCCTCCTCAGGTTGGTGTTGTAGTGGCTTACACCGGTGACGACGCAGAGACCGCTCGTGCAATTGCACAGCACATCTCCTTCGCTGACCCTGTGTACCTGAGCCGCGCAGATGTTCCTGCAGAGGACATCGAGAAGGAGCGCGCAATCGTTACTGAGATCAGCCGTAACGAGGGCAAGCCCGAAGCTCAGCTGGAGAAGATCGTTGACGGTCGTATCTCTGCTTACATCAAGCAGATTGCTCTGCTCGAGCAGGAATACTCTCGCGACAACAAGTTCAAGGTCCAGCAGGTCCTCGACAACGCAGGCATCACTGTCACGGGCTTCGCTCGTTTCAAGGTTGGCGCATAGTCGTTAGAAATACTCGTAAAGAAGCCCGGTCCGTTATGGATCGGGCTTCTTTCATGTGTGCCGAGGGTTTGACACGTGATTGCCCGTGTAAATTGGTCTCTAGCGCCACTGCTTTTTAGATAAGGATTCTCATGCCGACACACACCCGCCGTCGCGTTCTACTCAAGCTTTCGGGTGAGGCATTCGGTGGTGGCGGATTGGGTGTGAACCCTGACGTGGTGAGCGCTATCGCGCGCGAAATCGCTGTTGCTTCTGAGCAGGTGGACATTGCCGTGGTTGTCGGTGGTGGTAACTTCTTCCGCGGAGCTGAGCTTTCGCAGCGTGGCATGGACCGCGCACGTGCGGACTACATGGGCATGCTCGGTACCGTGATGAACGCTTTGGCACTGCAGGACTTCCTCGAGCAGGCAGGAGCAGCCACTCGTGTGCAGTCAGCAATCGCGATGAGCCAGGTTGCAGAGCCATACCTTCCCCTGCGCGCTATCCGTCACTTGGAAAAGGGACGCGTCGTCGTCTTCGGTGCAGGTGCTGGTCTTCCCTTCTTCTCTACTGACACTGTTTCTGCCCAGCGTGCACTCGAAATTCACGCAGATGAGGTTCTCGTCGCCAAGAACGGTGTCGACGGTGTCTACACCGCAGACCCCAAGACAGACCCCAGTGCAGAGAAGCTGGAGACCGTCACGTTCCGTGACGCCCTCAAGCGCGGACTCAAGGTCGTTGACTCCACAGCTTTCAGCCTCTGCATGGACAACAAGATGCCTATGCGTGTCTTCGGTATGGAGCCTTCCGGCAACATCACCAAAGCCATTCTGGGTGAAAAGATCGGCACGCTGGTCACCAACTAGACTGGCTCTAACGCACCAAATTTCAAGGAGTTACCGTGATTGCGGAAGTACTGTCAGATGCCTCAGAGCGCATGGCCAAGGCTGTTGAAGTAGCCAAAGAAGATTTCTCGAGCGTGCGCACCGGCCGCGCTAACCCTGCCATGTTCCAGAAGGTCATGGTCACGTACTACGGCAGCCCCACTCCGTTAGCTCAGCTTGCGTCGATGCAAAACCCTGAAGCTCGCACCCTGCTGATTACCCCCTTCGACAAGACTGCTCTGCGCGACATCGAGCAGGCACTGCGTGACGTTCCCAACCTGGATGCAAACCCCACTAACGATGGCAATGTGATCCGTCTCACCTTGCCGGAGCTCACTGAAGAGCGTCGCAAGGAATACGTCAAGATTGTGAAGACCAAGGCCGAAGACGCCAAGGTGTCCCTGCGCAACATTCGCCGCAGCGCTAAGGATGGCATTGACGCCCTCAAGGGTGAACTCGGTGATGACGAACGTGCTCGTGGTGAAAAAGAGCTTGAAGCTCTGACCAAGAAGTATGTTGACGCCATTGATGATGCTCTCAAGCACAAGGAAGCTGAACTCCTCAAGGTTTAGTCCTTGCTCTGGCCACTGCCATGAACGAGAATCCCAATCGCGATGAGCACAGCAGGAGAAATCCTGCTGGTGAGTTGCATGCGCAATTCAGGGCGACTCGTGCTGACTTCGAGCGTCAGCTCGAAGCTCGCAGAATGCAGTTTGAGAAGACCAACGAACGTATCAAAGCCAAATCAGGACGCAATCTCCTCGGCGCGATAGGTATTGGTATCGTCCTGGGTGGACTTCTCCTCTTGAGCTTGTTGGTGGACAAGAACCTCTTCATGCTCTTTGCGGCGGTATTGCTGGGTATTTCTGCTGTCGAGTTGGCAACTGCTCTGCAGGCTATGGGGCGTCGCGTTCCTCGGATCCCCACAGCAATCACCACTGTTGCCGCTGTTCCTGCTGCCTATTTCTTCGGAATCTTTGCCGCGCTGGGTGTTGCCGTCGTGGGTATTTTCTTCGTAACCGCCTGGCGGCTCATTGAAATCAAGCGGGGCTACCATGCCACTGCGGACGTCAGCTTGCGTAAAGACTTCCTGGCCGCTGCCTTCGTGCAGGCTTATGTCACCGTGCTGGGGAGCTTTGCTGTTGCCTTAGTGGCGAAGCCAGAAGGCCAGTGGTGGACATTGGCATTCCTTATCGTGGTGGTTTCGGTCGACACCGGTGCCTATGCCAGTGGTTTGAACTTTGGCAAGCACTTGATGGCTCCCAAAATCAGCCCGAAGAAAACCTGGGAAGGTTTTGCGGGTGCCGCACTTGCCGCGATCATTGCTGCGGTGTTGCTCAGCATCTTTATGATTGGTCAACCGTGGTGGTTTGGTTTGATTCTGGGCCCCATCATCTTGGTCACCGCCACGTTGGGCGACCTGGGAGAGTCCCACATTAAGCGCAC
>ERZ1034361.836-NODE-836-length-18279-cov-8.789803_pt1 | contig 18279 bp, 17 predicted proteins | sample MGYA00520617_ERZ1034361 | MGnify/ENA primary metagenome ERZ1034361 (study PRJEB33736, sample SAMEA104284507) | Azolla filiculoides | biome: Urban; feature: Water surface; material: Ditch water | place: Netherlands | collected 2015-10-28 | depth 0-0.1 m ... | reverse complement strand
AGAAGGCCGGACTCCAAAAAATTCACGAGCACCTTCTCGAACTCGTCACATCCGTGAATGCCCAGCTCGCTCATGAGCATGCGCCAGCGATCTTCCCGCCTTTCCTGCTCCGTGGGCTCAGCGTTCTTGTCCTGCATGAAGCGCGGCCAGTCCGGATTCGCAACATTGAGCGCGAACTGGAAGTCAGGGCCGTCTTCGAGGCCGCGGTAGTGGATCACCGAGAACAGAACAATTGACGGTACGACTCGGAATTGGATCGCCTCCGTGAGATCTCTAGCCGCAAGGATCTGATTGGCCGCCTTGACCACCTTGCCAACGATCCGAATGTTAGTGAGGCCGCACGCGATTGCCGCCCGCTTAAGCGCCGCCTCGTATTTGGAAGGCCAGAGCTTGATTGCGATCGAGAAGGCCTCTTCCGGCGACGTCGACAGCTTGATCTCCTGATCGATCACCTTTTCGCGGAAAGTCGCCCAAAGCTTCTCCTGCTCTCCCTTGCTAGAAAGTTGGTCGTCGTTGAGCACCAAGACAAAGCGGGCGTTGAACTCCTTCGAATACTCGTCGATGAAGCCGAGCACCTCGTCGATTCCTAGCTTCTCGTGTTTGCGCTCGATGTCGTCCATGACGATCACCCGGTTTCGGAGCGCCAGGGGAGCGATGAGCAGGAGGTTGAGGTCGTTGATCGCGGCAAGCGCCTTGTAATGCGCCGCACCGGCCGTCACGCCCGTCTTGAAGAGGTTTTTAACGGTATCGAGCTTGCCGCCTCCAACTGCCGCCTCAGGAAGAGCGCCCTCCATCAGCTTGCGCTTCACCTGGTCGACGGTGGAGAGTCCGAAGAGCGACACATAGAGTGCCTTCTTGACCTTCTCATCCTTTGATTCCTTCTTAACCTCGTTCCAGAGGTGAGTCTTCCCGGTGCCCCACTTCCCGGATAGCGCAATCACGTTGTTGTCGGATTGGCCGAGCAGCTCTACAAGTTGCTTCTTCGTCTTCTCGAGAGACATGATCTGATCCTCCTAGCGTTTAGAGCTTCGGCTTAGCCCATCGGCATTATCCGCGCCCGCCCAGACGGATGAAGGAAGAAGAGGTGATCAAAGAGTGACCGTTAACGGCCTTACACCACTCGCAACCGCAGGGGGGTATGACTGGCTTCTTTCGCTGCCTTTGAATCATCCATCAAACTGATGTTGTTGTTTTTAATGGTCAAGAAAAGGCTGTGAGAAGTCATTCGCCGATGAAAGGCGCATTGATGGCTGTTGATTCCAATCATCCGTGGTGCCAGACGCTGAGCATCAGAAGGCTATGCGGCGCATCAAACGAATGAAGCGGCTATTTGATCTTGGCGCTTGGCGTTTTCATCAAATCGTCCGAGCAAGCCAGAAATTCATCCACTGCTGCGTTAGTTCGTTTGCGGATAGGCTGCCCATCAGACCCCATCTCGGTATCGATTACCGTCAAGTCAAGATTGAATATCACGTCCTGTTGACCGGGCTTCCTGTTGAACCCTACAACCAATTGTTTTTTCTCCGCAATTCCGGCATAGGCGGCAATGACTTCATCGTCAAGTGCACCGACAAAAAGGGCAAAGCCCTTGTTTTCTGCTTCCTGTCGTATTGCCTTTTTGGGTGCCCGACTATTCGGCCCACGAATAAACGCATTGGCAGGTGCGAATCCGTTGGTGTAGCCTAAGCCGTCGAATATGCCTACCTTCAACATATATGCGAGACCTGTCACCGAGTGTGGCCGCAAGTAAAAGGAACCTACTAATTTGACCGGAGCGCCTTTCATAGTGCTGAAGTCACGCTTTAGAGCACCAAACTCCAAACCGCACGCAGTTAATGAACCGTCAGCAGACTCACGGTGGGGGATCACGTAAATCGTCCCTTCCAAGCGCTGGGCTAGTTGCGCCATATCTGCGGCGGGTTGAGCAGCAGCGCCCAAGCTCGTTAACCCAAAAAGTGCTGAAAGGGCGATATGCCTCATGTTTTTCCCCTGATTTGTCCTTAATCTTAATCTATGCATATGTAAGATTGGAGAGAAACCAAGGTGCCAGCAGCAACCTCAAAACCTGAATGCGATTCAGCAGTCACCGCGACTGGTATGTGTAGCGATCAGCCTCTCGAGCATGAGCTTGAGTTGATGCGCCGCGTCTGCACCTAAAGCAGACACCACCTGCGCTTCGTGCGCTTTGGCTTGCTTCAGCAGGGGCTGCACTTTGCGCCGACCTGCGGCCGTGAGGCTGACCAGGCTTTGCCGTTTGTCGTGTGCGGCGTCGCAACGCTTGACCCACCCGGCGTCTTGCATGCGGCCCACCAGCTTGGTCACGGTGGGTTGTTTGGCCAGCACGATGCTGGCGAGTTCGTTGATGCTCAAACTGTCTTTGCCCGACAGGCTGGCCATGACGCGCCACTCCATCAGGCTCAGGCCGCTGGCCTCGACCACGGCGTGGAACTCGCTCGAAATCAAATGGCTGGCGCGTGCCAGCAAATAGGCCAGGTAGTCGTCGACAAAGCCTGCTGAGTTGCTCATGCCAGTGGCGTGGTGGTGCTGAACTGACCGCCCTGGTAAACGAGTGGGGCCGAGCCATCACTGAAACCGCAGCGTTCTACCTCACCCACAAAAATCACATGGTCGCCTTCTTCGTGGCGGCTGCGGTTGTGGCATTCAAACCAGGCCAGAGCGCCTTTCAAAATGGGTAACCCGGCTTGTCCCAGGGTGTAGGCGGTGTCGGCAAAGCGGTCGCCTTTGCCGTAGGCAAAGCGATTGCACAAGTCGAGCTGGTCTGCGGCCAGCACATTCACCACATAGTGCGTGCCCGCATGGAACAGCGGCAAGCTGCTGGCCCGGTGGCCCAAGCTCCACAGCACGAGCGGCGGCGTGAGCGACACCGAGTTGAACGAGCTGGCCGTGATGCCCACAAAGCTGCTGCTGGCCGAGTCGCCTTTTTGCGCACCCGGCGCGAACGTGGTGATGACGGTCACCCCCGTGGCAAAGCGCGAGAGTGCTTGCTTGAAATGCGGCGTTTCAAAGTCTGGACTCAGCGCTTTGATGTGAGATGGGGGGGCTTGGTGCATGGGTGGATGATAGTTGAATTGCATGAATTTTCATATAAACTGACCATTCATGTCTGCAGGTGAACCGTTCAGAGCTGCAGGCCAAGGAGACAAGCATGCTGGTGGAACGAATCGAAAACAGGTGGCTCGCGGCCTTTACCCGCACCTTCACGCTGTGCAAGGTGCAGCCTGGCGAAGTGGTCGCTATTTTGGCCGAAACCCAATCACGCCGGGTCAACGTGGACTTGGCCCGCCTCGCGCTGGAGGCCATGGGCGCCCGCGTGTTCGAGGTGACTTTGACAACGCCTGCGCTCACCGCCCCCGCGCCCGTGCGCTCCACAGGCGCCAGCGACGCGATTGGCCAGCTCGGCCCCGTGGTGGCAGCTCTCGCCCGCGCCGACATGGTGGTGGACTGCACCGTCGAAGGCCTGCTGCACGCGCCCGAGTTGCCCACCATCATGAAGGGCGTGGACGGCCACATGCCGCGCCTGCTCATGGTGTCCAACGAGCACCCTGAAATTTTGGAGCGCACCGTGCCCGATCCGGCGCTCGAAGGCGTGGTGCGTGCCGCCATGAAGAAGCTGCGCGGCGCACAACAAATGCACGTCACGTCTGCCGCAGGCACCGACCTGCGCGTGAACCTGAAACATGGCGACAAACAAGCGGTGGTCGGCGGTGTGTGGGGCTTTTGCCCCAAGCCGGGCATGGTGTCGCACTGGCCTGCCGGGCTGGCGCTGGCTTTCCCGGCCGCAGGCAGTGTCAACGGCACGCTGGTCATGGCCCCGGGTGATGTGAACCTGACCTTCAAAAGCTATTTGCGCGACACGATCCGCCTGACCATCGAGAACGACAGCGTGGTCGCCATCGAGGGGCAGGGCGTGGATGTGGACATGATGCGCGGCTACTGGAAAGCCTGGGAAGACGCCGAGGGCCACCGCGCCGCTTATGCCGTCTCGCATGTGGGCTTTGGCCTGAACCCGGCGGCGCGTTGGGACGCCATGGCGTTCTACGACAAGCGCGACTGCAACGGCACCGAGCTGCGCGCCTTTGCGGGCAACTTTTTGTACTCGACCGGGGCGAACGAGGTGGCAGGCCGCCACACGCTGGGCCACTTTGACCTGCCCATGCGCGGCTGCACCATCCGGCTCGACGACACGGTGGTGGTCGATGCGGGCCAAGTCGTGAGCGCGGCGCTGGCATGAACGCACCCGCCTTCACCGACGTGGGTTTGCCCACACAACCCGCCGTGGTGTTCTTGCACGGCGTGGGTGGCGGCCGACATGGCTGGGTAGCGCAGCAAGCGCATGTGGCCGCTTTGGGTTGGCGCAGCCTGGCCTGGGACATGCCCGGTTATGGCGACAGCCCCATGGTCACCCCCTACGACTTCGCGCACCTGGCGCAAGCCCTCTGGCAGATGCTGGACGCGGCGCACATCGACCAAGCCGTGTTGGTGGGCCACAGCATGGGGGCCATGGTCGCCCTGCAAGCCTGGACGCAAAAGCCAGAGCGCATCTGTGGCCTGCTGCTGGCCGCCAGCAGTCCGGCTTTTGGCAACAGCGACGGTGACTTTCAAAAGCAGTTTTTGGCGCAGCGCCTGGCCCCGCTGGAAGAGGGCAAAACCATGGGCGATATTGCCGACAAGCTGATCCCCACCATGGCCGCGCCCGGTGGCGATGCCGCCCAGTTGATCCCTGCGCACCAAAGCATGTCGGCCGTGCCGCCCGTTACTTACCGCGCCGCGCTGCATGCGCTGGTGCAGTTTGAGCAACGCGCCGCTTTGCCCACCCTCTCCGTGCCCGTGCTGTGCCTGGCTGCAGAGCACGACCGCACCGCACCACCCACCGTGATGGAACGCATGGCGCAAAAGATCCCCGGTGCGCGCTATGCCTGCTTGGCCGGGGCAGGGCATTTGCTGCATTACGAACAGCCCGAGGCGTTCAACGCCGAACTCGAAAAATTTCTGAAGGACGTGAAACCATGACCGACGTGCAAGCCCCCTCTCAACCAGACGTCATGCCCATCTGTGGCGACGATTACCCCCTGACCGAAAAACAGCAAAAGCTGATGGCGCTGGCCCGCCAGCTGGGCCGCGAGAAGTTCGCCCCCCGTGCCGCGCAACTCGACCGCGACGCGCAGTTCCCGTTTGCCAACTACGACGACATGCGTGACTCGGGCCTGCTGGCGCTGTGCGTGCCCGAAGCGCATGGCGGCCACGGTGCCGACTACGCCACCTATGCCATGGTCTCGGCCGAGATCGGTCGCTACTGCGGCGCCACCGCGCTCACCTTCAATATGCATGTTTGCACCATGCTTTGGAGCGGCTTGTTGTCTGAAGACCTGGAGATGACGCCCGAGCAACGCGCCATCCACCGCACGCACCAGGCCACGCACTTTGCCCGCGTGGTGAAAGACGGCGCGATTTACGCGCAGCCTTTCTCGGAAGGTGGTGCAGCTGCTGCGGGCGCACAACCCTTCGGCACCCTCGCCGTCAAGGTCGATGGCGGCTGGAAGATCAACGGCAAAAAAATCTTCGCATCCCTGTCAGATGCTGCCGATTACTTTGGCGTGCTTTGCACTGAAAAGAAACCCGATGCCGACCTCTCGCGCCGCGACACGCTGTACCTGGCTGTGCCGCGCACCGCGCCAGGCCTCACGGTTGAAGGCGACTGGGACCCGCTGGGCATGCGCGCCACCGTGTCGCGCAATTTGATTTTCAAAGACGTGTTCGTGCCCGACGACGCGGCGCTCATGCCGCAAGGCCTGTACTTCCAGGCGGCCAGCCGCTGGCCGCACATGTTCATGACGCTCTCGCCCACCTACATGGGCATCGCGCAAGCGGCGTACGACTTCACCGTGGCCTATTTGCGTGGCGAGATTGCGGGCACGGGCCCCGTCAAGCGCCGCCAGTTCGCGACCAAGCAGATCGCCGTGGCCGAGATGTTCATCAAGCTCGAACAGACGCGCAACCTGTTCTTGCGCGCCATTGAAGACGCCAAGGTGGACCCGAGCAAGTCCACCCGCCTGCGGGCCTATGCCGCGCAGTACACCATCATGGAAAACGCGCAAGACATCGCCCGTTTGGCCATCCGCACCTGCGGCGGTCAGTCCATGCTCAAAAGCCTGCCGCTGGAGCGCCTGTACCGCGATGCGCGTTGCGGCTCGCTCATGCTGCCCTGGACGGCCGAGCTGTGCATGGACCGCATTGGCCGCGAAGCCCTGTACGAACCCGGCGAAAAAGACGAGTGATGCAGGCCCCCGAGACCAGCCCCCTCGCGGCCCGCTTTGCGCAGCTGGCGCAGGACTGCGGCACGCAGCCCGCCATGACCTTCCGGGGCGATGAGCGCAAAGCCACCCAGACGGGTGACAGCACCTTCGCCTACGACTTCGCCAAGTTCTGGCGGCGCGTGGCACGCGTCACCGCGCACCTGCAGTCCACCTGGGGCGTGCAGCCGGGTGACCGCGTGGCCTGGCTAGGCTTCAACCACGAGCTGCAACTGGTCACGTTGGTGGCCTGCGCCCGTTTGGGCGCGGTGTTCTTGCCGCTCAACTTTCGCTTGGCGGTGCCCGAGTTGCAGCAGGTCATGCAAGACGCTCAGCCGCGCCTGCTGGTGCACGACAACCACCATGCCGATACTGCCCGTGCGCTGCAAGGCGCTGACCTGCAGCACACGCACCACGACACCCTGATCGCCACCGCTTCGCCTCGTGGCCTGCCGTTGCCCACTGTGCACAGTGAGCTGCCGCTGCTGTTGGTCTACACCTCGGGCACCACGGGCGTGCCCAAGGGCGCGGTGCACACGCAAGCCGCGCTGCTCGCCAATGCCCGCGCCAGTGCCTGGGCGCACGACTTTGTAGAAGGCGACAAGGTGCTGTCCACGCTGCCGATGTTCCATGTGGGTGGCCTGTGCATCCAGACCTTGCCTGCGCTGCTGGCGGGGGTGGAGGTGGTGCTGCATCCGCGCTTTGACCCGACCGCTTGGTTGGATGAAATGCACACGAGCCGCCCCACGCTGTCGCTCTTGGTGCCCGCCACCATGCGCGCCGTGTTTGAACACCCGCGCTGGGCCGATACTTCGCTGGCTTGCCTGCGCGGCATCATGACCGGCTCGTCCACCGTGCCTGTGGCTTACCTCGAAACGCTGCACGCACGCGGCGTGCCCGTGGGGCAGGTCTATGGCACCACCGAGACGGGGCCTGTGTCCATCGTGCTGCGCCTGCCGGACGCCATGGCCCGTGTGGGCGCATCGGGCTGGCCGCACCCCGAAGCGCAGGTCAAACTGATCGACGCGCAAGGCCAGGAAGTCGGCCCCGGTGAAACGGGCGAAGTCTGCATCCGCGCCGCCAACCTGATGCGCGGCTACTGGCGTGCCGACGGCGAAATCCACGCGGGTCTGCAGGACGGTTGGTTCCATTCTGGCGATTTGGGTCAGCGCGCCGAAGACGGCTGCATCACCATCGTGGGCCGCAGCAAAGACATGATCATCTCGGGCGGCGAAAACATCTACCCGGCCGAAATCGAAAACCAACTCGTCACCTTGCCCGGCGTGGCCGACAACGCGGTGGTCGGCGTGGCCGATGCCCGCTGGGGCGAAGTGCCTGTGGCGGTGCTGGTGCGCAGCCCAGACCCCGCAGGGCAAGACCTGAGCGCCGAAGCCGTGCTGGCCCACCTGCAGTCGCGCATCGCCCGCTTCAAGTTACCGCGCCGTGTGGTGTTCATGGACAGCCTGCCCAAGAGTGCCTTGGGCAAGGTGCAAAAGCCCGCTTTGCAGGCCCTTTTGACCGGGACAAACCCTTAAAAACCGCCTCTTTCTTCGCCTGCGTGACAGCGTTGTCACACCTGCATGGCATCATGATTTGATGCATCAAAACAAGGAGATACGCATGGTTCAACTGTCACGCCATTTCACTCGCCGCCCGGTTCTGGGCATGGCGGCTGCAGTTCTGTTGTCGACCACGTCTTTGGCCTGGGCGCAAACCGCCTGGCCCAACAAGCCGGTCAAGATCGTGGTGCCCTTTGCGCCCGGCGGCACCACCGACATCCTGGCCCGAGCCATCGCCCCGGATTTGAGCAAAGCTTTTGGTCAGCAATTTGTCATCGAAAACAAGGGCGGCGCAGGCGGCAACCTAGGGGCAGAAATCGTGGCCAAGTCCGCAGGTGACGGCTACACCCTGCTCATGGGCACCGTGGGCACGCACGGCATCAACCGCGCCCTTTACGCCAAGCTGCCCTACGACCCCTTCAAGGACTTCGCCCCCATCACGCTGGTCGCGGGTGTGCCCAACGTGATGGTGGTCAATGCCGAAAAAGCCGCTGCCAACAAGATCAACAACGTCAAAGACTTCATCCAGTACGCCAAAGCCAACCCCGGCAAGTTGAACATGGCGTCCAGCGGCAACGGCACTTCCATCCACTTGGCAGGCGAGTTGTTCAAGTCGCAAACCGGCACCTTCATGGCCCACATCCCATACCGCGGCTCCGGCCCAGCCTTGCTCGATTTGGCGGGCGGCAGCATGGACGTGATGTTCGACAATTTGCCCTCGGCCATGCAACTCATCAAGGCGGGCAAACTCAAGGCCTTGGCTGTCACCAGCAGCCAGCGCTCCGCTGCTTTGCCTGACTTGCCCACCGTGGAAGAAGCAGGTGGCCTCAAAGGCTTTGAAGCCAGCAGCTGGTTCGGTTTGCTGGCCCCCGCAGGCACGCCCCCCGATGTGGTCAGCCGTATCCAGCAAGAGGTCGCCAAGTCATTGGCCTCTCCGGCCATGAAAGAGCGCCTGGCCACTTTGGGCGCGATCCCCAGCGGCAACACGCCTGCACAGTTTGCAGCGCTGATTGACGCCGAGCACAAGAAGTGGGCCGAAGTCGTCAAGGCCTCGGGTGCCAAGGTCGACTGATGGTGTGTCTCTGAAACGGCATGGATACCCGCCTGCGCGGGTATGACAACTGTTCAGTGTCATCCCGGACTTGAGCCGGGATCCATCTTCGCTGGGCCTCAGGCCCCGCAGCACTTTTTGTATTTTTTACCGCTGCCGCAGCTGCAAGCATCGTTGCGGCCGGGCGTAGCTTCTTTGATGACTTGAGCTACGCGGGGGCCGATGTTGCGCCAGATTTCGCGCAGGTCATACACCGCCCACAAAGCCTCGCCATAAGCGTTCAGGCGGTTTTCGCTCACGCTGGGTGGGCCGTCTTCCGACAGTGCCGACAAGGTGGGCACATCGGTGTCGTCTTCGGTCAAGGCCACAACGGCTTCAAGCGACAGGTCATGCCACTTGTTGGCATCTTTGTCTTTGGGGGCAGCCCACTCTTCGGGCCAGTTTTCCACCGCAAACATGAAGCCCAAGGCCCACACCTGGGCAAATGACGGGATTTCGCTGTCTTCAATCTCTTCACGCTCTTCGGGTGGCAATGACGCAATCGCGCCGCGCACATCCATCACCTCGGGCGCATAGGCCTTGTCGTCGTCCAGCGCTTCCACGGGGGTGTCGAGTGCGAGCTTGATCTCGTCAAAACGGCGCTGCCACAAGGCCATGAACTGCTGGCGCTGGGCGTCGTCGGCAAAGCTGCCACCTTCGGCCTCGTCCGGGTCAATGCCCAGCAGCATCGGCAGCCACTCGCTGTCGGGGATGGCGCGGCGGCAGCACACCAGCGCGGCCATAAAGCCCTCGCAAAACTCCCACTGCGGCGTCTCTTCAAAGCGCTCGCGCAGGTCGTCCAGGATGTTGTCCAAGGTGTCAAAGTCTTCGGCTTCCAAGCCAGCGGTCGTGTTCATGCGGTGTTCCTATTGCAATGGCAGGATTGTAGAAGGGGCGGTGGCCAGACACGCCTGTGCTTGTCTGCCGCCACTTTGCTTGTCTATCAAGTGGGAGCGAGCCCCTGCTCGCGAAGGGTTCGCCACGGGAGTCTGCGAAATATCACTTGCCCCAAAGTGTCGACAACGGGGCCGCCCAGATGTTGTCGCCCAGCGGCAGGGTTTCATCGCCGTCATAAAGCAGCACGCCCATTTTGAAATCAGCCCCCGCCAGTCCGGCGAGTTTTCGCAGTCCGCGCAGGTCGCTTTCTTTGACGGTGGCCGATGACTTGACTTCAACCCCGACCACCTGGCCTGCGGCGTTTTCAATCACCACATCGACTTCCACCTGGTCGGCATCCCGGTAGTACAGCAGTTGGTAGTCGCCCTCGGCGGTGCTGGCATGCTTGAGCAATTCTGAATAGACAAACGTTTCCAGCACATGGCCAAAGCGTGTTTTGTCTTTTTGGGTTTCTTCAGCGGTCAAGTCCAAGAGGGTGGCCAGCAGACCTGCATCGATGAATTGAAGTTTGGGCATTTTGACCATGCGCTTGAGGCGATTGCGCGCCCAAACGTCCACGCGTTTGAGCAAATACATTTGCTCAAAAATGCCGAGATATTTGGCGGCGGTCTTGTTGTCGATGCCCACTTGGCCGCCAAGTTGAGAGTAGTTGCACATTTGCCCGGCCATCTGAGCCAGGGCGCGCAAAAACCGCGGCAGTTGATCCAACTTGTCAATGTTGGCGATGTCGCGAACATCCCGCTCCACCATGGCCGCGAGGTATTGACGCGCCCACGTTGTGCGACGCCTGTCGGTGGATCGCGTCAGTGCCTCCGGGTAGCCGCCGCGCAGCACACGGGCAACCAAGTCATCGTCGCGGGCAGATGAGCCTGCTTGAGGCAGGTGGTCAGCAAACGCATGATCCAGCCAGTTGGCGGATTGCCCTGCGATTTCGCTTTGTGACAAAGGCAGCAGTGACAAAGTCTCCATGCGCCCCGCCAAAGAATCGGCCACTGTGGGCAGGGCCATCAAGTTGGCTGAGCCGGTGAGCAAAAAACGCCCTGGGCGGCGGTCTTCATCCACGCTTTTCTTGATCGCCAGCAACAAACCTGGGGCGCGTTGAATCTCGTCGATCACCGCACGGTCCAAACTGCGGATCATGCCCACCGGATCTTCTTGGGCCGACAAAAGGGTGAGCGCGTCATCCAGTGTCAGGTAACGGAATTCGCCGCTGTGGCCAGCGATTTGTTTGACCAGTGTCGTTTTGCCTGCTTGCCGTGGACCGGCCAAGAGAACCACTGGCGTGTCGCTCATGGCTTCAAGGAGATGCGGCGCGATGAGTCGCGGGAACATTTCAGGATCAGTCATGCCTGAATGTTAGCGTAAATTCAGGAAAATTATGACGTAAATTTGGGAATTGAGTGCCGTAAATTTTGGATTATTTTTGGGTTTTCTTGAGGCGGATGGCTGTTTTCCGGCCAGAAGATGTGACGCAGGTACGGCCTCCCATAAGGGAGCCAGCGGACGGTTCAGGGCACCTTAGGGTTCAACGCCACGCCGCAGCGCTCCAAGCGTTTTTTCATGCAGAGTACTTGCGCGTCTTTGCTGTGCAGAGCAGCGGCGTGGGCCACGGCCAGGTCGATGAATTTTTGGTCGTCGGCGTCTTTGCAGGCGTAGGGGGCTTTGGGCGCGTCGGGCTGCAGTTGGGCCCAGCGGTCAAAGTGGCCGAGCACGGCGCTGGCGGGCAGTTCGCGGTGCGTGAGGCGTTTGACGATTTGCGGGTAGGCGAGCACGCGGGCCAGTTCTTCGCGCATGGCGGCGGTGGCCAGCCACTGCGTGCTGCCGCTCTCGACGCTGGTGCGCAGTGCTTCGGATTGGGGTTCGTCAAATACCCACAGGTCGAGCACGATGTTGGTGTCCAGCACGCGGCGTGTCGGGGGCTGATCTGAGCCTGCGTCCAGTCCGCCGCCAAGGCCCTTGTTTACCGCCTCACTCATGAACCTGTTGTTCCCGTTGTTCCCGATGTGTCGGGGTTGGGCGTGCCATCGCTGGGCACGCGCTTCAAGCTGCCCTTGATCATGTCAAAGCGGAACAGGCGGCATTCGATGGGGCCGTTCCACATGGGCACGCGGCGCGATTCTTTCAGGCGCATTTTGCTGGGCAGTTTCAGGTCGGGCGTGAGCATCCAGGCGCTCCAGCCGCTGTAGTTTTTCTTCCAGTGGCTGGCCAGTTGGGCAAAAAAGTCGACGCTGTCGTCGCCGTCTTGGGTTTGGGCGGTTTCGCGGTGGTGGCTTTGGTCGGCTGCGCGGGTACTTGAGCGCGCATCGGCCAAGGCCCCGGGCTGGAAGCTGTCGCGCCCACGCCCGGCCACACCCGCTGCGGCAATGCGCTCGCCATAAGGCGGGTTGAGCAGCATGACGCCGGGCGTCTCGCTGGGCGGCATGCGTTGCAGCGCGTCGCCACCCCGGAATTCGATCACGCCCGACACGCCTGCGCGTTCGGCGTTGCGCTCGGCAAAGTCGACCATGCGGAAGGCCACATCGCTGCCAAAGACGGGCGCGGTGGGTTCGTGTTCGTTGTCGCGGGCTTCTTCGATCAGGCCTTGCCAGACGTGGTTCTGGAAGGGCAACAATTTCTCGAAACCAAAGCGACGCTGTAAGCCGGGTGCGATGCCGCAGGCGATTTGCGCCGCTTCGATTGGGATGGTGCCGCTGCCGCAGCAGGGGTCGTACAGGGGGACGGTTGCGTCCCAGCCACTGGCCGCGATCATGGCAGCGGCCAGGGTTTCCTTCAAAGGCGCGTCGCCTTTGTCGGTGCGCCAGCCGCGCTTGAACAGCGGTTCACCCGATGTGTCGATGTACAGCGTGAGGGTTTCGGGCGTGACGTGGGCATAAATGCGCACATCGGGCCAGGTGGTGTCCACGTTCGGGCGCTCGCCGCGCTTGGCGCGAAAGCGGTCGGCCACCGCGTCTTTGATCTTGAGGGCCGCAAAGTTCAGGCTGGTCAGCGGGCTGTGCTGCGCCGTGATGTCGATCTTGAAGCTTTGCTTGGGGGTGAACCAGATTTCCCAAGCCACTTCGCTGGCCGCCCGGTACAGGTCGTTTTCGTTGCGGTAGTCGGTGACCGACAACTGCACCAGCACGCGCTGGGTCAGGCGGCTGTGCAGGTTGATGCGCATGGCGTCGCGCCAGGAGGCTCGGGCCATCACGCCGCCGCGCCCGGTCATCAGGTCGTGGCCCGTGAGGCCCGTGATGGCGTGCACTTCGTCGGCCAAAAAGCCCTCAACGCCAGCGGCGCAGGGCATGAACAGGTTCAATGAATTCACGGGGAAAGTCTTCTCAAAGGGTTTTGCGCAGGTTCGCAGGGGCGATCTTCAGGGCTTCGCGGTACTTGGCTACCGTGCGGCGTGCGCAGTCGATGCCTTGCTCTTTCAGCATTTCTGAAATCTGGTTGTCCGACAGCGGTTTGGCGGGTTTTTCGGCAGCCACAAACTGCTTGATGAGCGCCCGCACGGCGGTGCTGGATGCGGCGCTGCCGCTGTCGGTGCCCAGGCCCGAGCCAAAGAAATACTTCAGCTCAAACGTGCCTTGCGGCGTGGACATGTATTTGGCCGTGGTCACGCGGCTGATGGTCGACTCGTGCATGCCCAGCTCGTCGGCGATCTCGCGCAGCACCAGCGGGCGCATGGCCAGCTCGCCGTGCGTCAAGAAGTTTTTCTGCCGCTCCACGATGGCGGTGGACACGCGCAAGATGGTGTCAAAGCGCTGCTGGATGTTCTTGATGAACCAGCGCGCTTCTTGCAAGCGCTGCTGCAAACCCGCATGCGACGAGCCTTTGCTGCCGCGCAGGGCGTTGGCATAGATGTCATGCACGCGCAGTTTGGGCATCACGTCGGGGTTCAGCTGGATGCGGAACTTGGGCGTGGCGGTCTTGCTGGTGTTCACCACCAACACATCAGGGATGATGATGTTTTGCTCAGCCTGCACAAAGGGGCGGCCAGGCTTGGGTTCGAGTCGGGCGATGAAGGGGATCGCGGCTTTGACCACGGCTTCGTCCAGGCCGCAGGCCACCGCCAGGCGTTTGAAGTCGCGCTTGGCCAGCATTTCCAGGGGCTGAGCGCACACGGCCAAAGCGGCTTGTGCCACGGCATCGTCTGGTTCGTCTTGGAGCAAGGCCTTGATCTGGATGCGCATGCACTCGGCCAAATCGCGAGCGCCCACGCCCACGGGTTCGAGCGATTGCAGCAAACCCAGCGCCACAGTGAAGCGGTGCACCAGCTCGTCCAGTTGCTCGTAATCGTCGCTGCCCGCCAAGCTGGCGGCCAGTTCGGGCAGGGTGTCGGTCAGGTAGCCGTCGTCGTTGAGCGACTCGATCAAAAAGCGCAGCGCCGCGCGGTCGATCTCGGACAGGCGCAGCGACAAGGCCTGTCGGTGCAAAAAGTCAGTCAATGAGCCGCTGCTGCGGGCCAGGTCGATGGCATCGGCGGTTTCTTCGCCGTTGTTTTGCCGAGGCCCGGCCTCACCGCCCCATTCGCTGTCGTCGGGGCGCATGTCCACGCTGCCGTCGCCGTCCCAGCTTTCGGCCACATCGGTCACGGCTTCGTCGCGGGTTTCGCTGGCGCTGTCTTCGCTGCTGCTGGACGTGCTGGCGCTCTCGCTCACCCGGTCGCCCAAGCTGACATGGGTGTCGGTCTGCTCTAGGCCAAAGGCTTCGGAAGCGGATTCCTCTTCGCTGCGCTCTAAGAACGGGTTGTCGTCCAGCATCTGGTCGACTTCCTGCGACAGCTCCAGCGTGGACAGTTGCAGCAGGCGAATCGATTGTTGCAACTGGGGCGTGAGCGCCAGGTGCTGGGACATGCGGAGCGACAGACCGGGTTTCATGGCTGTGCTCTGATGTCGTTGACGGGTGATTTGTTCATCACATTCGGAAGTGTTCGCCCAGATACACGCGTCGTACCTCGGTGTTGGACACGATCTCGTCGGGCGTGCCCGCTGCCAGCACACGACCCTCACTGATGATGTAGGCGTGGTCGCAAATGCCCAGCGTTTCGCGCACGTTGTGGTCGGTGATGAGAACGCCGATGCCGCGTTGTTTGAGGAAGGCGATGATGCGCTGGATTTCGATCACAGCGATCGGGTCGATGCCTGCAAAGGGTTCGTCCAGCAAGATGAAGCGCGGATCGGTGGCCAGGGCGCGGGCAATCTCTACGCGGCGGCGCTCACCGCCCGACAAAGCCACGGCGGGTGAATCGCGCAAATGGTCAACGCGCAGGTCGGCCAGCAGTTCGCTCAGCCGTTTTTCGATGTCGGCTGGTGCAAGTGCTTGGCCTTGGTCGTCGGTTTGCAGCTCCAGAATGGCGCGCACGTTGTCGGCCACACTCAGCTTGCGAAAGATGGAGGCTTCTTGCGGCAGGTAAGACAGGCCCATGCGCGAGCGCTTGTGAATGGGCATGCGGGTGACGTCTTCGCCGTCGATCAGGATCTGGCCGCCGTCACCGCGCACCAAGCCCACGATCATGTAAAACGAGGTGGTTTTGCCTGCACCGTTGGGGCCCAGCAGACCAACCACTTCGCCCTTGCCCACCTGCACGGACACATCGTGCACCACTTTGCGGCTGCCATAGGCCTTCTTCAGGTGGTGCGCTTCCAGTCGACTGGTCACCAGTGGCTCACTCATGGTTTCTTGCTTTCGCCTGCGTTCGGGCTGGTCCGCAGTGCAGGTGCTGCCGTTGTCGGTGCGGTGGTTGACGGTGTGCCCACTTTTCGGGGCGTCAGTACGGCTCGCACACGTTGATCGCGCGGGTCTGTGGCTTTGGCGCCCTTGGGTGGGCCGTCAACGGTCATGACTTCGGTGGTGTTGTTGAAGACGATTTTTTCGCCATTGATTTGGTCGGCCAACTCCGTGCCGCGCAAAATTCGGACCTCTGCCCGCTGAATCAGCGTCACCACATCGGCTTGGCTGTCGTAGATGGCCGTTTCGCCTTCACCTTCGGTGAACTCGTCGACCCCTTCGCGCTTCTGGCGAAAAAACACCCGCTCTTTGGGGGCCGCCCAGACGTGGGCCACTTGCTGGCCTTGTTTGTCTTGCTGCACTTCCATGCGGGCGCCGCGCAGCACCATGGTGCCTTTGAAGGCCACAACGTTGCCGATGAAATGGGTGAGCAGCTTGTTTTCGTCGTGGCGCATCGCGTCCGCTTCAATGAGCATGGGCTTGTCGCGGTCGGCTTTTTCGGCCCAGGCAGGCGTGCAAAACAAGCTCAGTCCTGCGGCGAGGAGGCTGATGGTCCGTAGAATTGTCATTGGGGGCATGAATCTTGCTGGTGACGATTTTTGATTGTAGGGGCAAGAGCGACCAGATCGACCTCGCAGCGCGTGTCAAGGCATAAAAAAAGCCCGCTCAGGTGACTCACCCGCGGGCTTGGGTTGGGGCTGCTGGCGCTGGCTCAGCTTTTCTTCTGGCCCGCTTTCGCGTTGCTTTGGGCGGGGCGTGACTGGGCGATCAAGGCTTCCGTCACTTTCAGCGCTTGTTCCATGCTCCCGGCCAAAGTGCCGTCCACGTAGTAGCGACCCGCCACCCCCAAGGAAGGCACGCCTTCCACTTTGAAGTCGTTTTGCAATTGGACCGCACGCTTGAGTTTGCTGGCCACCCCAAACGATTTGTAGATCTCGTTGAACTTGGTTTTGTCCAAGGGCTGTTTTTCTGCCCAGGCCAGCACGCTGGCATCTGAGTTGAGGGGCAGCTTTTCCACATGGACCGCAGCAAACACTTTGGCGTGCAATGTGTCGAGCAAATTCATGGCTTCGAGCGTGAAAAACAAGCGCTGCTGCGGCGCAAAGTCGTCACGGAAAGACACGGGGATGCGGCGCACCACCACATCCTTGGGCACATTTTTGACCCATTGGGCAAAAGTGGGTTCAAACGCATTGCAGTGTGGGCAGCTGTACCAAAAGAACTCGATGACTTCGACCTTGCCTGTACCTGCTTCTGTGGCCACAGGGCGGTCCAGTGTCAAAAAGTCTTTGCCAGACTTGAACACAGTGGCTTGGGCCCAAGCGGCAGAGGTGCTGAGCCAAGCGGTGGCTGTCACCAAGGCGGTAGAGAAGAAACGGCGTTTCATGGGGTGCTCCAGATCATGAAGGACGTGTTCAGCGCTGAACACGCACCAAGGTGTTTTCAATGCCGCTGCCCTCCAGGCGGGTGCGAATTTTTTCAGCGGCGGCTTTGTCTGTAAAGGGACCCAAGCGTACACGGAAGATGCTGCGGCCAGCTTGATCTCGCTCAGAGACCTTGGCATCCAGACCCATTAAAGCCAGCTTGGCTTTTTGGGCGTCGGCATCGTTGCTGGTGCGATAAGCGCCTACCTGGATGACGTAGTCAAACGGATCGGCACTGGCACTGTTGGCGGCAGGGGTTGAGAGCCCAGACTTGGATTTGGCCAAATCGCCCAAGGGATCGGCTGTGACCGCCGGGCGCGGCTCGGTCTTGCCGACTTCTGGCGTGGTTTTTTCGGCTGCGGGATTGGGTGCTGCAGGAGCACTGGGGGTTGCCGGTACATCTGCAGGGGGCTTGGGCTGGAGCACACCGTTCGGGTTCCAGTCTTTGTTTTTCTGGCTTTCCTGCACGTCCTGGTCGTTCGTGCGTGGCTGGTTCTTGTTCGAAAAAGGCGTGGGCACCTTGGTCACATAAACGGCCACGGCCAAAGCCACGCCCAAACCCAGCACCAGCCCAATGATGAAGCCGAGAAAAGTACCGCCGTGTTGGGTGTGGAGTTTCATGTCGTTGTGTCCGTTCACATTTTTGGGGGGGCTGACACGCCCAGTACTTGCAGGCCATTTTTCAGCACTTGCGCGGTGGCCGCGACCAGGGCCAGTCGGGCGGTTTTGACCGCTTCATCGTCCACCAAAATGCGTTCGGCGTCGTAGTAGCTGTGGTACAGCGAGGCCAAATCACGCAGGTAGAAGGTCACATCGTGCGGCGCAAAGTCGGTGGCTGCAGATGTGAGCATCTCGGGGTACTTGGCCAAGGCCAGCATGAGCGCGTGGGCTTGCGGGCTTTGCAGTGGCGACAAATCGGCGTTGGCGAGTGATGCGGTGTCACCACCGTCCTTGTCTTTCCAGGCCGCCAACACCGAGCAGATGCGTGCGTGGGCGTACTGAACGTAGTACACCGGGTTGTCGTTGTTTTGCGCCAGCGCCAGGTCGATGTCGAAGATGTATTCGGTGTCGGGCTTGCGCGAGAGCAGGAAGAAACGCACCGCGTCTTTGCTGGTCCACTCGATCAGGTCGCGCAGCGTGACATAGCTGCCAGCTCGCTTGGAAATTTTGACCTCTTCGCCCCCGCGCATCACCCGCACCATGGTGTGCAGAACGTAGTCGGGGTAGCCCTCGGGGATGCCCACGTTAGCCGCTTGCAAACCTGCACGGACCCGGGCAATCGTGCCGTG
>ERZ1034361.834-NODE-834-length-18335-cov-2.700898_pt1 | contig 18335 bp, 19 predicted proteins | sample MGYA00520617_ERZ1034361 | MGnify/ENA primary metagenome ERZ1034361 (study PRJEB33736, sample SAMEA104284507) | Azolla filiculoides | biome: Urban; feature: Water surface; material: Ditch water | place: Netherlands | collected 2015-10-28 | depth 0-0.1 m ... | reverse complement strand
ATGAGTTTGAAGCATGTGATCGAGATCGTGAAAGAGTTCCGTCAAAGCAATGACCACACACCAATCGTTTTAATGGGCTACGCCAACCCTATCGAACACATGGGGACAGAGACTTTTGTTCGAACAGCTAAAGACGCTGGGGTAGATGGAGTTTTGGTGGTGGATTACCCACCTGAGGAATGTGAAGATTTTGCACAGCAATGTAGAGCTGCTGGCATCGATCCTATCTTCTTGTTGGCCCCAACATCTTCTCAGGCACGCATTGATCAAGTTGGCAAAGTGGCTGCAGGTTACATCTACTATGTATCTCTAAAAGGTGTGACAGGTTCAGCCAATCTGGATACCAAAGCCGTGGCCGGGATTATTCCCCAAATTAGGGCAGCTTCTAATGTGCCGATTGCGGTTGGTTTTGGCATTAGGGATGCCCAATCTGCCGTAGCAGTGGGGCAGACAGCCGATGCGGTAGTAATTGGTAGCCGAATTGTGCAATTATTAGAGGAAACCCCTAGCTCTGAAAGAGTACAATCACTAGAACGTTTCCTAAGGGACATCCGCGAGGCTTTGGATAAATAATATGAGTTGGTTAGATAAACTACTTCCGCCAAGTATTCAACATACTGACCCGGCACAACGTAAGAGCGTTCCTGAGGGTTTATGGGTGAAATGCCCATCTTGTGAAGCCGTTCTTTATCGTAACGATATCGAAGCGAATTTACATGTTTGCCCTAAGTGTGATCACCATATGCGCATTAATGCGCGTGAGCGTCTAGACAAGCTATTGGATCTAGAAGGCCGTCATGAGATTGGTCAAGAAGTATTGCCAGTCGATGCACTGAAATTCAAAGACACGAAGAAATACCCAGATCGCCTCAAAGACGCTATTGATACCACCGGTGAAACCGATGCGATGGTGGTGATGGCTGGATCTATCCATACCATTCCAGTGGTAGTTGCCTGTTTCGATTTCGAGTTTATGGGTGGTTCGATGGGCTCAGTAGTGGGTGAGCGTTTTGTGCGCGGTGCCCAAATGGCTTTAGAGCAAAAAGTTCCTTTCATTTGTGTCAGCGCAACAGGTGGCGCACGTATGCAAGAGAGCTTGTTGTCATTGATGCAAATGGCTAAAACCAATGCGATGTTAGTGAAGTTAGCTCACGCACGTTTGCCATATATCAGCGTTTTAACTGATCCAACCATGGGCGGTATTTCTGCCAGCTTCGCTTTCATGGGCGACGTGGTGATGGCTGAGCCTAAGGCTTTGATCGGATTCGCGGGTCCTCGAGTGATTGAGCAGACTGTGCGCGAAAAATTGCCAGAAGGCTTCCAAAGATCAGAGTTCTTGATGCAAAAAGGTGGCATTGACATGATTGTTGATCGCCGCAATATGCGCCAAGAAATTGCTCAGTTGTTGGCGCTGTTACTCAAGCAGCCTAGCGATTCAGTAGCTTAACTAGACAGTTTCTAGTTTGTCTGCGACCTTTGATAATCTAGATGATTGGTTGCGTCACCTAGAGCAGGCGCATCCTGTTGGCATTGATATGGGCTTAGACCGTATCAATCGCGTTAAAGAGGCCCTGGCACTTCACTTTGATGCCCTTGTTTTTACGGTTGGTGGTACTAATGGCAAGGGCTCTACTTGTGCTTTATTAGAAAGCATTCTCTTGGCGGCATCTTATAAAGTTGGCTGCCATACATCCCCCCATTTTCTGAAGTTCAATGAGCGAGCTCGCGTCAATGGCGAAATGGTCAGCGATGAGCTTTTACTTGAGCATTTCAAGATCGTTGAAGCAGCCAGAGCGAGTCTGCCAGATGCCCCAAGCTTGACCTATTTTGAGTTCACCACCTTGGCCATCATGCATTTATTTTCCAAGGCAGGTTTGGATGCAGTTATTTTGGAAGTGGGTCTAGGTGGACGCTTGGATGCAGTCAATATGATCGATGCCGATTGCGCGATTGTGACTAGTATTGATTTAGACCACATGGATTATCTGGGCGATACCCGTGAAAAGATTGCTTTTGAAAAAGCCGGTATTTTTAGATCAGATAAACCTGCCATTTGTGGTGACCCTGTTCCGCCTCAATCTCTTATTGATCATGCTGAGGCAATCGGTGCCGATTTGTGGATCATGGGAAGAGACTTTAATTTCCAGGGCGACAAACAGCAGTGGGGTTGGGCAGGTAGAAATAAGCGCTTTTCTGGTTTAGGGTATCCCGCTCTGAGAGGTGCCAATCAATTATTGAATGCATCGGCTGTGATTGCAGCCTTGATTGCTGTACGTGACCGTTTGCCAGTAGGTGCTCAAGAAATCAGAAATGGCATGGCTTGGGTTGAGTTGCCAGGACGCTTCCAGGTCTTGCCAGGTCAGCCAACCATCATCTTGGATGTGGCTCACAATCCACATGCCAGCGCCGCCTTAGCCCAAAACCTTGAAAACATGGCATACCACCCGTATACCATCGCTGTTTTTGGCGCCATGGCCGATAAAGATATCCCTGGGGTACTAAAACCCATGCTTGATAAGGTCGATTTTTGGTATTTTTGTGACTTGCCAACCCCAAGAGCAGCCTCGGCAGAAGATCTAGCTAAGGAGTTAAAAGCTCTGGGCTTTAAGGAAGGCAAGGATTCTGGGATTGAAACCTTTAAAAGTCCAGAATTAGCCTATCAAGCAGCGCTAAAGAAGGCGGGTGAGGGTGATAGAATATCGGTATTCGGATCCTTCTTCACTGTAGCTGGTGTGTTGGCCTATCGAAATGCAAAAGCTCATTAAATATGACACCACTTTGACTTAGAAATTTAGCTGATGCGCCTACCTTTTTTTAACCGCCCAAGTACAAAAAACAACACGCCAGTTGAGGATGATCTAACGGAAGATCCTGAACGTCAAAAGGCTAGACACCGTTTAATTGGTGCTGTTTTTATGGTCACGGTTGCGGTAGCTGGTTTGCCTCTGATATTTGATTCTCAACCGAAGAATCATGCCAACGACATCGCCATTCAAATTATTCAGCCGGGCGCCAAAGATGAAAAGCCTGCTGACGCTAAATCTGTTGCAGCTTCTGATGCCGATAAAAAAGCGGCTTTAGAAAAAGAAGCTAAAGATTCAAAGGATTCTAAGGACTCCAAAGAAGCCAAAAAAGAAACCCTCAAAGAAGAAGCGAAATCTGAGAAGCCAGCACCAGTTGCAAAGACTTTAGATAAAGGTGAAGAGGTGATCGCTATTTTGGAAGGGCGTCAAGATAAAAAGTCAGCACCATCTAGTCCTGCCGCTAACGGTTCTAAATATGTCATACAGATTGGCGCTTTCTCATCAGAGGAGCGCGTGAAAAATTGGCAAGCCAAATTAAAAGAACAAAAAGTAACAACGTATGTTGATATCAAAACAAATAAAGAAGGTGGCAAGTTACATCTCTTGAGATCAGGCCCTTACACAGACAAGGCAAGTGCAGAAGCGGCTGAGAAAAAGATTCGTTACGTTGGCTTAAGTCCTAAGCTCATTGAGCAAAAGCCAACCAATTAATCAAAGAGAATTAGCTTTATGAACCTTCATTTCACGCTAATAGATATCCTGGCTTTTGCGATCTTGGTGATATCTGGTTTGATGGGTATTTGGCGTGGTTTGGTGCGCGAAGTGCTAGCGTTGATTGGTTGGGTTGCTGCTTCGTGGATTGCTTATCACTATGCGACTTGGTTAGCCTATGAATGGTTGACTGGGGTGCCAGGTGGCGAGATGACGCGCTTGGCTCTGGGCTTTGTTATTTTGTTCATTGTGGTCATGATCGTTTGTGCCTTGGTTGGGAAATTCCTTGCTAAGTTAATGCAACAAGCGGGCTTGAGCCCCATGGATCGTTTTTTAGGTTTTGCATTTGGTTTGTTAAGAGGTTTATTGGTTGTTGTGGTCTTAAGTAGTTTGGCTGCCTTAACGAGTATTTCTCAAACAACCGAATGGCGTAAAGCTTGGTCTTTGCCTGCGATTGAATTGTTGATTGGCATGACTCAGGCATGGTTACCGGATGAATGGGCTGCTCAGGTGTCTGGGCAGTTGAAGAAGTAAGTTTTAAAAAGATAGAGGTCTCTATGTGCGGTATTGTCGGTGCGGTAGGCAATAGTCCAGTCAATCAGTTGCTGTATGACGCTTTGTTGTTGTTGCAACATCGTGGTCAGGATGCTGCTGGTATTGCAACCATGAACGGAAGTTCATTTAGCATGCATAAAGCAAACGGCATGGTGCGTGATGTGTTCCGCACTCGTAATATGCGCAGCTTGCCAGGTAATGCTGGTATTGGTCAGGTACGTTACCCAACAGCTGGATCTGCGAGCAGTGAAGAAGAGGCGCAGCCTTTTTATGTGAATGCTCCATTTGGCATTATCTTGGCGCACAACGGTAATTTAACAAACGCCCCAGCATTGCGCGATGAGATGTTCTACCGCGATAGACGTCACATCAATACTAATTCTGATACAGAAGTTTTATTAAACGTGTTGGCAGACGAGTTGCAACGCGCTACCAACAGTATTGCTTTGGATGCAAGCGCTGCATTTGCTGCTGTAACTAAAGTGCATCAACGCCTCAAAGGTTCGTATGCAGTTGTATCTTTGATTGCTGGTTATGGCTTATTAGCTTTCCGCGATCCATTTGGTATTCGTCCTTTGTGTATTGGTCGATTAGACACACCTCAAGGACCTGAGTGGATGATTGCTTCTGAATCAGTCACCCTTGAAGGTTTAGGTTTCAAAGTGGTTAGAGATGTGGCACCTGGCGAAGCGATCTTCATTGATAACGCTGGTCAATTCCACAGCAAGCTATGTGCTGAAGGCGCTAAATTAAATCCATGTATTTTTGAATACGTTTATTTGGCTCGTCCAGATTCATGCATTGATGGTGTTACTGTTTACGATGTACGTTTATTGATGGGTAATTACTTGGCCCAGAAAATTGCCCGTGAAACAGATGCATCACAAATTGATGTGGTGATGCCGATTCCTGATTCAAGCCGTCCAGCTGCCATGCAAGTGGCCAAGTTATTGGGCGTGCCTTACCGTGAAGGATTCTTTAAGAATCGTTATGTGGGCCGTACTTTCATCATGCCTGGTCAAGCCATGCGTAAAAAATCAGTGCGTCAAAAACTCAATGCGATGCGTTTAGAGTTCAAAGATAAAAACGTTCTGATTGTGGATGACTCTATTGTGCGTGGCACCACCTCTTATGAGATTGTGCAAATGGCTCGCGATGCGGGTGCTAAGAAAGTCATTTTCGCTTCAGCTGCGCCACCGGTTCGTTTCCCGAACGTCTATGGCATTGATATGCCAACGCGAAGTGAGTTAGTGGCTTATGGCCGTACTCATGAAGAGATCACCAAATTAATTGGTGCTGATGAATTGATTTATCAAGATGTTGAAGATTTGAAAAAAGCAGTGAGAGATATCAATCCTGCGATCGAAAACTTTGACTCATCTTGCTTTGATGGTAAGTACGTCACCGGTGATATCACGGAGTCTTATTTAGATGCTCTAGAGGCTTCTCGTAATACGCCTAAAGCTTTAGCGGACCGTCAGCAGGGTGATAGTACGGACTTGGCTAGATCACAATTACATTTACATTTAGCTTCTCAAGAGTAGTATTCAGGTATGAGCAATAAAAAAAGAGCACCGATCGATATTAAAAATCTTCACACTGAGACCTTAGGTGTGCGGGCGGGTGTTCGCCGTACAGAATTCAATGAACACTCAGAAGCTATGTTCCTAACCTCTAGTTTCTGCTTTGATAGTGCAGCAGATGCTGCGCATGGTTTTGCCAATGCAGAAAAAGGATTCATTTATTCACGCTTTACTAACCCTACAGTGGCTATGTTCCAAGATCGCTTGGCTGCTTTAGAGGGTGGAGAAGCGTGCATTGCGACTTCATCTGGCATGTCAGCCATCATGACAGTGGCTATGGCTCATTTGCAGGCAGGTGATCACTTGGTTTGTTCTCGCTCAGTTTTTGGTGCAACGATTCAATTGTTCACTAATATCTTGGGTCGATTTGGCATTGAAACGACTTATGTTGATATGTCTGATTTGAATGCTTGGCAAGCTGCTGTGAAGCCGAATACCAAACTTTTCTATTTAGAGACACCATCAAATCCATTGACTGAAGTCGCTGATATTGCTGCTATTGCCAAAATTGCAAAAGCAGCTAAAGCTCTTTATGTGGTGGATAACTGCTTCTGCACGCCGGCATTACAAAAACCATTGGCATTGGGTGCGGATGTGGTGATTCATTCAGCCACGAAGTATTTAGATGGTCAAGGTCGCGTTTTGGGTGGCGCTATTGTTGGCTCTGAAGAATTTATCTTGGGTAAAGTTTTCCCGTATGTAAGAACCACGGGACCGACACTTTCAGCATTCAATGCATGGGTCATCCTGAAGGGGTTAGAGACTTTAAGTTTGCGTCTTGAAAAGCAAAGCCAAGCTGCTCTTGAGTTGGCTGAGTGGCTAGAGCAACAGCCAGCGGTGGAGCGTGTCTATCACCCAGGTTTAAAGTCTCATCCTCAATATGAATTAGCTCGTACTCAACAAAAAATGGGCGGTCCGATTTTGTCTTTCAAATTGAAGGGCGGTCAAGAAGCTGCTTGGAAAGTGATTGACGGTACTAAGCTCTTATCGATTACTGCTAATTTGGGTGACACTCGTACAACCATTACGCATCCTGCAACAACCACTCACGTTAGAGTAAGTCCAGAGGCAAGAGCTGCTGCTGGTATTACGGATAGTTTGGTGCGTATTGCGGTGGGTCTTGAAAATATCGACGATATTAAGAACGACTTACTGCCAGGTTTAACCGCCTAAATACAAGCGCATCTTCTGCAGAGTCACGATTAAAAGGAAGCTTAAAAAGCTTCCTTTTCTGCTTCTAAATAGGCCAGGCTGGTGTACTTGCCAATATTGCCTTCAAAGCCTTTAGTATTTTTAGCGTACTTAATGACTCTTGGATCTTTTAAGACCAGCGCTTTTGCTGCGCTGGGGTCAATGCCATCTTGAACCGCTTTGACGCAGGTTTCGTAAATACCAGCCATGAACTCACCATACTCTTTTAGAAGGGTCTTCTTGGCTTCGCCGTGACCTGGTATCCATAGCTGTTCGCCAGCGGCTTGAGTTAATTCTTTATATGTCTTGAAGGTGCCGACATAGGAGCCATCATCAATATTAGCGATACGTCCATCCATCGCAATATCTCCGACGTAAGTCACGCGATCTTGTATCACTTCTAGGCAAATATCTCCTGGTGTGTGACAGATGCCATAGTGATGCACTTTAATTTTGATATCACCATAATCAAATACATCACCATGTTTAACCAAGTGGGTTGGAGGAACAACTTTGGTTCCTGCTGTGGCTTGATTGGTCCAGCGCTCCATCAGGTTGCGCCAGGTATTGCCTTCAATGCCTTTAATTTGCTCGGCGCTATAAGGATGAGCATAGATAGGTATTTGTGGGCCATATGCTTCAACGAAAGCTTGGTTGCCTAAGAAATGATCGCCATGATAGTGAGAGTTGAAGATAGCAATCACTGGAAGTGAACTGACTTTCTTGATCATGCGAATCGCCATCTCACCAATTTGCAATGAGGCGCCAGTATCTAAAATAACAATACCTTTTTGTGTGATGACAAAAGTAATGTTGGCCATCATGCCTTGATTTTCTGCTGTCGGAAAACCATCAGGAGAGTAGATCATCCAAACATGTTTGCTAAGTTGTTTTGCAGGATGATCTTTGACTTTCGGACCTTTAATAAAATCTTCTGCCGCTTTCGCAAATTCCATCATTTGTGGAAGCGTGAGTAAGCCAATAGCTCCCAGTGAAATTTTTAAAAGATGTCGACGTTGATTCATAAATAAGCCTTATGTTTTTTTGTGCTGTATTTGCATCATATGCTCAGATCAAATACATCAATCATTCACATTGTGTCTGCGACAACTTGAAGAATCAATTAGTGACAATTTATAAGCGTAGCTAATAACCTGGAAATCAGTTAGATAAAGCTTCTAAGTGTGTTTCATTTTTTGCTAGTACTTTCCCTAAATTTTGAAATTTAATCAAACTTTTTGCTATTTGCTTATTTCAAAACAATCTATAAAGATGAATAATGTCACCTTAGCTAAAAATATATTTAGCACCTTAAAAAATACATTTAGAGCAATATTGGGAGTCCTTGTGACAGTAGAGAAAAAATCTAGAGTATTCGGACGATTACGTCGTGCGCCAGAAAACTTTGTTTCTGAGCAATTTGCATCGGATGTTTACGAGCATGGCATGGATGAAACTCGTCGTGGTTTCTTACGTAAAAGTTTTGTAACTGCGCTTGGCGCAGCAACAGCAGGTGGAGCAGTTAGCTCTGCTCTTGCTGCTGATGGTGAAAAAGTGATTTTGGAAAAGCAGCAATGGCAAACGACCTTGGGTCAGCCAGTAGCAGCTAGACCATATGGCGCTCCATCACAGTGGGAAGCAGCACTGCAACGTCGTGAGTCACCAGGCTTGACGCGTGTTTCAGCTGCCTCTGTGGCGTTCGCCCCTTTACAAGGCTTCTTCGGCATCATCACCCCAAACGGTTTGCACTTTGAGCGTCACCACCAAGGTTGGTATGACATCGATCCTGCACAGCACCGCTTGATGGTGAATGGTTTAGTGAAGCAAGAAAAAGTATTCACGATGGACGACCTCATGCGTTTGCCATCTGTTTCACGTATTCACTTTATTGAGTGCGGTGCTAATACCGGCTTAGAGTGGGGTAACGTTGCTGTACCTAGCGTTCAATATACCCATGGCATGTTGTCTTGCTGCGAATTCACAGGTGTACCTCTTTCTACATTGTTAGATATGTGTGGTGCCGATCTGAAGAAGGGCAAGTACATTTTGGCTGAAGGTGGCGATGGTTCAGGTATGACAAGAACTATTCCTCTAGATGCTGCTCTTAAAGATACTTTGGTTTGCTGGGCAATGAACGGTGAAATGTTGCGCCCAGAGAACGGTTATCCATTGCGTCTAGTTGTTCCTGGTGTTCAGGGTGTTAGCTGGGTCAAGTGGTTACGTCGTATTGAAGTAGGTGATATGCCTTACGCTTCAAAAGACGAAGCAGTTCACTATATTGACTTGTTACCAAGTGGTTTACATCGTCAATACACCACGATTCAAGAATGTAAATCTGTGATCACAACACCATCTGGTGGCCAACAGTTGTTAGACAAGGGTTTCTACAACATTAGCGGTATGGCATGGTCTGGCCGCGGCAAGATTAAACATGTTGATATTTCTGTTGATGGCGGCAATAACTGGCGTCGTGCTCGTTTAGAGACACCAGTGTTATCCAAAGCGATCACGCGTTTCAATATGGACTGGACTTGGGATGGCTCGCCAGCTATTTTGATGTCACGTGCAACTGATGAAACTGGCTACGTTCAGCCAATGGTGAAGCAGTTAAGAGAAGTACGTGGCACACGTTCGATCTATCACAATAATTCAATCCAAGCATGGAAGCTTGATGCGAACGGGGAGTTGAGTAATGTTCAAGTTGGCTAATCAATTAACAAAAGCACTCGTTGTTGCTGGGCTTTCCGCAACATTCGTGACAACAGCTTTTGCACAATCAAAATATTCTGGCATTGGTCGTGAAGCGACAAAAGCTGAAGTAGCAGCATGGGATATTGATGTTCGTCCAGACTTCAAAGGTCTGCCAAAAGGATCTGGCAACACATTGCGCGGTCAAGAAGTTTGGGAAAGTCGTTGTGCATCATGTCACGGTACATTTGGCGAATCTAATGAAGTGTTTACCCCAATTGTTGGCGGCACCACTAAGGAAGACGTTAAAACTGGTCGTGTAGCTTCATTAACGAGCGAAAAGCAACCGCAAAGAACTACTTTGATGAAGGTGGCAACAGTTTCAACTTTGTGGGACTACATCTATCGTGCGATGCCATGGAATGCGCCAAGAACATTGAGCGTTGATGATACTTACGCTGTATTGGGTTATATCCTTAGCATGGCTGAAATTGTCCCTGAGGAATTTACATTAAGTGACAAAAATATCGCTGATGTACAAAAGTTAATGCCTAACCGCAATGGTATGACTCAGTCTCACGGTTTGTGGAATGAGGGTGGTAAGCCTGACGTTAAAGCTACTGCTTGTATGACTGATTGCTCTAAGCACGTCACGATTGGTTCATTCTTGCCAGACTATGCGCGTAATGCTCATGACAATTTGGCGCTTCAAAACAGACCTTATGGCCCTTACCGCGGTGTAGATACGACTAAACCACCTTTGGCTAGATTGCCAGGCAAAATGACAACTGTAGCCATGGGTGCTGACTCAATAACGCCAGCTGGCTTATTTAAAAAGCACAATTGCTCAACTTGTCATGCCCCGGCTAGCAGAGCGATTGGCCCAGCGATCTCAGAAGTGGCAGCTAAGTACAAAGGCCAAGCTGATGCGATGAAGAAATTACACCAAAAAGTGAAGGTGGGTGGTGCTGGTGTTTGGGGTTCAATCCCAATGCCGCCGCATGCCCATGTACCAGAGGGTGATATTGATGTACTCGTTAAATGGATGCTCACCGGTCAATAAAGTATTAAGATGGTGAAGTTGACAATTTATATTGATTTTTTGATATTTAGTTTTTTTAGAAGGAGTTCGTATGAACCTAAAGCGTCGTGAAGCATTGCGATTAACAGCTGTTATCGGTTTGATGGCAGCAACGGGTCTTATCTCTCACGCAGAAGCTGCTGAGTGGAATAAGGCAGCATTTGACGGTAAGTCTTTGGATGATGTGTTGAAATCATTAGGTGGTTCATCAGCTAGCAAATCTACAGCTGTAACAATCAATGCTCCAGACATCGCTGAAAACGGTGCTGTTGTACCTGTTGGCGTAACAACAACTTTGCCAAAAACTCAGCAAATCGCTATTTTGGTTGAGAAGAACCCAAGCGCATTAGCTGCTCAGTTCTTGTTGACTGCTGATTCAGAGCCATTCGTAGCGTCACGCGTAAAAATGGGTCAAACATCTAACGTTCACGCTTTAGTTAAAGCTGACGGTAAATGGTATGTAACAACTAAAGAAGTTAAGGTGACTTTGGGTGGTTGCGGCGGCTAATTAGCCCTGCACACACGAGTATTTAACTTAATCTATTTGTACTGAAAGGAAATAACATGGCAGATCCAATGCGCGTACGCGCCCAAGAAAATGGCGGCGTAGTAGACGTTAAAGTTTTGATGAAACATGACATGGAAACAGGTCAGCGTAAAGATGCATCAGGTAAAACAATTCCTGCGCACCACATCAACACAATTACTGCAACTTGCAAAGGCAAGCAAGTATTTGAAGCTCAATTTGGTCCAGCGGTATCTAAAGACCCATTCCTTAACTTCAAGTTCAAGGGTGGTGCTAAGGGTGACACTGTGAGCATTACTTGGGTAGATAATAAAAACGACAAACGTACAGACGAAGCGAAAATTAGCTAATTTGTATGTGATTGAAAGCCCCGCTGATCTATAGTTAGTTAGCGGGGTTTTTTCTTAAGAGGAGCAAGTAATGAAGAAATTAATTAAAAGTACTTTATTAGTCTCTTTGAGTATGGCGGCAGGTTTTGCCTTCGCTCAAAGTGCAACTGATGATATTGCTAAGTACCGTGAAATGATTGCTGATGGTAATCCATCAGAATTGTATGAAGCGGCCGGTGAAGATATTTGGGCCAAGCCAATGGGTCCTAAGAATGTTTCATTGCAAAAGTGTGATCTAGGTAAAGGCCCAGGCGTTGTAAAAGGCGCTTCAGCGGAGTTACCTCGTTATTTTAAAGACACTAATAAAGTACAAGATTTAGAGTCTCGCATCATTACTTGTATGGAAAAGTTACAAGGCTATGATGCAAAAGAAATCATCAGCGCAGGCTTTGAAAAAGGTAAGCGTAAAGATGTAGAGGCGGTAGTTGCCTATGTGGTGACACACTCTAAGGGTATGAAAATTAAAGTACCTAATAAGCATCCAAAAGAAAAAGAAATGTACGCCATGGGTGAAAAGGCTTTCTTCTTCCAAGGTGGCCCAATGGATTTCTCATGCGCATCATGTCATGGTGAAGAAGGTAAGCGTATTCGTTTACAAGATTTGCCAAACATCACTGATCAAAAGGGTGCTGCTTTAGGTTGGGGTTACTGGCCTGCATACCGAGTTTCTAGTGGTCAGTTTTGGACAATGCAGCAACGTTTGAATGATTGCTATCGTCAACAACGTTTCCCTTTCCCAATCTATGGCTCTGATGTCACCATGGCTTTGTCAATGTATATGGCAAAGAACGCTAATGGCGGCACAGTTGAAACACCTGGCTTGAAGCGTTAATAGATAAGAGACGACGAAAATGAAAATGACACACTTAAAACAACTCTTAGCTATTTCTGGATTTATTTTTGCCGCTGGCTTGGTGCAAACACCTGCTCTTGCTCAGCAAAAAAATGACCCTAAATTCAATAAGATGATGCAAGACAGCTTTAGGGCTCAAGGCATTGCCGGTTTGGATCGTATTGATCAAGATGCGACGCAGAAATTCTGTTCAGATCCTCAATTTGCTAATAGCAAGCAGGGCGAGGCTATGCGTGAAAAAATTCAGAAAATGAATATGGACACGATTCAACAGCCGTCTGATGGCAAGTACATCGGCGACTGGAAGAATGGCGAAAAAATTGCCCAAAGCGGTCGCGGTGCAACCTGGTCTGATAAGGCTGATACCGTGATCGGTGGAGGTTGCTACAACTGTCACCAAATTGATCCAAAAGAAATCTCCTATGGAACGATTGGCCCTTCATTATCCGGCTATGGAAAAATGCGTGGCTACTCTCCAGAGGTTATTACCTACACTTGGAACCGCATCAATAATGCAAAGGCTTACAACGCATGCAGCAATATGCCGCGTATCGCCCACTTCAAACTCTTAAATGAGAAACAAATTCAGGATGTCATGGCTTTATTACTTGACCCAGAATCACCTGTAAATAAATAACAGATCTAAACAGGCCGAAAGGCCTGTTTTCTTAAGGAAATACTATGTCTTTAAATCGTCGTGAGTTTTTACAAGCGCTAGCTATCGCATCCGCTGGTGGCATGAGTTTGCAATCCAATTTTGCTAGCGCACAAACTACTGCGCAAAAATTTTATGACTTGCCGAAATTCGGTAATGTCCACTTTCTGCATTTCACAGATTGCCATGCGCAACTCCTGCCAATCTATTTCCGCGAACCTAACGTTAACTTAGGTATTGGTGCCCAAGAAGGTAAGACACCGCACTTGGTGGGCGAGTACTTCCTCAAGGCTAACGGTATTGCTGCAGGCACACGTGATGCGCATGCATTCACTTATTTAGATTATGTGGCTGCAGCACAGAATTACGGCAAGATGGGCGGCTTCGCCCATATGGCAACCTTAATTAAGCAAATTAAATCCAGCCGTCCAGGCGCATTGCTATTAGATGGTGGTGATACATGGCAGGGCTCCGGTACGGCGCTTTGGACTAATGGCCAGGACATGGTTGATGCAGCCTTGCTGTTGGGTGTTGATGTCATGACTCCTCACTGGGAGATGACTCTTGGTGAGAAGCGCGTTATGGAAATCGTCAATGGCGATTTCAAGGGTAAGGTTTCTTTCGTTGCGCAAAACATTAAGACTGCAGACTTTGGTGACTCTGTATTTAATCCCTACGTGATGAAAGTGCAAAACGGGATTCAAGTGGCCATCATTGGTCAAGCATTCCCGTACACGCCAATTGCCAACCCACGTTACTTCACTCCTGACTGGACATTTGGTATTCAGGAAGAGAATCTTCAAAAGACAATTAATGAAGTGAAGGCCAAGGGAGCAAAGGTTGTCGTATTGCTTTCGCATAACGGTATGGACGTTGATTTGAAGATGGCATCACGTGTAAGCGGTCTTGATGCAATTATGGGTGGACATACGCATGACGGCGTACCAATTCCAGTCAAGGTGAAGAATTCCGGTGGCGTCACTTTGGTTACCAATGCAGGCTCCAATAGCAAGTTCTTAGGCGTGCTGGACTTTGATGTGAAGGGTGGCAAGCCAGTAGATTTCCGCTACAAGCTCTTCCCAATCTTCTCCAATATGATTCCGGCTGATCCGGCTATGAATAAGTTGATCGCTAAAGTTCGCGCTCCATACGAGACAAAGTTGAATGAGAAGTTAGCTACTACAGATGGTCTTTTATATCGTCGCGGCAACTTCAACGGCAGCTTCGATCAGTTGATTTTGGATGGACTGATGGCTCAGAAGAACGCAGAAATTGCATTCTCTCCAGGCTTCCGCTGGGGTACCAGCTTATTGCCAGGTCAGGCCATCACCCGTGAGAATCTATTGGATCAAACTGCAATTACCTATCCATACACAACAGTTACCAATATGACTGGTGAGACTATCAAGACCATTCTTGAGGACGTTGCTGATAACTTGTTTAACCCTGATCCGTATTACCAGCAGGGCGGCGATATGGTTCGTGTCGGTGGTATGCAATACACCATCGACCCTGCAGCCTCTGCAGGTAAACGCATTAGCGATATGCGTTTAAATGGTAAGGACATTGACCCAAGCAAGACTTATAAAGTTGCTGGTTGGGCGCCGGTTAGTGAAGAGGCTAGAAATGCTGGTGGTGAGCCGATCTGGGATGTAATCGAGCGTCATTTGCGCGATGTGAAGGTTGTAAAGGCTGTGAAGCTAAACGAGCCAATCATCAAAGGCGTAAAAAATAATCCTGGAATGGTTTCCCTCTAATACTTATTACTCGGAGATACGCAATGAAAAAATTACTTCAGTGCCTCGCAGCCTCTTTTGCATTTTTTGCTTTAGCTGCCCATGCTGCTGGTCCCACTGAAGTGGTTTATCACATTGATGATGCGGAGACTCAGGGCATTAAAGGCCTGCGTAATATCCGCAATCATTTGGATGTATCTCCACAAACCAAGATCATTGTTGTTACCCATGCCAATGGGGTAGACATCATGATGGAAGGTGCAAAAGATAAGAAGAATGGAATTGAATATGCACCCCTAGTTGGCGCATTGAAGTCACGGGGAGTGCGTTTCGAGGTCTGCGAGATTACCTTAAAGAATCGTAATCTTAAGAAGGATCAATTTATTCTCGATACTGACTTCACACCATCTGGGGTTGTTCGTGTTGCCGACCTTCAGTACCAAAATCATTTCGCTTACATAAAGCCTTAATTTTTAGCTGTGATGGCCATTCAGATGCGATCGCTTCTCCTAGGCGCCTTCTCGTTTTTCCTTTTTGTAACCACGGCTTTTGCCGCGGATGATTTAATTCTTAAGCCTATCCAGGTAGCGCCACACACTTATTTCGTGCAAGGCCTTGCTGAAATGGGTAACAGCAAGAATCAGAATTTCATTTCCAATGCAGGGTTTGTTATTACACCTAAGGGTGTAGTAGTTGTTGATGCATTAGGTTCGCCGGTTCTCGCAAAGAAACTGATTGCTGAAATCAAAAAGATCACACCTCAGAAAGTAGTTGCAGTCATTGTGACTCACTACCATGCCGATCACGTCTATGGCCTGCAAGAGTTTAAAAATATTGGCGCAAAGATTTATGCACAAGGCGAGGGTAGAAATTACCTTTCCTCCGAAACCGCTAAGCAGCGACTCATTGCTTCTCGAGTTGATTTCGCCCCCTGGGTGAATGCCTCTACTAAGCTAATGGGGGCTGATGTATGGATAGATCAAAGCTATACGCTGACAGTCGGCGGAATTGAATTCAAGATCGGGAGGGTAGGTCCTGCTCATGCTCCTGAAGACTTGATTATTTACGTTCCCTCCGAGAAAGTCCTTTTTGCGGGAGATTTAGTATTCCGGGGCCGCATTCCTTTTGTGGGCAATGCGGATAGTAGGGGGTGGTTGCATGCTTTGGATGAAATTCAAGCATTGAATCCCAGCATCGTCATTCCAGGTCATGGCGCCTATTCAAGCAATCCAGCTGAAGATATCCTTTTTACCAGGGAGTATTTGAAGTATTTACGTGAATCCATGACCAAATCGGCTGTCAATATGGATCCTTTCGAGGAGGCCTATCAGCAGGCTGATTGGTCAGAATACGAAGGAATGCCCTTATTTAGGGCTGCAAACCGCATGAATGCCTATAACGTTTATCTCTCGATTCAGGCGGAATAGGGCAGATTTGTCATCTGGGCTTTAAAATAGTCGTTTACTTCGCTAAATGACTGATTTCAAATGAAATTACCACTGATAAAGCTTGGCATTGCCATTTTTGCATCCCTTGGGCTGCATTTATCTGCCTTCGCAACGCCAGATCTGGCAAATGGCAAAAAAATTGATCAGCAGAAATGCTACGCTTGCCATGCCAAGAAATCTGGTTTTGGTAATGGCGACATGATCTACACGCGTAGCGATAGCAAGGTTAAAAATCTCCAGAATTTAAAGTCGATGGTTGCAATGTGCAATACAGAGCTCCGTCTCGATCTTTTCCCTGAGGATGAGGCTGATGTCACAGCCTTTCTCAATAAACAGTTTTATAAATTTAAATAATTTCAGTAAAGAATTTTGATTATGGATGCGGTAGATATTTCCTCGCTTAGCAAATCCGTTTTGCTTGCTACCTTTGCAATTACTTTTTTGCTTGGTGCGGTTATGCAGAAAACTGGGTTTTGCAGCATGGGTGCAGTTTCAGATATTTTTATTATGTCTAGCTGGGGTCGCTTGAAGCAATGGTTCTTGGCCATTGGAGTTGCTATTGTTGGTTTTGCGCTGATGTCATATTTTGGTTTGATTGACCCATTAAAAAGTATGTATACCGGCAGCAAGTTCTTATGGCTATCTACCATTGTTGGTAGCACGCTATTTGGTTTTGGTATGGTGCTTTCTTCTGGTTGCGGGAGTAAAACACTGGTCCGCATCGGCGGGGGCAATCTGAAGTCCATTGTTGTGTTTATGGTTCTTGGGCTTTCCGCCTACATGACTATGAAGGGCTTTCTTGGCGTCATTCGCATCAATACATTGGATTCCGTTTTCGTAGCACTGAATACGCCACAAGATTTGCCAAGTATTTTGAGTCCAATCACTGGCATTGCTCGAGCTAACTTACATTTAGCTCTCGGGTTAATAATTGGTTTTGCTTTTATTGCATATGCATTAGCAAGTAAGGCTTTTTGGACGGCAGAAAATTTGTTTGCCGGCATATTTGTTGGTCTCGCCATTTGTGCCGTATGGTGGGTATCCGGGAACCTCGGTTATGTTGCTGAGGATCCAAATACCCTAGCAGAGGTCTTCTTAGTCACCAACTCTGGTCGAATGGAGAGTCTTTCTTTCGTTGCGCCTTATGCCTACTCCTTGGATTGGCTAATGATGTACAGCGATACTTCCAAGGTCATCACCGTTGGTATTGCCGCTGTTATTGGAATGATTTTAGGTTCAGCATGTGTTTCTATATTTACTAAGTCTTTTCGCTGGGAGAGCTTTCGTAATACAGAAGACACTGCCAATCACTTGATTGGAGCTACGCTGATGGGCTTTGGTGGCGTGACAGCACTCGGTTGCACCGTAGGCCAGGGCTTGAGTGGTATCTCTACGTTAGCGATCGGCTCAATACTTGCCTTACCAGGATTTATCTTTGGCGCATATCTGGCTCTACGTTATCTGGAGTCACGCAATGCACCCAATCCCTGCAGTTAACCCTTTTTTATTAAGAAAAATCAGATGCAGATAGATTGGTTGGCTTTTACACCTGGCCCCGCATTTCTCGGTGGAATGCTATTGGGTATTGCTGCGGCCTTATATGTGATTCTGCATGGTCGCATCCTTGGGATCAGCGGAATTGTTTCTGGTCTGCTTACGCCTAAAGAGGGCGATGTTAATTGGCGCTTAAGTCTTATATTAGGTTTACTAAGCGCACCGTTTTGGGCAAGCTTGTTGCTCGACCTACACACAACAACAGTAATTGATGCAGATTGGCTTGCTATCACCATTGCCGGCCTTCTAGTTGGCTTTGGTGCTCACTATGGCTCGGGCTGCACCAGCGGCCATGGTGTTTGTGGTTTATCTCGCTTATCTCCAAGATCCTTAGTGGCTACGATCTCTTTCATGAGCGCTGGATTTTTCACGGTCTTCGTCGTTCGCCATGTGTTGGGTCTGTAAATCATGAGAAGACATTTCAATTTCTATAGTCAATATTTGATTGGCGTTTTATTTGGTATCGGCCTGATCATTTCCGGCATGAGCAATCCCCAAAAGATTCTGAATTTTCTTGATCTTGCTGGTAACTGGGATCCATCCTTAATGTTTGTGATGGCC
>ERZ1034361.833-NODE-833-length-18338-cov-4.369366_pt1 | contig 18338 bp, 13 predicted proteins | sample MGYA00520617_ERZ1034361 | MGnify/ENA primary metagenome ERZ1034361 (study PRJEB33736, sample SAMEA104284507) | Azolla filiculoides | biome: Urban; feature: Water surface; material: Ditch water | place: Netherlands | collected 2015-10-28 | depth 0-0.1 m ... | reverse complement strand
CTTCGATAAAGTCTATTAAATCACCTGCTAGTGATAACTGGTAATGCCGGCACTTTTTCTTCGGATCAACTTTAGGACGACCTCTGCTTACTTTGAGTGCCTTCGGTACTTTGACCTTCATTGCTTTTTGCGGTATTAACATGGCTTAATCTCTCCGTATTCTGCTTCTAGTGATTTCCACGCTGTAACGTACTCTTGATAAGATTGGAATAAATGCACGCCTTCCATTTGCAGCATTTGAATATACTCCGCGTCGAGCGATTGTACATATTGTTTAAAAGTCATCATGGTTATTATCCAAAAATTACAATCAGTTCCGCGACAAAAACGACGGTGAAAATTGTAGTTAAAATTGATCCGACTACTACATCAAAAAAAGTGTTCATGGTAATTCTCCGGTTTAGTTAAAAGGCGCTGTTGTTACACAGCGCTAAAAATGTTATTGCCCCACTCTGGATGGGGTTTATGCGTTGTTTATTTATACGAACCTATAGCTATAGGTTCGTTAAGTTCTACGGAATCTATATGAGTTGTACCGTCCGGCAATGTAACTTTGTAATGGGTAATAAACCCATTAAATCTGTAGTATGGATATTGTTCGCTACTTAATATATCTACTGATACCCCGTCATACATAGGTTCATTCATTAAAATGCAGTCACTGATTAAATCTAAAGCGACTTCATCTGTCGGTAATTGGTTCATGTTGTTCTCCTAGTAAGCCCACTCTGGAAAGTAAGGCTTTTCTTGTGCAAAGTCTAAATAGTTTTTGTAAAGTTCGTGAATGCTAACGCCTTCATACGCCCATCCTTGGATGTCCTCTAAAGTCATCGTGCTTAAAAATTCATCATACGACCATACTTTTTCGTTCATGTGTGTTCTCCGGTTATTAAATGTAATTTAGTTCTTTAGCTATGCGTTTGAGCGCTGTTTCGATGTGACTATCTTCGAGATACAAGTAAAGGTAGTCGGTAGCAGTGAAGTGCAATTTCGCAGCTCTGAAAAGTCCCCATATAAAAAACTTTTCTTTGTTCTTGCCTAAATCGTTCGCCTTGAATGCTAACATTTGATCCCGTGGCAGTGCTGCAATTGCCTGTTTCATCATTTGATAATGCGCGAGTTTCATTTTCATGTTTAATATCCTTTTACCAGTTCACAACATCAAGCGATAACTGTTTTCTAAATGCGCGGTAAGATTCAAAAACCATCACATTTGTAGTTTCATAATTTTTCAAATAAAAATCAGTGCCGCTATACCAGAATCTAACTTTCAAGTTATCGCGGTATAAATCAATCATTTCGTGAGTGATACAAACGCCTGCGAATAACTTCTTTTTATCTATTCTAATTTTCATGCTACTAACCGCCCTGTTTTATAAGCTCTGACGTATTTTTTCATTACATCCATTGACTTGCTATACATCATCAAGCCGCAAGGAAAGCAGACAGACAGTATTTCGGTGTCATCATAATGAGCGCCACAAATATACTCGCCCTTATAAAATACCGACCATGAGCAACAGATTAAAGATGCGTTCCAGCGCTGATTAGCCAAATTGTTTTGATAGGTTCGATTTGCTTTCATTTTAGTTCTCCGGTTTATTTCATTATTTCATTGATAAAGATAACGTCGTTATGCGAATAGCATAAGCGGCAATCATTACATGACTTTGAGCAATTGATTGTAATGCTAGGTTTTAAATCTGATTTTTTGTGTGCTGTGAAAACTTTGTCGTAACCGCCAGGCAGTTTATCGACTTTGTTCTTTTTACAGCTAGAGTGAATTAAAATCACGTTAGCTGGTTTGCTAACCATCTTTAAAACCTTTTTAATAATGTCTTTGCGTTTAGTCCAAAAGCCGAAAACAGTTTCGGGATTTTTGCGAGCAATATTAAAGTAATTTAAAACGTGTATCTCGTTATGTACTTCGCCAAATGAATCAAATCTTGCAATCGCATAATTCAAACGCGGCAATTCGCTATCTAATAGAATGCGTTGATATAAATCGATGTTGCGCTCTAACGCGGGTATCAGGTTTGGATAACGCTTTTCTGTATTGATTGCATAGCAATTTGTACAAATTAAAGATTTGTCATCCGATTGGTTCATCTTATTGCAAAAAGGATTTAGCGTTGCGCTGGTATTAAAAGACGGGATTCCTTCCATTTTCGCAGTCCCCATCGTGATATGAAGTTTATAAGGCATTTTTTCTCTCCGGTTAAAAGTGCATTAGCGCACTGCATAACGGCTTAATGTGTAAGCCGTTACACGCTGAACTATTTGTTAATTAAAATATATGGTTTTTGAAATTTACCGATATTGATTGAAATATAAAACCCCACGTCATAATAATCTGTCATAGCGTCAGAATTATTATGATTCCCAGCATTTAAAATCAAATACGCCTTTTCTAAAAATTCTAAAGATTTACTACCTGTTTTAAATTGATCTTTTAAATAGTGATGATTTACAGTTAGATAAGTATCGCTGCCCTCTGTAAAAAAGCCAGTTTCCCATTGATAGTCTTTAAAAAAATCAATCTTACCGCGTGAAATATTTAAAACGATGGTGGTGTAATTATCACGGGCAACGCTAACAGTTATATTATATTGCTTTGCTAATGCGCGTAATTCGAGAGCTTTAGCGTTTTTTTCGTCTTTGCTTATGTAAGCCATTGTATTTCTCCGGTTTAGTTTATAAGCCAATTGTTTCAAAAGTGACAACACATCCATAATCACTGATGCCTTTGAAAGTACGGAAATCAGAAGGTAATTTATAACCGCACATTTCTTCAAAACGCTTTGCAGCGCCTTTAAATGTTTTGTAATAGCGTGTTTCTGATCCGTCCACGTCTTGGGTAGTGACTTTGTAGCGTTCCATTGTATCTCTCCGGTTTAGTTTTAAGGTTTAACGCTGAATTTCGCGTTGAGTAAAGAATATCCGAGAGTAAAGAATATCCGATGCAATAAAGTTAATCAACAAAATTATTTAACTTAATTAACTTTAATAATAAAAATTATTTTAAAAGAAATCTAATATTTTCCTAATATGTTGATTTAAATCAACTTTATTCATTTGTGGGAAAATTTCCCACGTTTCACAGTTCCGCGCTCACTGCCTTTGAGCTTGTTATCATGGCAACAATCGCGGTTAAATTGCAGGCACAAAAAAGCCGGTAAGGTCTTAAATCTTTACCGGCTCTCTAACTTAACACTAAACTTTTACCTGCTAGATAATTCCTAGCATTTTTTACCGCCCCCGCCTTTACCGCCTTTTTTCTTCATAGCCATAATAATCACCTCCTCTTTTACAGCATGGTTCTATTATACTATCGATATGATACAATCGCGTAAAATTCTTTACTTCATCGTCGTGAGGACGTTATGACAATCAGACAAAACTCTTTTATTACTGGAGAGATGCTCTCTCGAAAACAAATGCTCGAAATGGGTATGCCTGTCGGCAATCCACACCTTCCCCCTTTCAACCGTCGTGAGATGCCTTTTGCTGCTTTGGTAGGTGCGGTAGCAGCGGCAGGCACAGCAATCGGAGCAGCAGGAGCGGCCGTCGCAGCAGGTGGGGTAATGGCTTCAATGGGTGCAATCGGCACAGCAGCTCTCGCAACAGTGTCCGCTGTAGGTGTAGCAGCAACGTATGCAGGAATAGCAATGTCAGTAGTCGGTATGGTGACAGGTGATAAAGGCTTGATGAAAATAGGCGCAATTGTCGGTCTAGCCGGTGGCGTTGCCTCTCTTGCATCTGGTGCAGTGGCTTCGCTTGCAGCCGGTGGTGAGTTTGCCATGGGCACAGCAGGTATCGAATCAGCTAATGCGGCAAATGCAGCAAGCGCACAAGCGTCCAGCATGGCGGCGGCAGGCATTGTTCCCCAGACTGCATCACAGGGTATTAATTCAATGTTAGCGCAAGGATCGACGCAGGCGGCTCAAAATGCAAGTAACATAACAACAGGTATAGCTGGAAACGCTACCAATATAACGCAGCCTTTGATGTCACCTGTGCAAGGCGCAGCGGTAAATATGTCACCTGTTATAAATGCCACAGGTACACAGGCGAGCGGTGCAATCAATTCGATGTTAGCGCAAGGATCAACGCAGGCCGCAAGCTCCGGCACGTTCTTAGATAAGCTAATGGCAGAAATGACACCAAAAGATTATCTAATAGGTGGTTGGTCAATGCTTCAAGGTGGATCGGCTATGATGGAAAAGAACATTGCAAGCGCTAATGCTCAAAAAGAATTTGAGTATAAGCAAGCTCAAATCAATCAACGCAATAAGAATCTAAACAGCGTTCCAACCTTACGCAATTCATTAGATGTTAATACCGGCTTGAACGCTAACGCAGGACTATAACAATGGCTACAATGCAAGACACACCAAAGAAAACCGGCATGACTAATGAAATGCTGATCCAGATTCAAAAGAATATAGAGTCTAAGGTATCGCCCGAAAACAAACAGCGCTATGAAAAAACAGTCTTAGCCGCTGAAACCCTGATGTTTGATCCTAAAACCCATCAAAACATGGAACTCGTTAAGAATCCAGATAGCCAATCTAATTTAGTTGAAACAGTTAGCAAAGGTGTTAGCGGCTTAATGTGGTTACTCTATCAACAATCAAAGAAAAGCCTACCTGCCGAAGTGCTAATCTACGCAGGCACAACAACTATTTGTAAAGTGCTAGACTTTGCAGAACGTGGTCTACGTTTACCAGTCACTCCGGAAATCATTAGTCAAACCACCAAGCGAACAACTGATAGGCTATTTGATCATATGGGCATCACACCCGAACAGCTAAAAGCGGCAATCAGTCAAGGTAAGATGGAAATCGAAGACTATCAGCAACACGGTAAATACGTTGATGATAAGATGCAAGCAGTGAAGGCTAAAGGCAAAGCGCCTGTTAAACCAAACAAGAGAGGTAGATAGTTATGGCTTATGGAATGTTAACCAGTTTCGCTTTAGGTGCGGCTCAAGGATTAGGTGGTGCTATCGTCAATAAACTAAGCAAAGATCAAGACGCTGAAATCAAAGCCAAAGCAGACGCAGAGCGTGAAGCACGAATCGAAGAAGCGGCTATAAGGTCAGAGGGTAGAGCAGCGACGCGCGAACAATCTATCTATGAACGCAATCAAGCACAGAAAACCATTGATAGTGCTACAGAGCGCGAAGCTAAATGGGAAGATGAACAGCGTAAAATACGCGAGGCCAATGATCCTAATACGTTGACAGGTCAGAAAAACACTATTGAAATTGCTAATCTAAAGAAAACAGGAATGTTGACTGAACAAAATATTGCAGAAAAACAAATTGAAGTTGAGCAAAAACAAAGAGTTAATGATTTACAAAATCAATTAGATGCAGCAACAACGTCCGAAGAAAAAGCAGCGATAACAGATAGACTTAGTTCGTTATCCGGTAAAAATACCAATGAATTAAAAACATTATCTAAAGTGGTAAGCGTCGATAATGGTAAATCACATTATGAAGTACAAGGTGTTTATGACCCTAGAACCAAGCAACAAATTTGGGCAAATAACATTACACCTATTGACCCTAAGGAAATGGAAAATAAAGCCGTTGCGTATGCCAACTTAAAATCCGGTGCGTCATTTACTCATGCTAGTGAAGCAGAAGTATTTGCATCAAAAGGGTGGGGTGATACTAAAGAAAAGAACGCTGAAACATCTACAAATTTCTCAAAAGCCTATAATGAATTTAAGCTAAATGGCGGTGTGACTGTAGAGTCGGATAAAACCAAAGCATCGTCGTCACCTGCGCCATTCAAAGCAGACGATCCGGCAAGACAAAAAGAATACGACATTATCTTTGGTGGTGTAGTCAAACAGCATGAATCCGGCAACAAAGGCGTTAATGCTCAAAACCCAACGTCAAGCGCTGGTGGCACATGGCAGATGATAGATGAAACCGCTGTAGGATATGGTGCTAAAAAAGATGATAAAGGTAAGGTAAGCAGAGCTGAGAAAGATAGAGTAGCGCCAGAATTCTATAAGGATGTTTACAAGTCAACAAATGGCGATCCGTCAGCTATGATTGCCGCGGGATTCGGTCAGAATGATGTTAAACAGGCTGTCAAAGATGCAACTAAAAACGGCACAAGCTGGTGGCAAGAAATCGATAGCGATGGTGTTAAAAAGAATATGGATGAAGTCTATATTCGCGCTAGAGAATCAGTGGTTAAATTGCAAGCCGCAGGAATTGATCCAGACGCAAGGTTATTAGATTTTGTAGATAACTATAAAGCGACTAAAATTGCATCAACAGCACCAGACAAATCAGCATTTAAATTAAAAGCAGTACGCCCAGCACTTTAAGGAATTAAACAAATGGCTATTTTTACTTTTGCAGCACCAGACGGAAAAGAATACGATATTGAAGCGCCAGAAGGCGCAACCCAAGAAGAAGCATTAGACTATTTGGTTTCAAATTGGGATACATTAAGCGCAACTTCTCAAGAACCTGCGAAAGTAAATGAGCCTGTAGAAACTCCCGTAGCACAAACGCCAGAGCAACCTGTAGCAGAGCAGGGTATTGCAGGCAAAGCGTTAGATTGGATGATGCGCCCAGAACCTAAAACTCCTGTGGATACTTCAATTAGCGATGCTGATTTATCGGCAACGGATGAAGCCTATCAACGAGCAAAGCAATTTGCTAACGAGTTTAAAGATTCACCTGTTGAAACTATTCGCAAAACATCAAATGATTTATCAGTAAGCCTAGCCAAAGGCTTGATAGGTGTTCCCGAATTCATCACAGGTATTGCCGATATGGCAAGTGGTGGAAAAGTAGGCAAGGCATTAGAAGATAACGGTATCAATTACCAAGAAGCTAAAGACTGGCTTACAGCCAGACAGACTTCAGAAGAACAAGCGATTGCTAAAGAACGTGAAGCAGAGCCTAGTTTTAGTGGCACAGTTCGCCAAATGGCAATGCACCCGCTTTCAACACTTAATACCGCAGTTGAATCATTACCTGCATCGTATGTCGGTGGTCGCATCGGTGGAGCAGTACAAGGTGTTAAAGCATTGGGTAAAGCCAGTGGAATGCTTGGTGCAGGAGCAGGTGAGCTTGTAGTAGGATCAGGACAAGCTGAAGAAGGTATCCGTCAGCAAACACCAGACAGATTGACCACGCCAGAGCAATCAGCGTTAGCATTGGGCGCAGGGACAGCCGACGCATTCTTAGCTGGTATCGGTAGTGTAGCGGCTAAGAAACTAGGTATTGCTGATATTGATACGTTAAGAGCCGGTGCGCGATCCGCTGAAATGACTATTCGTGATATGGCGAAACAGATAGCAGGGTCAGTGGGCATTGAAGGTGTCGAAGAATTGGATCAGTCTGCTGTTGAAAAGATTATCGAAAACTATGCGTTAGATAAACCGAGCCTATTTGAAGGTGTACCCAACGCAGCCGCCACAGGTATGATTACCGGTATGGCTATGGGCGGAGGGCATACGTTTACCAGTACAATAGGGCAATCAGCACAAACGGTAACAGGTGATGAACTGTTACGCCAAAGACAAGCAGAAGATGCTAAGAACATGACTGAAGATGAGCGCAATGCTTATTTTGCAGCTAATGGCGGTAAACCACAACAAGCACCTATTGATACTACGCAAGCAACAACAGAACAAGCAACACCTGCAAGCAATCAAACTTCTAGCGCTTTACAAGAATATGAAAACATCTTTACGGATGAAAACTTAACTCGTAAAGGCAACGCGCCAGATACCTCCGCACCTGTGGTTGATAACGAAACAGCGGCTAGGGATATTATGGGTTCAGATGATCCTGTAGCGACGTTCAACAATGTTGTGGAAGCAAACACCTTTGGACATGATGTTGTTCAAACAGAAGCGCAAACGCAAGCAAACATCCAAGCCGCAACGCCTGTAGTTGAACCTATAGTTGAAGAACCTGTAAAAGCCAAGTTAGATAAACTAGACGCAACGCAAGAAAGTTTAGACTTCATCGGTCAAGCCGTTGAACAAGGTGGAGTAGAGCTTAAAGGCTCGATGCTGTATTTACCAACAGGTGAGAAGTATTCGCTCAACAAAGCGCAAAGGGATCATTACAATAATCTTGTTACGCCAATTGAACAAGCGCCAGAAACACCAACAGTAGAAACGCCAACAGCAGAAACACCAACAGTAGAAACGCCAACAGCAGAAATGCCAACAGCAGAAATGCCAGCAGCGGAAATACCAACAGCAGAAATACCTGTAGTGCAAACGCCAACTGAAATGGGGCAAACTGCATTTAAAGCAGGTATCAAAGCACCTGTGCTTGATAAGGAATTTAATGCGCAATATATTGAAAATGCACCTAATGATGAAAGCAGACGGCAAGCATTAGAAGAATGGAATAAAGCATGGCATAGTGAGAATTTAAAACCTACTGAAACGCCAACAACAGAAGCACCAGCAGATAAAACCGCCTATCAAAATATGACATTGGATGAATATAAAGCATCGCATCCAAAACCATATCGTGTAGGTAATCGAATTCTGAAAACTGATATTACTCAAATGTCAGACGCGGACGTGTTGCAACAATTTAATCACGAAGATTTGAAAACACTTGCTACCTTTATCGGAGCATCAACAAGCGGTACAAAAACTGATTTGCTAAACAAAGTAAGAACGATTCAGCAAAACAGAGAACTGCTCAAAGACAAAACTTCTGATGAATTACAAGGACTTAGCGTTAAGCAATTACGCGAAATGGCTCAACCATTAGGCGTTAATAAATCCTACATCAACAAGCCACAGTTAATTGAGCAGATTTTAAAATGGCGTGAGCAAAGTATTACTGGATCGCAAAACAAAGTTGCGGAGCTTAATCAAGCCAGTGATGTTGTAAAAAGCGTTCAAGCTGGAAATCAAGATGTTGATAAGTTAAACATTAAGCGATTTGCTGAGTATCTGCTTCCGCACGTCACAGCGAAAACGCATCCAGACTTATACCCAAAAGTAATTGATGCGATTGCTCAAAATGATTTTACAGCGCCTTTTAATCAAACCCCAACTAAAGTACAAGTCTTGCGCGACGCATCAACTCGTGCCACTGATCCAGATGACAGCAAAAAGAAAGCCGATATTGCAGACGCATTGGAAAGTAAATATCAAAACATTAAATTTACTGACGTTGAAAAAGTAAACGCACAGGCTCTTCCTAAACAAGAGGTGGTTTACAATAAACGATCAAATGAATACTTTGAGGATAGAATTTCTCGAATAAAAAAGGACATTGCAAATTATGAAAAAAGAAGTGCTTTAAATCCCAATGATAAACGCGCCAATTTAGAACTACCTATTTTAAATAAAGAACTAAAAGATATTGGAAATCAATGGTTTATAAATAATTATGGGGATGAATATAAAAAGGAAATTTACAAGGCTTATAATGAAGCTGCAACCAATTCTGAAAAAGAAGTAGCGTATAAAAAAATAACAGACTTTGAGGATAGCCTCATTGTTGATGAAGCGTTTAAAAATAAAAAACGCCAAGAACAACCCACTGTAGAACCTGTAGCAGAACAATTCGCTGTACAACCTGTTGCTAAAAAGAAACCTGCTGCTAATAACCTAAGAGCAATAACCGGTTTAGAGCCTATCGAAGTTGTTATCGGTAAGCTTGGTGGTATCAATCGTGAGATAGCAAACCGAGAAGGGTTTTCTGATTTTAAAGGATGGTATTTTACTAAAACAAGTTCACAATCTTTTGATGGTATGGCTGAAATATTACGCGGCTATGATTTTGATGTAAGCGGTGGAAATGATTTAGTGGCTCAATTGCGTCAATCATTAGATGCAAAGTTGTTTGGTATGGGGCAACAAGTCTATACGCCACAAGGCTATGAAAACCTTATGAATCTTGATCAAGCCGCAGAATTTGAAGCGTTTGAAGCAGAGCAAAAAGAACTTGCTAAAGAATTATTAAAAGTAGCGTCGGGTAATCCAACAACAATTGAAGAAATCCAAGCGGCAGAAACACCCGAAGATTTTGACCAATTGCTCACTAACATTGTCACGCTATCAGAAGATGAAGCGGATGACTTCTGGAATTCTATTGGAGAAGAAAATGCTGACCAAACAACAAAAGATGCAAGTATTGCAACTATTAAAGAAAACGCTCCCGAAATCCTCAGCACCTACACGCAGCAAGAAGTAACGCAACGCGAGGAAGAACAAAAAGCCGCAGAGAAAGAACAAGTGGTAAAAGATGCAGCGGCAGAACGCAAACGCCAAGCTGACAATCAAGTTGATAGCGTAGTTGACGAGATGCTTGGTCGCGGTATGACAACCACTAAAGACATCTTTGCACCAGAGCGTAAGCCTAAAGAGCAAGCTCCAGCTAAACCTACATCAAGCGGCAACACTGTCTTTACAGATGATGCGGCTGAAAAGGCTCGTGCTATTTTGAAAAGTAAGTTAGGACAATTAAATAGCGGTCTTGATCCAGAGTTAATGCAAGCAGGTATTACTTTAGCCGGTTATCACATTGAAAAAGGTGCAAGAACTTTTGCGGCTTATGCTAATGCAATGATTGAAGACTTAGGAACAGCCGTTAAGCCTTATCTAAAATCTTGGTATCTTGCTGTTAAATTTGATCCACGCGCATCTAATTTTGATGGTATGGATGACGTTACCACTATTGATAAAGCTGATATTGAAGCGATTACAAAACAACCTACACAGGAAACTGAAAATGTACCAAGTACCAACAAGCGTGTGGAACGATATATCTCAAACGCAAACGCTATTGACGAAAGAGATGAACAGCCTATTTATGATGAAGCAGACACCGATGCTCGCATATTTGGACAAACAAGCGAGCCAGTGGGTAGCAGAGGGAATATTGCCAACAGTGACAGTAGCGATTCAATATCTACTGCCCTTACTGGTGGAGAACAAAGCGATAACGAACTATATACTGGAAACGAAGCAGGAGGAACTACGGTCAGCGCTACCGGAAATACTGACAGCGGACGAACTCTTGATGATAGCCTCAAAGGAATGGATGTTAGACGAGCAGGAAGTAATCCAATTACGCAACTTCCTTCAAAAGCAATTAAAGGGTCTACACCCCAACCTGTAGAAATTAAAGTAGCAGATATTAGCAACATCAAAACAGAAATGCCTTTCTTAGATGACGGGCAAGCTAATGATATTGCGTTTGCTGAAAAACGATTTAAAGATAAAAAAGGTGTGTTATTTACCAATGGCACAGGAACAGGTAAAACATTTACCGGTCTTGGTGTTATGCGTCGTTTTGTGGATCAAGGTAAAGACAACATTATCGTTGTTGCGCCATCACAAAACATTTTAGACTCTTGGATTAAAGCGGCTAAGAAATTCTTTAAGATTGATATTACACTTCTCAAAGATAAAACGGATGCCGGCAAAGGTGTTGTTGGTACAACCTATGCAAACTTTGGCGACAATGATTCGCTAGTAGACCGTGACTGGGATTTGATTGTTACTGATGAATCTCAATATTTAATGCAAAATGAACAAGGCGATGTGACCAATGCGCTCAATCAGTTACGCGCATTAACGCATCATAATCTTGGATTCACTTTCTGGTTTAATAGAAAAAATAGAGAGCTAATTGCTGAACTTGAGAAAGTAAAAGCGGCAGAATATCTCGATAAATTTACAGTATGGGATTTCAAATTAGAATCGCCTAAATTTAGAGATGCGTCGGCTTATAGTGCAGAAATTAAAATTGCTTATCAAGATGAAATAGACCGTCGTAAACAATACAAAGATGATAAATATTATGAGTATGATAAGAAACGTGCTGAAGCAAAAGTAGAATGGGACAAAATGGATGACAATACTAAAGTCGTTCTATTGTCAGCAACGCCTTTTGCACATGAATCCAATATTGATTATGCAGAAGGTTATTTGTTCGACTACGGTGATCAAGAAGCAACTGGCTATAACTCTGGTGGTGCTAAAGAGCAATATTATATGCAACATTTTGGTTATAAAATGCGCTATAACAAATTGACAAAGCCAGATGCAAAAGTTGATCGCGGTACTATGCAACGTCAGTTTAATGAAACGCTTAAACGATCCGGTGCAATATCTGCCAGAACACTTAATGTGGATTACGATTATGATCGTCGTTTTATTTTAACTGAATCAGCCGTGGGTCAACGTATTGATGAAGCGCTCCAATGGCTTGCGGATAATGACGCGCGTGATTTAGCACAGATTATCAATAAACGATTTGGCGGACTTGAACGTAAATTTTTACTTGAAGCAATTAAAGCCAAAGAAGTTATCCCAATGATTCGTGATTATTTGGCGGCAGGTAAAAAAGTCATTGTATTCCATGACTATAAGGTCGGTGGGGTTAAAAACCCATTTGGTGTACAAGGGATAAATTTAGCGGACGATGCAACTAAACAGCAGTACCGCCAATTCCAACAAGCCTTTCCAGACTTAGCAAGCGGTAAAGCGCTTGAAGGTAGTATGACCACGCCCATCCAAAGATTCCAAGAAGAATTTGGCAATGACGTGATGATATATAACGGGGACAGCAAAACCCGTATTGCCGACGTTGCAAAATTCAATGACGATAATTCGGGCAAGAATCTTATGCTCTTGCAATCTGCGTCAGCAAAAGAAGGTGTGTCGTTCCATGATACTACCGGTAAACACCAACGTGTGCTTATCAATATCGGTTTGCCAACAGCGCCAACCACAGCTATTCAACAAGAAGGTCGTATCTTCCGAGTAGGTCAAAAGTCAGATGCTATTTTCCGATATGTCAACACAGGCACAAACTGGGAAAGATGGGCGTTTGCAAGCACCATTGCAGGACGTGCAAGCGCGGCTGAAAACTTAGCATTGGGTGAATTTGCTCGCGGACTTCGTGATGCGTTTATTGATGCGTTTGAACTAAGTGGCAGTTACCCAGTTGGACATGAGGGCGAAGGCAAAGGCGGCAAAGCAAAAGATCGCGCTGCGGCTAAGGCAGTTACTGAGATGGATAAAGCTCGCTCTTACTACTACGCACAACAACAGAAAAATGCGCGTACAAAGTCAGCAGAAGGCACGGATTACTTTGCAACGCCCGAACCTATCGGTTTAGTAATGACACGCCTTGCTGATGCTAAAGAAGGCGAGAAAATGCTAGAGCCAAGCGCAGGTCACGGTGCAATCGCAAGATGGTTTAGACCCGATGCTGAAAGAACAGCAATTGAGCCGAGTTCTGAACTCAACTCACGTTTAGCATTAGTATTTCAAGATGGTGATATTAAACGTCAAAAGTTTGAAGAACTAAGCATCATCAACAAGTACGATGCGATTGTAATGAATCCTCCGTTTGGCACAGCAGGTAAAACTGCCATTGACCATGTTGCGAAAGCATTTGGACATTTGCGTGAAGGCGGTCGTATTGTTGCGCTGATACCAGAGGGGCAAGCAATCAAGCGTCTTGAACAATTCCTTTATGGTAAAGATGCTAAAGATAAAATGCTTAATCCCGATGCGCATTTAATTATGAGTATTAACTTGCCCGATGTTACTTTTAAACGCGCAGGGACAGGCGTTAGAACTCGCATTGTGGTAATTGAAAAATCCTCAGCAGGTAATGTCGCACCATCTCGTAATTTAGATTTGAGCGACATTGATAATATTGAAGATTTGTTTACTCGGATGGATGCCATTGAAGTTATACCGAGAACGACTACAAATGAGCAACCGTTTGGGGCGGATGTTGAAACAACCTTAAATGAACAGGGTAAAAAAGGCAAAGCACCTAAAACCACTCGTGATACATCGGTTACTGATCCGGATGCAGTTGTTAATTACATGACTTCAAAAGGTAAGGAACTAAAAGGAAAATTGCGTAGTGATTTAACAAAAGACCAAGCCAAAGAAATTGATAAATTTACTTGGCTTTACACTAATCCGGCTAATGGGGAAAAAGGTTTCTTTATTCGTGAAGAACATTGGAATAAATTACCACCTATTGCAGGAAAAGAAATTGTAACTGTTGAACCGATTCAAGATAGTAAAAGTAAGGAAATGCTTGATTTACAACCTAAATTATCAAGCGATGTTCTTGAAAAAATATTAGGCGATATGGCTAGACAGCGTTCTGGAATAAGAAGCCAAGTTAATGATAATAAGACTTTTGATATTATTGCCGACGGTGTCCATGTTTCTACAATCGAAACTCGTCCGAGTGAAGCAAACGATGTTATTCCACAGATATTAGAAAACTATAAAACGGCTTTAGATAGAGAAGGTAAATCGCTTCCATCTGATGTTTACCAAATGAATCGCAATCAATTTTTAATTGCGCAAGGCTTTGGGAATGTCATTGAAAGTTTTGAAATGTCTGGTGCAAATATAGCGGATCAAACAGGTGGATTTAAAGTAAATGAAGATGGCACATTTGGCTATGATTATGATGCCTTATATGATCGAATTCAAGACCAGAAAAACAGTCCCAAATTACTTGAAAGTCTATCTAATTTACCACCAAGATATGAAAGCAATGTAGCAGAGCAAGTTAAAATCAATGCGCGTCAAAAGCTAATCAGATTAGAAAAGCAACTTGAAGCAGGTAAAATAACTGATACGGGTTATCGGTTAGGTGTGCAAAAAGTAATTGACGGTCTTGAGATGCAACGTAGCGCAAGAGATGTTCGTCAAATTGAAGCGGGTCGTAGACGTGGCGCTAATTGGATTATTGCTAAATTGCGTAAAGGTGTTGCTGATGGGACTATTCCAAAAGAAGAAGCGGATTTGGCACAATGGTTGCTTGAAAACAATCCTCAATTTGCAAACGAACTTGGTATCGGTACATCGGGTAAAATCGAAGGTCGCGCTGCGGGAACTTATAATCCTGTTTCAAAAGTTATCACGCTATTTACCAACAAGAATTTAAGCGGTACAGTGGCTGCTCATGAAATTCTGCATCATACCGAAACGATGATGCCGCAATCTGTTCAAGACGGAGTTATCAAAGCATGGAAAAAAGAACTTGATAGAACTTTAAAAAATACCAAAGATGCAACTGTAGTTAGAGCTATTAATAATATGCTCCGTGCATCAACAGGTGATCCCGAAGCTAATAAGCAAATGGAAAAAGATTTTTCTAACAATATTTTAAATTATGATAAGCATTATCAATTACTTAGTCCATCGGAGTTTTGGGCGGTAAACGGTTCAAGAATTCTGCAAAAACAATTTGAAGCAAAAGACTCTTGGATTAGCCGTGCAGGGCAATGGCTCAACAAGTTTGTTCAAAAAGTTAAATCGGCATTAGGTTTAAAATCCGATAATGCTGTATTAAAAGCGCTTTCTGAAATTGCCAAAGGTAATGGGGATATTATAAACGTACCAATGGCTTCTGAAAAAGTAGGAACAGGTGGTCTACTTGCTGATATTGAGAGAAACCCAGACGGCACTTTCAATATACCTGCTGAATCATCTTTCCAGTTCTTACGCAAATGGATTCAAGATGACTTGCTGAGAATCCGCGTGGTCATGGATAGAGTTAGAGAGCAAGGTGGTAAGGTTGATGAAAGTAATGACGTGGTTCTTGCAATGGAAGCGGCAGGTAATATCGCAGCGAACCAATTGGAAAAACTCAAAGAGCGTTACATTCAACCGCTGATTGATAGAATGGCGAAAATGAATGTAAACAAAGATGAAATTGGTTTACTTCTTTATGCTAAACACGCGCCAGAGCGTAATGCTTATATCCAATCCATCAATCCTACGTTCCGTAAATTAGGTGAAGGCGGTAGTGGTATGACTGATGAACAGTCAGCCGCTATCATCCAAAGATATAAAGATACGATGGGTGATAAGTACGCTGAGTTTGAAAAATTAACTGACGATTGGCAAAACATTCAAACTATAGTTAAAAATATCTTAGTAGCATCGGGAGATATTTCACCAGAGCAAGCACAATCATGGGAAGATGGTTTTAATTATCATGTACCATTAAAAGGCTTTGAAGAAGTTGATGAAGTTACCGGTAAAGCTAAGAAATCTAGTCGCGGTAACATTGGACAAGGGTTCTCAATATCGGGCAAATTTGATAGAAAAATGCTCGGTAGACAATCTCGTGCAAATCAAATTGTCGAAAACATTGTTATGAATTTGGAACGTGCCGTTATCCGATCTTCTAAAATGTATGTGCAATCCACATTATATAAATTAGTTGAGGATAATCCCGATATTAAATTATGGGAAAATGAAGTAACGCCAATGAAACCTATTATGGGTAAAGCAAAAGCGCAATACGTTATGTATTTCCACGGTAGTGAAATTGGTGTTCGTGATACGCTCCGAGATGCGCGTCGCTATGTTGAAGCCGAAACAGCAAGAACTGGGCAAGAAAAACGCGAATATGAAATTGTCAAAGTCGGTGGTGAACCACAAGTCACTTTGATGAGAAAACCTTATGACCAAAATGAGGAAATATCTTATTGGCGAAACGGTAAACAAGTTCGTATTCTTGTTAAAGACGAGGAGTTTGTTCAAGCGTTTAATAGATTGGGTGACGAAAACATTTACTCTATGTTTAAAACTATGGCGGCTTACAATCGATTCTTGCGTCACTCTTACACTATTTTAAATCCAGCATTCATTATTGCAAATGGGGTAATGGTTGATCCGCTAGTTGGGTTATACACTAATACTGCGAGATATGGATTTAAATACGCTTCAACAGTGCTTGCTAAAACACCAATGGCATCGCTACAGATTGCCAAATACATGGCGAAAGGCTCTACCAGTAACGCAGAATGGGATAATGCAATTAGACTTTACTATGATAATGGTGGTAAATCTGGCGCAGCATTTATTTCAAGTATTGAGCAAAAAGCAGATGAACTTAACTTGGCTGTTTTGAAATCAAAAATGTTAGATACTAAATTCTATGAGTATCCATTGGATAAGTTAAAACTGATGGTAGTAGAAAATAAATTAGCTAACTTATTGAAATACTTAGGGGAAGTTGGTGAAACGGCAACTCGATTGTCTACGTTTAAAGTAGCACTTGATAACGGAAAATCCCCACAGGAAGCCGCTAAAATTGCGCGTAATGTAACTATTAACTTTAATCGTCGCGGTGTAATTGGTCGTGAACTTGGTGCAATGTACTTATTCTTAAATGCGTCTATTCAAGGTACTGAAAACCTAGTTGATGCAACTATTCGCGGTGAGCATAAAGTGCAAGCGGCAGCGATGCTTTCTACTTATGTGACGTTAGGTTATTTGATAGCGCTACTTGGCGGGGATGATGGGGATGATGATTTGATTCCAGAGGAAGAAAAAACCAGATTCCTTAGCGTGACGTTAGATGAAAAAACAGGTTTGCGCGTAGATTGGAAACTGCCTTATGGTTTGTCTTTCTTTAAAGATATGGGTACAGCCATTGCTAGAATTCAATTAGGTGGTGATCCAGAAAAAATCACTAACAAACTCATGTCGTCTTTCTTTAATAACTTCTCGTATGTAAACCCAATGGTGTCGGGTGAATGGAACGCTAAAGATTTGATAAGCGGTTTGATTCCTACTGCGGGAAGAATACCGTTTTCTATAAATTACAATAGAAATCAATGGGGTAAACCTATCTATCCAGAAGATGTTTACGATACCACTATTCCAGATAGTGAAAAAGAATGGTCTACAACAAGAGGTACGATGTTTGCAGACTTTGCTAAATGGATGAACAAAGTGACAGGTGGAACAAAAGTTGAATCTGGTTTAATTGACATCTCTCCCGAATCTATGAAATACACATTAAATGCGTTGACAGGTTCGGTAGGTACGCAGGCTTACAAATTTGTAAATTCGCTTTATACTTCATCAATGAACGGGGAAGAAATGAGTGTTGGTAAACTTCCCTTAGTATCCAATTTTGTTAAAGAAGATACTATTGATGCCTACCGTCGGGTTTATACAACGCAACGTAAAGAAGCTGAAGATATTAACGACAAGTTTAAAAAGTATGAGAAATTAGCGGATGACGCGGCAATTGATAAATTTGTAACTCGCAATCAATCGTTACTTGATTTCTACGATGAAACAAAGTCTATTATCAAAGATGTAAAAGATTTGCGTAAAAAACAAGATGAAGCGCGAATTGAAGGTGATAAGCAACTTCTAAAAGAACTTGAGAACGACGAGAAAGAGTTATTGATAGAATACAATTACCAGTATAATCGTCGATAGCAGTAATCACTTGGCGCTACATACCGTAGCGCCCTTTAACTAGGAACGAAAATGGAAGAATTAGCAGTTACAATTACACGCGATGC
>ERZ1034361.828-NODE-828-length-18451-cov-3.294710_pt1 | contig 18451 bp, 17 predicted proteins | sample MGYA00520617_ERZ1034361 | MGnify/ENA primary metagenome ERZ1034361 (study PRJEB33736, sample SAMEA104284507) | Azolla filiculoides | biome: Urban; feature: Water surface; material: Ditch water | place: Netherlands | collected 2015-10-28 | depth 0-0.1 m ... | reverse complement strand
GTCTTGCCGTGGTCAACGTGACCGATGGTGCCGACGTTGACGTGCGGCTTGGTCCGTTCGAATTTCTCTTTTGCCATTGCTCAGCTCCGAATATGGAAATTGACTAAATTACAACGCACCGAATGATGGTGCCCATGGGCAGGATCGAACTGCCGACCTCCCCCTTACCAAGGGGGTGCTCTACCACTGAGCCACATGGGCATAGCAGTCTGACAACTGCTACAAGAATCACTCTACCGATACCGCACACATCATTGGAGCGGGAGACGGGAATCGAACCCGCGTCATCAGCTTGGAAGGCTGGGGTTCTACCATTGAACTACTCCCGCAACACGGCGACTGAGTTTTCACGCAGTCGCCGGTCAACAAGTATTTGGTGGAGGAGGCTGGATTCGAACCAGCGTAGGCGTAAGCCAACAGATTTACAGTCTGCCCCCTTTAGCCACTCGGGCACCCCTCCTCAACCAGCCTTAGATTATGCCAGCATTTTTAGAAAACTGGCAAACTTCATCTCAAACTTTTACCAGACCAGCGGCCCGACCTTCTGCGAGACCAGAAATTGATTGGCTTTGCTGAAGTGACCACACCCCAAAAAAGGCGCCGGCGGGCGACTGGCCGATAGCGGAGAGGGGTGATTCGCCACCTGAACCAGATGCTGCGCGCGGTGGGGGGATGACTCGATCAACGCGCGCTTGCCCTGCGCATGGGCGCCCCAAAGCATGAAAACCAGGGGGCGCTCCGCTTGCGACACGGTCTGCAAAATGGCATCTGTCAGGGCTTCCCAGCCCTGGTGGGCGTGGCTGGCGGGCAAGCCCTCCTCCACCGTCAGGCTGGTGTTGAGCAGCAGAACCCCTTGCTGCGACCAACGCACCAGAGAACCGCTGGCCGCCGGTGGCAGCCCCAGATCGCATTGCAGCTCCTTGAAGATATTGCGCAGACTGGGCGGGATTTTTTCGCCGGGCGCCACCGAAAAGGCCAAGCCCTCGGCCTGCCCGGCACCGTGGTAAGGGTCCTGACCCAAGATAACCACCCGCACCTCGTCCAGCGGGGTCAGCGCCAACGCCCGCAAAGGCTGGGGCGGAAACACCACAGCCCCAGCGTCCAGACGCTGCTGCACAAAGCCCCCCAGCCGCACGCCTGCTTCGCCGGAAAAAAACCGGTCCACCACCGTACGCCAGCCAGCAGCCACCGGCCAGGTCTGCGGCTGCCATGCGGTCAGGCGCGCAGCAGGAGAGGCAGAAGACGCCGAGGAGAGGGGCCACAAGTTGGTTTGCATCGTCAATTCAGCCTGAAGCCAGCGTCAAAAAACCGTCTTTTGCTCCTGATTTAAAAGCAATCAACCAAACAACTCGGCCAGTGCAAGACCCGGATCGGGCGCGCGCATGAACGCTTCGCCCACCAGGAAGCCATGCACATCGGCGTCCCGCATCTTGCGCACATCGGCGCGCGTGAGGATGCCACTCTCCGTCACCAGCAGCCGGTCCAGCGGCACATCCGCCCGCATCGACAGCGTGGTGTCCAGTGAAACCTCAAAAGTGCGGAGATTGCGGTTGTTGATGCCCACCAGCGGCGTCTTGAGCTTCAGTGCCCGCTCCAACTCGGGCCGGTCATGCACTTCCACCAGCACCGCCATGTCCAGGCTGCGCGCAATCGCCTCCAGATCGGCCATCTGTGCGTCGTCCAGACAGGCGGCGATCAGCAGGATGGCGTCGGCCCCCATCGCGCGGGACTCGTAGACCTGGTACGCATCGACCATGAAGTCCTTGCGCAGTACCGGCAATTGGCAGGAAGCGCGGGCCTGCTTGAGATAGTCCGCACGGCCCTGGAAAAATTGCCGATCCGTCAGCACCGAGAGGCAGGCGGCGCTGATCGAGCCATCGCCGTCGGCGTAGCTCTGCGCAATATCGGCGGGAATGAAGTCGGCGCGCAACACGCCCTTCGAAGGACTGGCCTTCTTGACTTCCGCAATCACGGCCGCCTGCCCGGCTGCGATCTTGGCGCGCAGGGCGCCGACAAAGTCGCGGGTGAGCACGCGGCTCTCGGCATCGGCACGCATGGCGGCCAGGGACGTTTTTTTCAGCGCCGCGGTGACTTCTTCGTGCTTGACGGCAACGATCTGCTTCAGGATGTCAGTCATGTGGAGGAGTCAGCTCTTGCGAGCTTTTTCAGAATGTTGAGAAAGACGCGGTGCATGACCAGCCCGGCAACGATGCACAGGGCGGAGACGCCCGCCCCGCGCGATCCAGACGCCATCGTCATGCCAGAGACCGCCCATGTCAGGCCACGCTCAGGGCGTGCGCCGTCACCACGAGCTGGTCCAGCCGGGCCTTGGCCGCGCCGGATTCGATGGCCGCACGCGCCCGCACGATGCCCGCCTTGATGGAGTCCTCCACGTTGGCCGCATACAGGGCAACGCCCGCATTGAGGATCACGATGTCGCGTGCGGCGCCATGCTCGTTGTCGAGCACGCCCAGCAACATGGCGCGCGATTGTTCCGGCGTTTCCACCTTGAGCGCACGGTTGCTGGCCATCGCCAGGTCGAAATCCTCAGGGTGAATTTCGTACTCGGTGATTTCGCCCTGCTTGAGCTCGCCCACCAGTGTGCCGGCGCCCAAGCTGACCTCGTCCATGCCGTCGCGGCCATAGACCACCACGGCGTGCTCGGCCCCCAGGCGCTGCAGCGCACGCACCTGGATGCCAACCAGATCCGGGTGAAACACGCCCATCAAAATGTTGGGCGCGGACGCCGGATTGGTCAGCGGCCCGAGAATGTTGAAGATCGTGCGGATGCCCAGCTCGCGGCGCACCGGCGCCACGTTCTTCATGGCCTGATGGTGGTTCGGCGCGAACATGAAGCCGATGCCGACCTCTGCTATACAGCGGGCAATCGCCTCGGGAGAGAGATTGATGTTGATGCCCAGGCTCTCCACCACGTCGGCACTGCCCGACTTGCTGCTGACGCTGCGCCCGCCGTGCTTACTGACCTTGGCGCCTGCGGCAGCGGCCACGAACATCGCGCAGGTGGAGATGTTGAAGGTGTGCGAGCCGTCGCCGCCTGTGCCCACGATGTCGACCAGGTGCGTCTTGTCTGCCACATGGACCTTGGTGGAGAACTCACGCATCACCTGCGCGGCGGCCGTGATTTCGCCAATGGTCTCCTTCTTGACGCGCAGGCCGGTGATCAGCGCCGCCATCAAAACGGGAGACACCTCGCCTTTCATGATCATGCGCATCAGGTGCAACATCTCGTCGTGGAAGATCTCGCGGTGCTCGATGGTGCGCTGCAGCGCTTCCTGGGGGGTAATGGGCATGGTGATTTTCTCAAGTCGTTGGAGGGTCGGACAGGGCCAGCTTCAGCCCGAAGCCGATGAACATGACGCCGGCCCCGCGGTCGAGCCAGCGTGTGGCGGTCTGCAGGCGCTGCTGCACGGCGCCGAGGTGCTGGCGGGCCCAGGCGGCGGCAGCCGCCCAACCCACATTGACCCACAGGCCGTTGAAATTGAACAGACCGCCCAGCAGCAGGAAGGCCATCGTCTTGTCCGGCGCATGGGGCGCGATGAACTGGGGCACAAAGGCCAGAAAGAACAACGCGACCTTGGGGTTGAGTGCATTGGTCCAGAAACCCTGGAAAAACACATCCTTCAAGTCTTTTTGGCCAATTCCCAGCGTCAAATGGTCACTGTCCGCTATCAATAAAGGACTTCCCGACTCCCGCGCCAGCAACAGGGACGCCCCCACATACAGCAGGTAAGCCGCGCCCAGCCATTTGAGGACGGTGAACGCGGTGGCGGATGCAGCAAGCAGCGCGCTTACACCCAGCGCAGCGGCAAAGATGTGGACGAAGCAGCCCGCCGTGATGCCCAGGCCCGCGACGATGCCGGCGCGCAGGCCCGAGCGCAGCGTGTGCGTGACGATGTACAGCACATCGGGCCCGGGCGTCAGGTTCAGCAACAGCCCGGCTGCGATAAACAGCAGCAGTTGATCCAGCTCCGGCATGGCTCAGCCCGCGCGGTCCAGGAAGTTTTTCAGCATGGCGTGGCCGTGCTCGGTCAGAATCGACTCGGGGTGGAACTGCACGCCTTCGACGTCCAGCGTGGCGTGCTTCACCCCCATGATCTCGCCGTCGTCGGTCCAGGCCGTCACCTTCAGGCACGCGGGGCAGCTGGCGCGCTCGATGGCCAGCGAGTGGTAGCGGTTCACCGTGAACTGCTTCGGCAGCCCGGCAAACACCCCCTCCTGCGTGGTGGTGATGACGCTGGTCTTGCCGTGCATGAGCTGCTGGGCCCGCACGATGGTGCCGCCAAAGGCCGCGCCGATGGACTGGTGCCCCAGGCAGACACCCAGAATCGGCAACTTGCCGGCGAAGTGCTGGATCGCCGCCACGGAAATCCCGGCTTCAGCGGGCGAGCAGGGCCCGGGCGAGACCACCAGCCGGTCGATCTGCCCGGCCTGCAGGCGGGCGTCGATTTCCTCGACCGTGATCTCGTCGTTGCGGAACACTGTGACTTCCGCCCCCAGCTCGCCAAAGTACTGGACGATGTTGTAGGTGAACGAGTCGTAGTTGTCGATCATCAGGAGCTTGATCTTGTCGGTCATGATTTACTCCAGTCCCTCTTCCACCAGTTCGGCCGCGCGCAGCAGGGCCCGGGCCTTGTGTTCGGTTTCCCTCCACTCCATCTCGGGCACCGAATCGGCCACCACGCCGGCCGCCGCCTGCACGTAGAGCGTGCCGTCCTTGATGATGCCGGTGCGGATGGCGATGGCCACATCCATGTCGCCGGCGTAGCTCAGGTAACCACAGGCGCCGCCGTACAGGCCGCGCTTGGTCGGTTCCAGCTGGTCGATCACCTCCATCGCATGCACCTTGGGTGCGCCGGTCAAGGTGCCGGCCGGGAAGGTGGCCTTGAGCACGTCCATGCTGGTCATGCCCTCGTTCAGGACGCCTTCCACGTTGCTGACGATGTGCATCACGTGGCTGTAGCGCTCCACCGTGAACGCCTCGGTGACCTTGACGCTGCCGATCTTTGCGATACGGCCGATGTCGTTGCGCGCCAGATCGATCAGCATGACGTGTTCCGCGCGCTCCTTCGGGTCGTTGATGAGCTCCACTTCGGCGGCCTTGTCGCGCTCGGGGGTGGCGCCGCGCGGACGGGTGCCGGCCAGCGGGCGAATGGTGATCTTCTGGCCTTCGTCGGTCTTCTCCTGGCGTACCAATATCTCGGGCGACGCGCCCACCACATGGAAGTCCCCGAAGTGGTAGTAATACATATAAGGACTGGGATTCAGCGAGCGCAGCGCCCGGTACAGCGACAGCGGGCTTTCGGTGTAGCGCTTCTTGATGCGCTGGCCCACCTGCACCTGCATGAAGTCGCCCCCGGCGATCAGCTCCTTGGCGCGCTCCACCGCGGCGAGGTAGTCGGCCTTGGCAAAGTCGCGTTCGGCCGGGTAGCCCTGGCTGGGCTTGACCACCGGTGCGCTCACCGAGTACTTCAGCTGCTCTTTCAGGTCGCGCAGGCGCTTCTTGGCGTTGGTGTAGGCCTCGGGCTGGGCCGGGTCGGCATAGACGATCAGGTAGAGCTTGCCGGAGAGGTTGTCGATGACCGCCAGCTCCTCGCACTGCAGCAGCAGGATGTCCGGGCAGCCGAGGGTGTCCGGCGGGCAGGAAGCTTCAAGCTTTTTCTCGATGTAACGCACCGTGTCGTAGCCGAAGTAGCCGGCCAGGCCGCCGCAAAAGCGCGGCAGACCGGGCCGCAGTGCCACCTTGAAACGTTTCTGGTAGTCGGCGATGAAGTCCAGCGGGGTCTTGCAGGCCCCGGCGTCGGCATGCCGCACGGTCTCGACCACCACGCCGTCGCGCACGACTTCGGTCACCGCCTGCGTGCCAAAACCACTGGCGCGCACCAGGGTGCGCGCGGGCAGGCCAATGAAACTATAACGGCCGAAGCGTTCGCCGCCGACGACGGATTCGAGCAGGAAGCTGTACTTGCCGCCGTCTTTCGAGTGCGCGAGTTTGAGGTACAGCGAGAGCGGGGTTTCGAGGTCGGCAAAGGCCTCGACCATCAGCGGAATGCGGTTGTAGCCCTGGCTGGTCAGGCTTTTGAATTCAAGTTCGGTGATCACGGGGAAGAGGCTCCAAGCTCGGTGCCACGCAGTGGCACATTCATTTCATCCATTGCCCCGGCGCATGGTTGGCGGGGCGCTTGGGCGCGGGCAGACCGCGCCAGTCAGGCGTGCACGTCGGATGGCTTGCGCCAAGGCCAAGCTCCCCGGCCCGGACGGCCAGCGGCAGAACCTGCGTTCAAAGTGCGTTGGAAGAACATGATGCCGTGCAGTGTAGCAAACCGGCACCCGCCTGCTGGACACTGATTCAGACCAAACTACGGCAAAACCCTGTGGCGAAAGCCTCACACCGGGGCGAAAATCCCGAAATCGAACGATCGTTCTTTTTGGGAGTTGTCGCATGAAAACTTTTCGCAGCATCTTGCTGGGAATGGCCTCCGGCCTGCTGGCCGCAGCAGCCTCCGCAGCGGTCGTCGACGTGGCGGGGGTCAAACTGGACGACACCATCGAGCTGCGGGGCGCCAAACTGGCGCTCAATGGCGCGGGCGTGCGCTACAAGGCGGTGTTCAAGGTCTACACCGCCGGGCTCTACCTGAACAAAAAAGCAGGTACACCCGAAGAGGTGATGGCGGCGACAGGCCCCAAGCGCCTGAGCATCACGATGCTGCGTGAAATCGATTCAGCGGAACTCGGCAAACTGTTCACGCGGGGCGTGGAAGACAACAGCCCGAAAGGTGAAATGTCCCGACTCATCCCGGGTCTGATCCGCATGGGCCAGATCTTCAGCGACCAGAAAAAGCTGCTGCCCGGCGAGGTCTTCACGATCGAATGGCTGCCCGGCGTGGGCACGGTCATCACGGTCAAGGGCAAGGTGCAGGGCGAGCCGTTCAAGGAACCCGAGTTTTTCAATGCGCTGATGCGCATCTGGCTCGGCCCCAATCCGGCGGACTGGAAACTCAAGGACGCGCTGCTGGGCAAGGCCACCTGATCGATCAGCAACCGATCTGCAGGGCCGCCAGGGAATCCACAAAGGCATCCGCGTCCACGGACCGGACCGACTCGCCATGGTTGTAGCCATAGGTGACCAGCACCACGGGGCAGCCTGCCGCACGGGCTGCGCGCGCATCGTTGCTGGAGTCCCCCACCATCAGCGTGCGGGCAGGCAGGGTGCCCAACGCTTCGCAGGTCTTGCGCAGCGGCAGCGGATCGGGCTTCTTGCGCTCGAACGCGTCGCCGCCAAACACGCAACTGAAGTAGCCGTCCAGACCTTTCGCGCACAGCAGCGGACGGGCAAAGTCCGTCGGCTTGTTGGTCAGGCACGCCAGTTTCAGGCCTTGCGAGCGCAGGCGCTCCAGCCCCTGCACCACACCGGGATAGACCACACTGTGCTGGCCGTTGATCGCAAGATAGTGCGACTGATACAGCGGCCAGGCCCGGGCATAGAGCGCCTGCACCGGGGCCGTCCCCGCCGCAGGGCCGCAAAGCGCCAGCACATGATCCAGGACGGAGCGAATCAGGTGCTCGGAGCCCTTGCCAACCATGCGCGCGATGGTGATCCGGTCCACGGCGGGCAGCGACAGATCGGTCAGCATGGCATTCAGGGCGACCTCGAAGTCGCCCAGTGTGTCCACCATCGTGCCATCCAGATCCACGATGCAGGCATCCAGGCGACCGGCTTCAAAAAAATTCTGCTTCATGTCGTTTCACGTTGCCCCCATACACCCCGGGGTTCATTCAAAGTATGCTGCGCGCCTCGTTCCACTTGTTTCATCAGGAGATTTAGATGCGTCGCATTTTTCATTTTTTCATCGCCCTTCTGGGCTCGCTGCTGCTCTGTGGCGCCGCACTGGCGCAGGACAAGGTGGTGTATCACATCGACAACGCCGAAACCCAGGCGACCAAGGGGTTGCGCAACATCCGCAACCACCTCGATGTAGCGCCGGACACGAAGATCACCGTGGTGACCCACGCCGATGGCGTGGACTTCCTGATGGACGGTGCGAAGGACAAGAAAAACCCCAACATCGACTACGCCGCCCTGGTCAGCGGGCTCAAGGCACGCGGCGTGCGCTTTGAGGTCTGCGAAATCACGCTCAAGAACCGCAACCTCAAGAAGGACCAGTTCAGCATGGACGCCGAGTTCACGCCCTCCGGCGTGGTGCGCATCGGCCAGCTGCAGACCCGCGAACAGTTCGCCTACATCAAGCCCTGACAACGCAGGCAGGGCGACCTGCCCCCGCGCGGGCGCCTCAGCGCGCCAGTTCCACGCGCATCGCGTCAATCACGCCCTGGTAGTCCGGCTTGCCAAAGATGGCGCTGCCGGCCACAAAGGTGTCGGCACCGGCATCGGCCACGCGGCGAATGTTGTCGGTCTTGACGCCGCCGTCCACTTCCAGGCGGATGTCGCGGCCGGTGGCGTCAATGCGCTTGCGCGCAGCCTCGATCTTGCGCAGTGCGCTGTCGATAAAGCTCTGGCCGCCAAAACCCGGGTTGACCGACATGATCAGGATCAGGTCGATGTCGTCGATCACCCAGTCCAGCACATCCAGCGGCGTGGCCGGGTTGAACACCACGCCGGCCTTGCAGCCTTTCGACTTGATGGCCTGCACGCTGCGGTGCACATGGCCCGAGGCCTCTGGGTGAAAGCTGATCAGGTCGGCGCCGGCGTCGGCAAAGGCGGCGGCCAGCGCGTCCACCGGCTGGATCATCAGGTGCACGTCGATGGGCACCGGCGTGCCGTCGGCCTGCTTGGCGTGGGGCTTGAGGGCCTGGCAAACCATCGGTCCGAAGGTCAGGTTGGGCACGTAATGGTTGTCCATCACGTCGAAATGGATCCAGTCGGCGCCGGCGGCGATCACGCTCTTGACCTCTTCGCCCAGGCGGGCAAAGTCGGCGGACAGGATGGAGGGGGCGATGCGGTAGGTCGTGCTCATGCCGGAATTGTCGCAGTTCGCGGCAGAACCCCCACGCCCGCCGGGCCAACCAGCGGCGCTTAAGATCGCGCCATGAATCCCCCCGAGATCGACGTCCGCGTCCAGCCCCGCTACCTGCCCGAGCAGTCGTCCCCGCTGGACGAGACCTACGGCTTTGCCTACACCATCACCATCTCCAACATCGGCGATGCACCCGCCCAGCTGATTTCCCGGCACTGGATCATCCTGGACGCCGACGGCCACCGCGAGGAAGTCCGCGGCCTGGGCGTCGTCGGCCACCAGCCGATGCTGCAGCCCGGCGAAAGCTTTGAATACACCAGCGGCTGCCGCCTGCGCACGCCCACCGGCAGCATGGAAGGCAGCTACCGCTTCGTCAAGGAAGACGGCGAAGCCTTTGAGGTCCCGATCCCCCGTTTCCTGCTCGATGCGACTGGCCAGACCGGCGGTCGCGTGCTGCACTGAAAGAGCCCCCATTGACGCACGGCCCCACGGATCTGACCGGCCTTCTGGACACGCTGGACGCTGAGGCTCCCCGGGCCCGGCGCCATCTCTGGCTGATCGACCTGCTGGCCTGGGTCCGTGCCGGCATGGGCCATGGCGATGATCCTGCGGGCGCGGTGGCCCGGGTCCGGTTGCTTCTGGACGCCGTGCAGGCACGTCCGGACTGGCAGGCGCGCTGGCACACCTGGTGGCAAGGGTTCACCAGCACCGTGGATGCCGCGCCCCTGCTGGCCGACTACGGCTTTGCCCCGCGCACCGCGTTCCTGAGCGCACTGGGCGAGCGGCTGCGGCGCAAGCTGCTGCCGGCCACCCCCGACACCGCCGATCTGGTGACGCTGTTCGACCTGCTCCTGCCCGACCCGCGCGACACGCTGTGGCTCAAGGTGATGGACGCGGCCACGCTGGCGCGGATGCAGCAGCTGCTGTTTGACACACCGGCCGATGCCGCGTGGGGCCAGGCCGTGCTGATGGACGCCCTGATGTACAGCGTGAGCCAGGTCAGTGCCACCGGCTTTGCGTCCGAAATCCGCGTACGGATGGCCGATGACGCCCGCACAGCACGCCACTTCCATGCCCTGCCCGGCGTCTTTGAAGAATTCAGGCACACGGTCAACACCCTGGGCGCCAGGAGTCCACAAGGGCTGGCCGGCGCGCAGACGCTGCGTGACCAGCTCGACGCCTGCCGCCACGCGACCGGCACCGTCTACGCGCACCTGGACGAACACGGCATTTCGGTCGGTATCGTGTTCCGCCTGCGCCAGCTGCGCGAACGGGTGCTGCGCATCAAGCACCTGCTGGACTGCCTGCAAAGCGAACACCCGGCCCCTGCGGCCGTGCGCATGCTGGCGCAACTGGCGCAGGTCGGGCAGGACAACCGCAGCATCCGCGCGCTGATCGCCAGCAGCTCGCGCCTGACCGCCGCCAAGGTGGCCGAGCGCAACGCCGAAAACGGCGAGCACTACATCACGCGCAACGCCGCCGAGTACCGCCACATGCTGGCCACGGCGGCGGGCGGCGGCGCGGTGCTGGTCTTCACCACCTGGGCCAAGTTCGCGCTGGCCGGGCTGGGGTTGTCGGCCTTCTGGGGCGGGCTGGCCTTCGGGCTGAACTATGCGGTCTCGTTCGTGATCGTCATGCTGCTGCACTGGACCGTGGCGACCAAGCAACCCGCCGTCACCGCCGCGGCCATGGCCGCGCGGCTCAAGGACATGGGCACGCCCGATGCGGTGGCCCGCTTTGTGGACGAAGTTGCCCACCTGCTGCGCTCCCAGATCGCGGCCATCCTGGGCAACCTGGGGGTGGTGATTCCGGGCGTGCTGCTAGTCTGCGGCGCGCTGCACCTGGCCGGCTTTGCGCCCATGGTGAGCGCCGACTACGCCCACCACGTGCTGCACGACCAGAGCCTGCTGGGCGCAACCGTGCTCTACGCCGCCTTCACCGGCGTGCTGCTGTTTGCCTCCAGCATCATCGCCGGCTGGGTGGAGAACTGGTTCGTGCTGCACAAGCTCGACTCCGCCGTGGCCTGGAATCCGCGCATCACCCGCTGGCTCGGCGCCGGGCGCGCGCAACGCTGGTCGAAATGGCTGCGCGCCCATGTCTCGGGGCTGGCCGCCAACATCTCGCTGGGCCTGATGCTGGGCCTGTTGCCCGCGTTCGCCGGCTTCTTCGGCCTGGGGCTGGAAGTGCGCCACGTCACCCTGTCCACCGGCCAGGTGGCGGCGGCCATCGCCACGCTGGGACTGGACGGGCTGGCCACGCCTGATTTCTGGTGGGCCGTGGCCGGCCTCGCCGTCATCGGGCCGCTGAACCTGGCGGTCAGCTTTTACCTGGCGTTCCGGGTGGCGCTGGCTGCGCACAGCGTCGTGCCGGTAGACCGGCAGCGCATCCGCGCCGCGCTGTGGCAGCGCGTGCGCCAGGCCCCCGCATCGTTCCTGCTGCCGCCCCGCGATGCGCCGCCAGGAGCCGTGGCCGAAGATGAAACACCGCCCCGTTGAGAGGACCCATGGGTGAATTTGACCTGATTGCGCGCTACTTCAAGCGCCCCGTACGCCGCGCCGCGCTCGGCGTGGGCGACGACTGCGCGCTGCTGGCGCCGGCGCCCGGCATGCAACTGGCCATCTCCAGCGACATGCTGGTCGAAGGCCGGCACTTTCTGTCCACCGTCGATCCCTTCCGGCTGGGCCACAAGGCGCTGGCCGTCAACCTCTCCGACCTGGCGGCCTGCGGGGCGAAGCCGCAGGCCTTCACGCTGGCGCTGGCCATGCCGCGCGCGGACGAAGCCAGGCTCGACGGTTTCTCGCGCGGCCTCTTCGCGCTGGCCGACGCCCACGGCTGCGAACTCATCGGCGGCGACACCACGCAGGGGCCGCTGAATCTCTGCATCACCGTCTTCGGTGAGGTGCCGCCCGGCCACGCCCTGCTGCGCAGCGGCGCCCGCGCCGGCGACGACCTGTACGTCAGCGGCACGCTGGGCGACGCGCGGCTGGCGCTGGAAGTGTTTCGCGGCACGCGCAGCCTGCCGCAGCAGGCTTTCGACGCGGCGCGCGCGCGCATGGAAATGCCCACGCCCCGCGTGGCGCTGGGCCTGGCGTTGCGCGGCGTGGCCACTGCAGCGGCCGACATCAGCGACGGCCTGGTCGGCGACCTGGGCCACATCCTGCAAGCCAGCCGCGTGGGCGCCAGCGTCGACACGTCAGTCGCAATTAATTTGATAGCAAACAAAGACCCTATCACGCTGGGGAACGGCCAATTTGATGCAGAAATGGCGCTGGAATGCGTGCTGGCCGGCGGCGACGACTATGAACTCGTCTTCACCGCGCCCGCCAGCGCCCGTGCAGCGGTGCAGGCCGCCAGCGCACAGACCCAAACGCCCGTCACCCGCATCGGCCGGATCGAGGATACCCCCGGCCTGCGCCTGCTGGACGCCCAGGGATGCCTGCGTCCACAGCGCTACGCCGCCTTCGACCACTTTGCGTGAAACGGAAAAGGATTGCCCTCCCGGCAAATCAGTCAAATAATGAATTTCCGCTCCCTGGACTGCATGCCCACTTCGTCCACGCTCCTCCGCTGCCTGGTCTTCGCGACGCTCGCTGCAGTGGCCGTGGGTGAAGCCTTTGGGCGCATCCCCGAGGAAAATTTCAGGGTCACCCGTCTGGAGCAGTCCGTGCGCTTTGCGGACGACGCCACCACCATCACCGAAACCCTGCTGGAACGGGAAGCGCTCACCCCCTCTGGCGCGCAGGCGATTGGCAAGTACAGCCAGTTTGTCAACCGCGAACTGGAAAACCTGGAAGTGCTGGAGGCCTATACGCTCAAGCCCGACGGCACGCGCATTCCCATGCCGCCTGCAGGCATGCTGACCCAGCGCGGCATCACCAGTCAGGCCAACGGCGGGCTCAGCTGGCCCAAATCGGAAGTCCAGTTTTTCAACTTCAAGGAGGTGCAGCCCGGCGACCGCACCGTGGTGCACCTGCGCCGCCGCCAGCACACCCCGGCCCTGCCGGGATGGTCCAGCCACTTCGAGATCTTGCCCTCCTCGGTGGATTTCGCCCTGTTTCGCATGCGGATCGAGGCCCCGTCTGCGTTGCAACTGCAGGTCATCGTGCATGACATGGCGGTGACGCCGTCCGAGCGGGATGGGCTGCAGACCTGGACCGCGACCGCAAGCACCCGGGCCATGGCGCCCAGCGCCGACACGAGCCTGCCGGAGCCCCCCCAGCCGCGCGTGCTGATTTCCACGTTCGCCAGCCACGCACAGCTGGCGCAGGCGTACGCGACCCAGGCCATCCCCAAGGCCCGGATCACGCCGGCGGTCCAGGCGCTGGCCAGCCAGATCACCCAGGACCACACCGGCATCGTCGAGCGGTCACGCGCCATTCACCAGTGGGTCCGCAAGCACATCCAGTACGGGGCGATGTACCTGGGCGTGGGCGGCTGGGTCCCCCGCGATGTCGAGGAAATCCTGCGGACCAGGGATGGCGACTGCAAGGACTACACGCTGCTGATGCAGACCCTGCTGGCCGCAGTGGGCATCGAAGCCGTGCCTGCACTGGTGCACAGTGGTCACGCCTTCACCCTGCCGGAACTGCCGGTTGCGGCGGGCTTCAACCATGTGATGCTCTATCTGCCGGCGCTCCAGCTTTTTGTGGACCCGACGTCTGTGGACATTCCCTTCGGCGCGCTGCCCTGGACGGCCTCCGACAAGCCGGCCGCCGTCGCCCTCGCGGAGGGAGCCCGCATCATCCGGACGCCTTCCTTCAAGCCGGAAGACAACCGGCAGGCCACCTCGACCGCCCTGCAAGTCAACGCCGCCGGTGCCGCCCAGACCGTCACCCGCATCACCACGCGGGGCCAGACCGCCATCCGGATGCACGACTATCTGTCACGCATCCCGGCCGGCATGGAGGTCTACGTGGTGCAGGGCCTCCTGCAGCAGCAAGGCACGCCGGGCACCGGACGGATCCGGTATGCGGCCCTGCAACACGAGCGGCTGACCCAGGACCTCACCGCCGAAGCCAGCATCCCGCACTTGCTGAACAACCAGCAAGGCGACCTGCTGGCCATGGCGCCAGTCGTGCCGCTGCCTTTTTCGATCCTGGAGCAGATGGAAGACCATACGGAGCCTTCGCGCGCGGTCGATACCCTCTGCGTGCCGATTTCACTGCGCGACGACTTCGAACTCGAGCTGGACCCGGCCTTCCGGCTGGGCAACCTGCCCGACAACGTCCGCGAGACGCACCCCGATGGCATCGTCTTCGAGGCGCAATACACTTGGTCGGCCCCCACATTCAGGGGCCGGCGCGAATTGACCCTGTCGCACCAGCGGCATACCTGCTCGCCCGCTGACTACGCCAGCCGCCGTCCGGTCATGAACCGCATCGTCCAGCATCTGCGCCGGGAATTGCTGGTGCAGCGCTACGAGGACCCCTGATGCCCGGCCAGGCTGGCGCAGCGCCAGCTGACGGCACGCCTTGATAATCCAGCGATGCACGCGCCCGACCCGACTGCCTTTCCGCCCTCCTCCGCCCCCCAGCGCCCCACGGCGCGCTTCATGCGCGCGCACCCGGCGCACTTCATTGCGCTGGGGTTTGGCGCAGGCCTGTCGCCGGTGGCGCCCGGCACGTCCGGCACGCTGTGGGCCTGGCTGGCCTGGCTGGTGCTGGCGCAGTGGTTCAACCCGCTGCAACTGGGCGTCGTGATCGGCGTGGCCACCCTGGCCGGCTGGTGGGCCTGCACCGTCACCGCCAGCCACCTGCGCGTGCTCGACCCCGGCAACATCGTGTGGGACGAGGTCGTCGCCTTCTGGCTGGTGCTGTGGCTGGTCATGCCCACCGGTTTCTGGGGCCAGCTGGCGGCGTTTGCGCTGTTCCGCTTCTTCGATGCGGTCAAGCCCGGCCCGGTCGGCTGGGCGGACAACCTGCTGCACGGCTTTGGCTGGCGCGGCGGCTTTGGCATCCTGCTGGACGACTTCGTGGCGGCATTTTGCACGCTGCTGGTGATCGCGCTGTGGCGGGTGTGGTGATCTCAAGAAACTCCTGAATCAATAGCAAACAATGACCGATACACGCTGGGAACTGGCTGAAATTCTTCAAAAAAAGGGCTGGATGATGGCCACGGCCGAGAGCTGCACCGGCGGGCTGATCGCCGGCGCCTGCACCGACCTGGGGGGCTCCAGCAACTGGTTCGAGCGCGGCTTCGTGACCTACTCCAACGCGGCCAAGGTGGAGATGCTGGGCGTGGACGCCACACTGATCGACACCCACGGCGCGGTGAGCGAACCCGTGGCGCGCGCCATGGCCGAAGGTGCCGTCCGCCATGCACATGCCCAGGTCAGCGTGGCCGTCACCGGCGTGGCCGGCCCCACAGGCGGCAGCGCGGACAAACCAGTCGGCACGGTGTGGTTCGGCTGGCATGTGGCCGGCCAGACCACCTCTGAAATGCGGCGCTTCGACGGCGACCGCGCCGCCGTGCGCGCGCAGACGGTGGCCCATGCGCTGGCGCAGCTGACTGCCCTGCTCCACGCCGCGCGTCCCGCCCCGACCGCTTGATCCAGGCTTGATCTTGCGCCAGCTTCGCGGCACGATGCGCTCCACGGGCAGCCTTTGCTGCACCAGCAAGAGGCCTCCATGCGCATCGGCATCCCCAGGGAAATCAAGAACCACGAATACCGCGTGGCCGCCACACCCGACAGCGTGCGCGAGCTGGTGGCCCACGGCCACACGGTGCGGGTCGAACGCCAGGCGGGCGCGGGCGTCGGCCTGCACGATGCCGCCTACCAGGCTGCGGGCGCCACGCTGCTGGACACGCCCGAAGCCGTCTTCGCCGACGCGGAACTGATCCTCAAGGTCAAGGAACCCCAGCCCCACGAATGCCGCTGGCTGCGCGCCGACCAGGTGCTGTTCACCTACCTGCACCTGGCGGCCGACCCCGAACAGGCGCGGCTGCTGCAGGCCAGCGGCGTCACCGCCATCGCCTACGAGACCGTCCCCAGCGCCTCGGGCAGCCTGCCGCTGCTGGCGCCCATGAGCGAAGTGGCCGGCCGCATGGCGGTGGCGGCCGGCGCACACTGCCTGGAGAAATCGCAGGGCGGCGCGGGCCTGCTGCTGGGCGGCGTGCCGGGCGTGCCGGCGGCCAAGGTGGTGATTTTGGGTGGCGGCGTGGTCGGCGGCAACGCCGCGGTGATGGCCATGGGCCTGGGCGCGCAGGTGACGGTGGTGGACCGCTCGGTGGACCGCCTGCGCCGGCTGGACACACAGTTTGGCAACCGCCTCCGCACCCAGCACGCCAGCGAAGGCGCCATCGAGGCGCTGGTGCTGGACGCTGACCTCGTGATTGGCGCCGCGCTGGTGGCCGGTGCGGCCGCGCCGAAGCTGGTGTGCCGGGCCTGGCTGGCCCACATGCGGCCAGGCTCGGTGCTGGTGGACGTGTCCATCGACCAGGGCGGCTGCTTCGAGACCAGCCACCCCACCACCCATGCCGACCCGAACTATGTCGTCGATGGCATCGTGCATTACTGCGTGGCCAACATGCCGGGCGCCGTGGCGCGCACCTCCACCTTCGCGCTCAACCACGCCACCCTGCCCTTTGCGCTGGCGCTGGCCGACAAGGGCTTGCAGCAGGCGCTGGCGGACGATCCACACCTGGCGAACGGCCTGAACGTGCAGGCCGGCCGGATCGCGCACCCGGCCGTGGCGCGCGCGCTGGGCGCCGGCTGACGCAAGCGCCGGGCTTGCGCCATATCAAGCCCCGCCGCCCCGCCCGCCAGACAATGAGGCCACTTCAAGGAGTGAGACATGCCCCGGCCTCCCCGCATCCGCAAGCAACTTGCCGACCTGGCCGTTGCGCCCAACCTGACCGACTACGCGGCGGAATGTAAAACCTTCACCTGGGACGCCGCCCGCCGCGCGCTGGAGGGCCTGCCCGGCGGTGGCCTGAACATCGCGCACGAGGCGGTGGACCGCCACGCCCGGGGGCCGCGCGCGGACCACGTCGCCTTCCGCTTTCTCGGCGTGCAAAGCCAGCGCGACATCAGCTACGCGGAACTCGCGCGCCTCACCAGCCGTTTTGCCAACGTGCTGACAGCCCTGGGCGTCGGGCGCGGCGCGCGGGTCTTTGTGCTGACCGGGCGCATCCCGGCGCTGTACACGGCGGTGCTGGGCAGCTTCAAGGCAGGCTGCGTGGTTTCGCCGTTGTTCTCCGCCTTCGGGCCGGAGCCGCTGGCCACCCGCCTGAAGCTGGGCGAGGGCGCAGTGCTGGTCACCACCGACAGCCTTTACGAACGCAAGGTGGCCAGCATCCGCGACCAGTTGCCGGCGCTGCGCCATGTGCTGCTGGTGAGCGATGACGGCTCGCCCACCAACCTTCCCGGCACGCACGATCTGGAGCGCCTGATGGCGCAGGCGTCCGACACCTTCGACGTCGTGGCGACGCAGCCCGACGACCTGGCGCTGCTGCACTTCACCAGCGGCACCACAGGCACCCCCAAGGGCGCGATGCATGTGCACGGCGCAGCGGTCACGCACTGGGCCACCGGCCGCTACGCGCTGGACCTGCACCCGGACGACATCTTCTGGTGCACGGCCGACCCCGGTTGGGTCACCGGCACCTCCTACGGCATCATCGCGCCGCTGCTGCACGGCGTAACCTCCATCGTGGACGAGGCCGAGTTCGACGCGCAGCGCTGGTGGCACCTGCTGCACACCCAACAGGTGAGCGTCTGGTACACAGCGCCCACGGCGATCCGCATGCTCATGAAGGCCGGCGCGGCACTGGCGCAGAGCTTCGACTACCCAAAGCTGCGCTTCGTCGCCAGTGTGGGAGAGCCGCTGAACCCCGAGGCCGTCTGGTGGGGCCAGGAGGTGCTGGGCCGTCCGATCCACGACAACTGGTGGCAGACCGAGACCGGCGGCATCATGATCGCCAACCTGCCCGCACTCGCCATCAAGCCCGGCTCCATGGGGCTGCCGCTGCCGGGAGTGGAGGCAGCGCTGGTGCACCAGCGCGCCGACGGCTCGGTCGAGGTGATCGACCAGCCCGACACGGAAGGCGAACTGGCCTTGAAGCGCGGTTGGCCCTCGATGCTGCGCGGCTACCTGCACAACGAAGAGCGCTACCGCAAATGCTTCTCCGGCGACTGGTACCTGAGCGGCGACCTGGCGCGGCGTGATGCCGATGGCTACTACTGGTTCGTTGGCCGCACCGACGACGTCATCAAATCGGCCGGCCACCTGATCGGCCCCTTCGAAGTCGAAAGCGCGCTGATGGAACACCCGGCCGTGGCCGAGGCTGGCGTGATCGGCAAGCCCGACGCGATGGTCGACGAAGTGGTCAAGGCCTTTGTCTCCCTGAAAGAGGGCTTCACGCCGAACGAGGCGCTGCGCAGGGACTTGCTGGGCCATGCGCGCAAGCGGCTTGGTGCGGCGGTGGCGCCCAAGGAGATCGACTTTTTGCCAACGCTG
>ERZ1034361.824-NODE-824-length-18486-cov-4.007496_pt1 | contig 18486 bp, 17 predicted proteins | sample MGYA00520617_ERZ1034361 | MGnify/ENA primary metagenome ERZ1034361 (study PRJEB33736, sample SAMEA104284507) | Azolla filiculoides | biome: Urban; feature: Water surface; material: Ditch water | place: Netherlands | collected 2015-10-28 | depth 0-0.1 m ... | reverse complement strand
CAAGGCCAAGTACCGTATCGGTGCCGTGAACTCGATCAACTGGGCACGCGTTGCCGCCCAGATCGTTTATTACTTCCAGGGGTATTTCCTGGCGACACAGCACAATGACCAGCAGGTAGCCTTCTGTGTGCCATCAGGAAACTTCGGCAATATCTGCGCGGGCCATATTGCTCGACAGATGGGTCTGCCGATTGCCAAGCTGATTCTGGCGACGAATGAAAACAATGTGCTCGACGAGTTCTTCCGTACGGGCGTGTATCGTCCGCGTGCGACGGCTGAAACCTATGTGACGTCCAGCCCATCAATGGATATTTCGAAGGCTTCGAACTTCGAACGCTTTATCTTCGATCTGGTCGGTCGCGATTCGGCCAAGGTGCGTGAACTGTGGGCCAAGGTCGATGCTGGCGGTGCCTTTGATTTAACCGGTACGCCCTATTGGGCCGAAATTGCCCAGTATGGTTTTGCATCGGGCGCCAGTTCGCATGCCGATCGTCTGACGACCATCCGGCAGGTCTGGGAGCAGTATCAGGTGATGATTGATACGCATACGGCCGATGGTGTGAAGGTTGCTCAGGAGCAGATCAAGCAGTTGCCGGAAGGTGTCGCCATGCTGGTGCTTGAAACAGCGCAACCGGCTAAGTTTGCCGAGACGATTCAGGAAGCGATTGGCCAGTTACCGCAGCCGCCGAAGGGTCTGGAGCATCTGGAAAATCTGCCGCAACGGGTTGAAGTGATTGATCCGGACGTGAATGTGGTGAAGGCATTCATCCAGCAGCATGTGACAGCTTAAAAGTTAACAGGCACAAAAAAACCGGCAGTTGGATCAGATCCACTGCCGGTTTTGTTTTGTGGGTACCGTTTAGTTAGCAGCCAGGTAGGCGTCGGCCGTCAGCAGATTCTCGTATTCGGAAACATTACTTGGCTGAATCTTGAATAGCCAGGCCGCATAGGCATCTTCATTAATCGTTTCGGGGGCGTCTGCAGCCGCATTGTTGATGGCAATGATCTTGCCGCTCATTGGCGCAAAAACATCGGATGCCGTCTTTACCGATTCCACTACCGCTACTTGTTGATTGGCAGTGACGTCACTACCCACTTCGGGTAGTTGAATGAAGACCAGGTCGCCCAATGTTTCCTGAGCGTGATCGGTAATGCCCACAGTGATGGTGCCATCACTTTCTGGCAGGGCCCATTGGTGTTCGGCGGAGTATTTGCGGTCGTTGGGTGCTTGAGACATGTTGTTTCCTTAAGCGAGATCTTTGAAGCGCATCGACAGGTCGATAGCACGGACATCTTTAGTGAGGCCGCCGATGGAGATACGGTCAACACCAGTTTCGGCAATGGCGCGCACGGTGTCGAGGCTGACACCGCCGGAGGCTTCCAGTTTGGCTTGGGTGCCGGTCTTGGCAGCCCAGGCATCGCGATGGGCAACGCCTTCACGCATCATGGCTAGGTCAAAATTATCGAGCAGCAGAAAATCGGCGCCGGCTGCGAGGGCTTCGTCGACTTCGGCAATCGATTCGACCTCTACCTGAATAAAGCGGCAGCGGTCTTTGTGTTGTGTGGCGACGACTTGGGCTGCTTTGACGGCGGGCGTGATGCCGCCTGCAGCCAGAATGTGGTTTTCTTTAATCAGGATGGCATCCCACAGCGCGAGGCGATGGTTGCCGCCACCGCCGACACGTACCGCATATTTTTGCGCGAAGCGCAGGCCGGGAATGGTTTTACGGGTATCGACGATCTGGGCTTTGGTGCCTTTGATGGTGTCTACAAAGGTCGCTGCACGCGTGGCGACGCCGGACAGCAGTTGTAGAAAGTTCAGCGCAGCCCGTTCGCCGGTGAGCAGGGCACGTGATGCGCCTTGCAGTTCGCAGAGCAGGGTATCGGGACCAACGTGATCGCCTTCTTTCACATGCCAGGTAATTTTGATGGCGGGATCAATTTCGGCAAAGCAGCGGTTGAACCAGTCGATGCCGCAAACGACTGCAGGTTCACGCACGATCACCGTGGCGATGCTGTGGTTGACCGCGGGCACGAGCTCCGCAGTGAGGTCGCCGGCACCGATATCCTCAATGAGCGCCGCGCGCACATTGGCGGCGATCTCGGCATCAAGGTCCAGCGGGAATTGAACGCGCATTGTGTGATGAGTCATGGTGTCAGATCAGAGAGTTCAATAAGGTGCGGGCAGCCAGAATGACTTCGCTGGCGGTTAGGCCTAATGGGCCTTCGCCCGATTCAACACAGACATCGCCTGCGGCACCATGTAGCCAGACGGCGGCGCACAGTGCCTGTTCGGGTGCCATGCCTTGTGCCAGTAAGGCCGTGGTGATGCCGGTCAGCACATCGCCCATGCCAGCCGACGCCATGCCGGGGTTGCCGGTGGTGTTGATCCACCAGCGGCCGTCTGGCGTGGCAATGATGCTGCCACAGCCCTTGAGGACAACAGTGGCATGGTATCGCACAGCTATTTCTTTTGCCGCATGAATTCGATCTGCTTCGACGGTCGGAATGTCGGTGTTCAGCAGTGCAGCTGCTTCGCCGGGGTGCGGTGTCAGCAGGGTGGGTGCATGGCGTTCCGTCACTGCATTAATCAGGTCGGGGAGTAAAACGAGGGCATCGGCATCCAAGACGAGCGGCCCTTCAAAATTCAGGGCGCTGGCGAGGACTGCGCGGGATACGTCTGTTCGGCCTAGACCCGGCCCGACACCAAGCGCTGTAAGCGGTGCATCACGCAAACTTGCCGGGTCACGGAACATGATTTCCGGTTGCAACGGATCCAGCGTGGGGGCGCCGGTTTGTGCGTTGCCCAGCGCTGCGGCATAAACACGGCCGGCACCGCTATGCAAGGCGCTGCGGGCGGCAAGAATCAGGGCGCCGGCCATCGAGGGGGAACCGCCCAGTAACCCGGCACTGCCGGCGTCGCCTTTATTGGCATTAAGCGCACGTTGCGGCAAATCATCGGCCCAGAGATCCGGATCGTTCAGGTTGCCTGCGTCATTCAGCGCCGATGCCTGCAATGCTTGGTCGATGTTCAGGTCGCAGACTTGTACCTCGCCACTGTGATCCGGGCCATCGGCGGTGAATAGGCCGGGTTTGTCGGCGATAAAGGTGAGCGTATGCGTGGCCGTAATGCAGAGTTCTTGCGCAGCGCCGGTGTCGCTATTCAGGCCAGAGGCAATGTCGAGGGCCAGTAGGGGAATATCGTCCAGCAGGCTGAGCGTGTTGGCTGTTTCAACCCATGCGGCATAGGGTGCGCTAATCGGTTGATTGAGACCAATGCCGAATAGACCATCAACAATCAGGCTAAACCGATAGCCGGTGGTTTCTGGAATGTCCGGGTACAAGATGCCGCCCGCTGCAATAAAGGCCAGGTGGGCGGCTTTGGCGTCTGCTGGGGTGCGGTCATTCGCCGGCAGGCCGACGCACAGACAACCATAGCCTAGTGTCATGAGTTCGCGGGCACAAACCAGCGCGTCGCCGCCATTGTTACCCGGGCCCACCAGAACCAGAATCGGGTCTGGCCGGTCACCGGTGAGTTCGCGCACCCATTGGGCTGCAGCCTGACCGGCACGTGCCATCAGCGATATGCCGGGGTTTTGAGCCTGAAACGTGCCCTCAACGGCGCGTAGCCCACGAATCGTGAGCAAATGGCTGCGCGTAGCGCTAGAAATCGATGCAAAAGGGTGCAATTGGGCTGAATCCACGGTTTTGCCGCCGGTCAGTGATAAAGCCTTATTTTATCCTGCCGCAGGGGGCTCTCCGCTATAATTCAACCTTCTTTTTAGTCTCTCCGGTGGTGCGTTGGCGGCCTGGTAGTACGGGTCGATTTTCAGCGTTAGCCGGTTATCTGGGTCTTGCTCATGTCGTCTGTGATTGCTCTGCGTGGTGCTGCTGCACTTTCCGAATTCCGTACGCAACGTTTGCTGGAAAAATTGAAGACGGCTTGGCCGGCAATTAACGGGATCGAGAGTGACTACCTCTATCTGGTTGAGCTCTCAGCGCCGCTCGATGCGGCAGAAACCGAACGACTCAATGCGGTGCTGGAAGCGACGGGTGCTGCAGAGGATCTAGCCGGTACCTTTATCGTGGCGCCACGTCTGGGGACGATTTCTCCCTGGTCGTCCAAGGCGACCGATATCCTGCGTCATTGCGGTCTGGCCAATGTGGTTCGCGTTGAACGCGTGATCCGCTTCCAGCCAGTGGCTGGTAAGAAATCACCTTCAGCCGCTGAGCGTGCTGCACTCACGGCGCTGTTGCATGATCGTATGATTGAGACGGTGCTTGATAATATGCAAGCCGCTTATGCGCTGTTTGACCATGTTGCGCCGCGTCCTCTGGCAACGGTAGATATCGTGTTGGGCGGCCGCCCAGCATTGGAAGCAGCAAACCGTGACATGGGTCTGGCGCTATCGGATGATGAAGTTGAGTATCTGATGGATATCTTCACCGAAGCCGGTCGCAACCCGACCGATGTCGAGTTGATGATGTTTGCGCAGGCCAACTCTGAGCACTGCCGCCACAAGATTTTTAATGCCGACTGGATTATTGATGGCGTGACGGAAGCGAAGTCACTGTTCGGCATGATCCGCGACACGCATAACAAAACACCGCAAGGTACCGTGGTAGCTTACTCGGATAACGCCGCCATTATGGAAGGTGCCGAGGTCGAACGCTTCTATCCGAAAGCCGATGGCACCTATGCGTTTAGCAATGAACTGACGCACTACCTGGCCAAGGTAGAAACGCACAATCACCCAACAGCCATTTCGCCATTCCCGGGCGCCGCCACGGGTTCTGGTGGTGAGATTCGTGATGAAGGCGCCACCGGTCGTGGTTCTAAACCGAAAGCAGGCCTCTGTGGCTTTACGGTATCGAATCTAAACCTGCCGGATGCCAAGCAGCCGTGGGAGCGTCCGGCCAGTAAGCCGGATCGTATCGCCAGTGCGCTGGACATCATGATTGAAGGCCCGATTGGTGCGGCTGCGTTCAATAATGAATTTGGTCGCCCGAACCTGGCCGGTTACTTCCGTACCTATGAGCAAGTCGTGGGTGATACCGTTCATGGTTATCACAAGCCCATCATGATTGCGGGCGGTGTCGGTTCCATTCAGGCCGGCCAGTCTTTCAAGCAGGAAAGCTTTGAGCCAGGCACGCTGTTCGTACAGCTGGGTGGCCCCGGCATGCTTATTGGGCTGGGCGGTGGCGCTGCATCGTCAATGGCTTCGGGTAGCAATCAGGCGGACCTGGATTTTGCGTCGGTACAACGGGGCAATCCGGAAATCGAACGCCGCGCACAGGAAGTGATCGATCGCTGCTGGCAGATGGGTGCCGATAATCCGATTCTCTCGGCACACGATGTCGGCGCCGGTGGCCTCTCGAATGCCATGCCGGAGCTGGCGCACTCGGGTGGTGTGGGTGCCCGCTTTGAACTGCGTGCCATTCAGAGTGAAGACCCGGGCATGAGCCCGGCAGAACTGTGGTGTAACGAGGCGCAAGAGCGCTATGTGCTGGCGATTGCCGCCAAGGATATCGAACGATTTGCGGCACTGTGTGAGCGCGAGCGCTGCCCGTTTGCCGTCGTGGGTACAGCAACGGTTGAAGGCCAGCTGATTGTGAGCGATAGTCTGTTCAACAATCATGCGGTTGATATGTCGATGCATGCGCTGCTGGGAAAACCACCCCGCATGACGCGTGATGTGACGCATACGCCGGAGCAGGCCGCGGCGCTGGATGCCGATGCGATTGAATTGAAAGACGCCGCTTATCGTGTGATGCGTTTGCCATCGGTTGCGGACAAATCATTCCTGATCACCATCGGTGACCGTAGCGTGGGTGGTTTAACAGCCCGCGACCAGATGGTGGGTCCGTGGCAAGTACCCGTTGCCGATGTGGCTGTAACGGCGATGGGTTACAACACTCGGCTCGGCGAAGCTTATGCCATGGGCGAGCGCACACCGGTCGCTGTGCTGGATGCACCAGCGTCGGGCCGTATGGCCGTGGGTGAAGCACTGACCAATCTGGCCGCTGCGCGTGTGAGCAGCATGGCCGATATCAAGCTGTCTGCTAACTGGATGGCTGCTGCGGGCGCCCCCGGTGAAGATGCGCGCCTCTTTGATACGGTAAAGGCTGTTTCCGAATTGTGTCAGGCCATTGATGTCGCTATTCCGGTCGGCAAGGATTCGCTCTCCATGCGTACGCGCTGGGATGAAAATGGTAAGTCGCAAGAAGTGATTTCGCCACTCTCGCTAATCGTTACGGCCTTTTCCCGTGTGCCGGATATCGCTCAGACGCTGACGCCGGAACTGAATCGCGATGAAGCGGATAGCGAATTGATTCTGATTGACCTGGGTAATGGCAAGAATCGTTTGGGCGGTTCTGCACTTGCTCAGGTATTCGATGCTACCGGTGATGATGCGCCGGACGTAGATGATCCACAGCAGCTAAAAGCATTCTATGCAGCAGTGCAATCGCTGAATGAAGATGGCCTCTTGCTGGCCTATCACGATCGTTCGGATGGCGGCCTCTTTGCTGCTGCTGCTGAAATGGCCTTTGCTTCACGTTGCGGTGTAACGATCAACGCCGATATCCTGTGTGTTGATCCTATGGATCAGGACGTAGATTACGATAAGAAGCCGGGTATTCTGCAAGGTCGTCGTAACGAACGCCTGCTGCGCGTTCTGTTTAGCGAAGAGCTGGGCGCACTGATTCAGGTACGTCGTAGTGATCGCGAAGCGGTGATGACGCGTCTGCGTACACATGGCTTGTCGCGCTACTCTGAGGTGATTGGTTACCCGAACCAGACTGACGAGATCCGTGTATCGCATCTGGGCAAAACGGCATTTGCCGAGCCGCGCATTGAACTACAGCGTGCCTGGTCGGAAACATCGTTCCGCATCCAGTCACTGCGCGACAACCCGGCCTGTGCACAAGCTGAATACGACCGCATTCTGGATACAAGCGATCGCGGTTTGTTTGCAGCGCTATCGTTTGATCCTGCCGAGAATGTGGCTGCGTCGTTCATTAATACCGGTGCCCGCCCATCGGTTGCCATTCTGCGTGAGCAGGGTGTGAATGGTCAGGTAGAAATGGCGGCCGCCTTTGATCGTGCCGGTTTTACCGCGGTGGATGTGCACATGAGCGATCTGCTCACGGGCCGTGTCACGCTGGATAAATTTGCCGGCCTGGCTGCCTGTGGTGGCTTCTCGTATGGTGACGTGCTGGGGGCAGGTCAGGGCTGGGCAAGAACCATTCTTTTTAACGAACGCCTGCGCGAAGGTTTTTCAACCTTCTTCCAACGCGGCGACAGTTTTGCATTGGGCGTTTGTAATGGTTGCCAGATGATGAGCACCTTGCAAGATCTCATCCCCGGTGCCGATCACTGGCCACGTTTTGTGCGTAACCTGAGTGAGCAGTTCGAAGCGCGCCTGGTTATGGCCGAAGTGCCACACTCGCCATCGCTGTTCATGGCAGGTATGCAGGGTAGTAAGCTGCCGGTGATTGTGTCTCACGGTGAAGGTCGCGCTAAATTTGCCAAGGCCGACGATCTGGCCAAGGTGCCTGTGGCACTGCGGTACATTGATAGTCAGGGTGCCGCTACCGAGCGCTATCCGTTTAACCCGAATGGTTCGCCACAGGGTGTCGCTGGCGTGACGACGCCGGATGGCCGTTTCACGGTAATGATGCCGCACCCGGAACGCACCTTCCGCACGCTGCAGATGTCTTGGTTCCCAGGTAAATTTAATGAAGTCTGGGGTGAAGATGGCCCATGGCTACGCATGTTCCGTAATGCGCGTAAGTCGCTGGGCTGATTGCCAGGCAGCCTAAATAAAAACGGGAGGCCTAGGCCTCCCGTTTTGTTTGAGCGTTGATACAGTTTACTGAATCTTGGCGCTCTGGCGTTGCTTGGCGATTTGCTGTTGGAACTCTTGTTCCTGAATCGCTTGAGCCAGTTGACCCTTCACCTGATCAAATGGTGGTGGGGTTAGCGGGCGACGATCTTCAACCAGAATCACGTGCCAGCCAAAGTCCGACTTCACAGGTTCGGTTGTGTATTTACCCTTGCCCAGTTTGGTCATGGCGTCGCCGAAAGGCTTAACAAAGTTGCTTGGCGCAGCCCAGCCCAGATCGCCGCCGTTATCTTTAGAGCCTGGATCGGTCGAGTTCTGTTTGGCCAGCGATTCAAAGCTGTCGCCCGAATTCAGTTTGCCGATGACGTCCTTAGCTTGAGCTTCACTCGGTACCAGAATATGACGGGTCTTGAATTCTTCCTTGCCCATGCCAGCGTTAATCTGTGTATAGGCTTGCTTCAATTGTGCATCTGAAACAGGGTGCTTCTGCGCAAAGCTGGCCATATAAGCACGGATTAGTACATTTTGCTCTGCCAACTTCATGGCAGCCTGAATGTCTGCCTGTGAACCGATACCGGCTTTTTTGGCATCTTGCAGAATCAGCTCGCGCTGGATCAGTTCTTCACGTACGGCGTTACGCAGCTCTGGTGTGTCTTTAGCACCTTGGGCAACACGCTCTCCTACCAGCAGATTAGCCAGCGATTGCGGAATGGCTGTGCCGTTTACTGTGGCTACAGCACCTGGCGCTGCTTGTACGGCGGCTGCCGACAGAATAGTTGCTGCAATCAGGGTGGAAACTAGCGACGTCTTGCGTAATGCTTTCAGATTCATTTTTATTCCTAGTGTCATGACATACCGCTTGATTGAGACGGTATCTATTTGAGCAGCATAAAGGGTGATAGCTTTCTTGGCTAGTCTTTTTATGCTTATTAAGCGCTGCTTAAGACTTAGGCCGGCAGTACCTTTTTGAACGGACGAACAACCACTTTGCCGTAAACGCCAGCCGCAACATAGGGATCTGCTTCAGCCCATGTTTGTGCCTCTGCCAGGGAGGCAAACTCGGCCACAATGGCGCTGCCCGTAAAACCGGCAGGGCCTGGATCTGGCGAGTCAACGGCAGGGAACGGGCCGGCCAGTACCAAGCGGCCTTCGGCTTGCAGCGCCTGCAGACGGGCCACATGCTCTGGACGGACAGAGAGTCGTTTTTCCAGCGAGTTGGGTGTGTCTTCACCGACGATCAGATAAAGCATTAGTGTGTTCCTTCCTTGGGGAGGTGTTTGGCCATATAAAGGCCTTGAGCTAATACAAAGAGCAACATGAGACCCATGCCACCGAAGAGTTTGAAGCTAACCCAGGTATCCGTATCAAAATTGTAGGCAACGGCCAGATTCAGGCCACCCATGATGGCAAAGAACCCAATCCAAAGTGTATTCAGGCGCAACCACATGGCAGGGGGTAAATCCACCTGATGGCCCATCATCGAACGTACCAGATTCTTATTCATGAACTGGTTGGAGACGAGAAAGACGATGGCAAATAGCCAATACAGAATGGTCGGTTTCCATTTAATGAAAGTTTCATCCTGTAACCAGATGGTGGCACCACCAAAGACCACGATTAACCCCAGGCTGACCCATTGCATCGGGTCTACCTTGCGTGTTTTAAGCCAGGTCCAGCCGATGAGTGCCGCAGTCGCAATAATGGCAACGCCGGTTGCAACGTAGATGCCCGACACCTTGAAGGCAATAAAGAACAGCAGGATGGGTAGGAGGTCAAAAAGGATTTTCATGGGAGAGATTATCGCGGCAGTGAGAGATGTGAGGCAAGCGCGCTGGCGCTAGCAGTTGCGTCGTTAGGCAAGATGCCAAGACAAGGTGCTTTGAGTCGCTCGTTTAAAGTCTGAATGTTTTCTCCAGATGCCTGAAATGCCGGGTCGATCTTGTTGCCGATCCAACCGGCGAACTGCAAACCTTCCTGTTCAATAGCGGCAGCAGTTAGGAGTGCATGATTGAGACAGCCCAGACGTAGTCCAACAACGAGAATAACTGGAATATCCAGCTGGCGGATCAGCTCAGGCTGTGTAAGGGTGTCAGACAGCGGTGCATAAAGTCCGCCCACGCCTTCTACTAGGATTAGGTCGGTGCGTTCATCCGCCAGGTGAAAGGTTTCGATAATAGTCGCCGCAGTAATTTCAACGCCGGCATGGCGAGCCGCTATGTGCGGTGACAGGGGTTCGGTGAGCAGCCATGGGTTCACGGTGCGCTCGGGGAGTGACACATTGCTGGCGGCCATGAGGCGTACAACATCGTCGTTGCGACCCGTAGCATCTGTACCGGCTGCTACGGGCTTTAAGGCAACGGATCTCAAACCCTGATGGGCTGCTGTAGCTAGCAAGGCGCAAGTGGCATGCGTTTTACCGATTTCCGTATCGGTACCCGTAATGAAGTATGCCTGGCTCATGGTCTCTGGCTCAAGGTTTGCGAGCATGAATCATAAGGACTTCATAGCTTAGCGGTAAACCGTTCGGGGTGCGTAACGTTTCGTAGGCTTCAATGAGCTGTGTGCGGGATTGGCGATTCATGGCAGGTGCTGATTGTGCCGGCAGGTGGTTGGCGCCAACACCGCGAATTGAATGGCGGAGTGCTTTGAAGTCTGCGTGCCAGGTTGTGATGGATGTGGCTGAAACATCGAGAACTTCCAGACCGGTATTTTCAATGGCCGCTTGAATCTGATCGGCAGGTAAACAGTGCAGTAGGTGTTCGTCTGGATTTAGGCCGCAGGCCAGTAGGCACTGGGCTAACTCCCGGAAAGTTCCCTGGGTGAGCGTTGCCAGAAAAAATGCCCCCTTTGGCTCAAGTACGCGGGATGCTTCTTGAGACGCGCGTGCCGGGTCACACCACTGCCAGGCAAGGCTGGAAAGATAGGTGTTGATCATCTCGGCTGCGAAAGGCAGTGTTTGCAGATCGGCGCTAATTCGAAACGTTCCCGAATGATTCGGGATTGTTTGCAGCATCCGTTCGGCAAAATCGACGGCTATAAAGTGGGCATGGTTATAGCGATTTTGAAGATCGGCCAAACAATAGCCGGTGCCAGAACCGGCATCGAGCATGAGGCCACGCTGGGTTGCTGGTAGATTCTGCGAGATGAGTGCCGTCAGTGCGCTGGCAACCTGATGCTGCAAGGTGCCGACAGACTCGTAGGACGATGCGGCACGATTAAAGCTTTGGCGAACCTGACTCATACGTTGTTGGCCAGGTTGGCAGCAATGTGCTCGGCGTGAGTCAAAGGTAAGGCATGGCTCGCATGATCGATGACCATTAACTTGGCCTTGAGTTCGTTAGACAACCATTGTGCAGCGGCCAGCGGTACAACACCATCGGCCGATCCGTGAATCAGGGAGATGGGGGGGTGATCGGTTTGTGAGCAGCAGGCTGCACGCAAGTCAATGGTGCGCAAGAATTTAAGGCCGGACGTTAAACGCTCTGTATCGGGTTCTGCCTGTTGCTGTAATTGTTCAGATAGCGCTCGGTCGCGCAAGGCCGTGCTATCACCGTGCCGAATCAGCGAAGAGAATCGCTTCAATAGTGCAGCCGGGCTTTCAATCAGTCGCTGATCAAAATCATCCAGCAGCGTAGCGGGTTGACCCAGTGCCCAGTCTGGACGGTGCATAAAGCAGGGTGTGCTACTGATCAGCGTGAGTGAATGCACCCGTTCTGGAAAGCAGAGTGTGTACGCCAGCGCAAGTTCACCGCCCAGCGACCAGCCCACAAGGTGGGCGGTATCTGGCAGCGTATCGAATAGCGATTCAATCGCAGTGAGCTGGGATATGTTGCCGCTGAGGGGTAGCGCTGGAGTAGTTACTAATGCGCTTAGCCCTTGTCGTTCGAGTTGTTCGGTGACGGCATGCCAGATGCCGGGCAGGAAGCCCCAGCCATGTAATAACACCATCGGCGTACTAGTTGGGGTCATTGGGCAGCACCGATGGCCTCGATGAGGCCGTGTATATGCGCAGGCGTGTGCGCGGCAGACAGCGAGATGCGCAGTCTGGCTGTGCCAGCAGGTACGGTGGGTGGGCGAATCGCGGGCACCCAGTAGCCCTGTTCAAGCAGGCCCGCAGAGAGTTTTAGCGCTGCCTCGTTGTCACCGACTACCAGTGCCTGAATGCCTGTGCGCGATGGTAGGAGCGTATACGGTAAATCCAGCGCAGCGATCCCCGATCGAAAGGCCGTGATGTTGGCATTCAAACGGGCACGCAGATCATCACCTTCAATCATTCGTTGCAGCGATGCAAGCAGTGCGCCCGCAACCATCGGGCTAGCGCCTGTGGTGTAGATGTAGCTGCGCGCACTTTGAATGAGCCATTCGATGAGCTGTTGGCTGCCTGCGACAAAAGCACCGGAGACGCCAGCAGCTTTGCCGAGGGTGCCGATCATGACCAGATTGGGGTGTGCGGAAAGTTTTGCATCGGCAATGCTGCCACGGCCTTGTGGGCCAAGCACGCCCAGCCCATGCGCATCATCGACGATGAGCCATGCATCGTATTGGACGGCGAGATCAAGCAAGGCCTTTAAAGGCGCTTCGTCACCATCCATGCTGAAAACGCTGTCAGTAACGATCAGACGCGCAGCGCCCTCGGTGATCGGCGTTGTGGCGAGCTTCTGCGCCAGATCTTCTGCATTGGCATGTTGATAGCGTACGTGTTGTGCACGTGAGAGCAAGGCCCCATCGATCAACGACGCATGGTTGGTGCGGTCTGCAAAAATTACATCATGCCGATCGGCCAGCGATGTCAGCACACCCAGATTAGCCAGGAACCCGGAAGGGAAATAAAGCGCGGCTTCGCGCTGCGCGAAATCGGCACAGGCTTGTTCAAGCGTGGCGAATATGCCGAGTCGGCCACTGACGAGTTGCGATGCGCCAGCACCAACACCCCATTGCTCGATGGCCTCTGTTGCGCTCTTTTTGAGCGCGGCATCATTGGCCAAACCGAGATAGTCGTTGCTGGCAAAAGCAATAAGTTTGCGTCCGTTGAGCTGCATCTCCGGGCCGCATGGGTTTTCTGGCGTCTTGCGTTCACGTTTTAGAAACGCTGTTTCAAGTTTGTTGAGCGCTGTCGAGAGATCACTAGGTTTCATGACGATGCGCCTAGTGTTGCGTTGAGTGCTGAAGACATCTGATCTGCCACCCACTGTGCATCTGTATGGCTTAAGACATAAGGCGGCATCAGATAAACGGTGTTGCCAATCGGTCGTACGAGAAGACCGCGTGCCATGGCGGCCGCAAAGTAACGACGGCTGAAGTCTGGCATTTGTGTGTCGACATCCATGGCCCAGATCATGCCGGTGTTGCGGAAATTGCGTATGGACGGATGGGTCGCCAAAGGTTGCAGCGCTGCAGTGATCACAGCGCTCAACTGGCGATTTCGTTCGAGGGTATTCTCGGTATCGAAAATATCCAGCGTGGCTAGTGCAGCTCGGCACGCCAAGGGGTTGCCTGTGTACGAGTGCGAATGCAGGAAGCCACGACGTACATCGTCATCCCAGAATGCCTGATAAATGATGTTGCTACTCAATACAACGGAGAGTGGTAGGTAGCCACCTGTAATGCCTTTGGATAGGCAGAGCAAATCGGGGCGGATGCCAGCCTGTTCGTGCGCAAAGAATGTGCCGGTTCTGCCAAAGCCAACGGCGATTTCGTCGCAGATCAAATGTGCCTGATATTGATCACACAGCGCACGCACCCGTTGCAGATAACGCGGGTGATGCATGGCCATGCCCGTGGCGCATTGAACCAGTGGTTCGACAATGACGGCAGCAATTTTGCCTTCGCGCGCTACGAATAGTTTTTCCAGGGCATCGGCGGCACGATTGGCAACATCTTCTGCAGTCTCACCTGATTGTGCCAGTCTGGCATCGGGTGATGGTGCCAGGTGTACATGCTCGTTGCGGATGAGCGGTGCGTAGGCATCCCGGAATAGCGCAATGTCAGTGACAGAAAGCGCACCTACTGTTTCGCCGTGATAGCTACCTTCCAGACAGACAAATTCCTGCTTCTGTGTTTGTCCTGCATTTTGCCAGGCATGAAAAGACATCTTGAGTGCAATTTCTGTTGCGCTAGCACCATCCGAAGCGAAGAAAGCGTGACCGAGCGCATTGTCTGTTTTAGCTGATAGTCGCTCAGCTAATTCAATGGCAGGTTGGTGCGTAAAGCCCGCTAGCATGACATGTTCGAGCTTGCTGAGCTGATCGGAAATAGCCGCGTTGATACGTGGGTTGCCGTGACCGAACAGATTCACCCACCAGGAACTAATGCCATCGAGGTAACGCTTGCCTTCAAAGTCTTCCAGCCATACACCTTCGGCACGCGCCACTGGTACCAGCGGTAACGTCGGGTGGTGCTTCATCTGTGTGCAAGGATGCCAGACTGCAGACAGGCTTCGATCCAGCCATTCGGTATTGGCTGTCATATCAGTGCAGGATGCTCGGTTGCGTTGCAACGGATTCAGGCATTTCCAGATGGGCGAGTTCACCATCGGCGTTGGCATACATGGGCGAGCCACAATCATCGCAATATTCCATAGGAAAGCGATGATCATGTGAAACGATATCCGTTACGCCCAGCGTGCGAAGTACCTGTTCGATTTCTGCAGGCATGTCGCCTTGTTCATCTTCGATGCCCAGCAATGGCCAAACCACGCCGTGATACAGCGTATCGTCATTACGTGGGCCGAGCCCGATCCGATACTCTTCCAGACGCTGCGCATAAAAAGGGCCGATCACAGCACGTAGTTTTTCTGGCGATAGGTCGATGGCCTCTGACAAAAATCGGACGCAGGCCTCGATAGAGTGTGGGCGGGAGGCGCGATCAGCCGCCGCGCATGCGGCATGAAAGGCTTCTGGCAGCAACATGGTGATGCGGCAGCCAGCCAGAAGGGGTTCGAAAATCTTCTGGGTTTGTGTAGACCAGGCCTGGGCAATTTCACCACGCTCATTCAGCTGTGATGCGCTATTGGCGGTGCGTGCTTCTTGCCAACGGAACAGTGCTTCACCACGGGGTACTGAAACGGCGGCAATCAGATAACGGGTGTCTGATAGAAAACGGTTAGTCTCTTCCGTAGCCTGGTCATGCAATGGTGCGGGTTTGCCAGTGCTGAGTGACTCAGCCAGGTTGCGCGTGAGTTGCGCCAATTGAGTAAATTCACGTGGAATCTGATCCGGACCAACCAGCATACCCAGGAGTGCGACTTCGGCATGGCGGGTGAGTACGATTGTTTTTAAGGCATCTATGAGCGCTGTTTTATCCTTGGCGGCGAGCACAGGCGCTGGAATGGCATAGCGGGACCAGGCCAGAAGCGGGCAGGCGATGAGCAGCACGTCCCGTGATTCATTCTCAATGGTGATGGTCGTAGATTCAACGGCAGACTCAATGGTGTCCATCAGCGCATCGTGCGCAATGGGCTCGCCCTCGCTGAGTCGAGTGAGTACGGTATTAAACGCCTCGTCGTCGCCGGCCGCCAGTAATTGTGCGACCAGACTTTGCAAGCGTGCATGCCAGTGGGTGCGCTCGATACGGCTACCAGCCTGGGCGAGTCCGGTGGCAAGCCAGCTAAGCTGAGCCATTTCTCGTGACAATCGGGGGCGGGAACCATAAGGGGGGCGTTTCATCCCCGCATTTTACCAAGCCTGGGTGCTGTGGCGGTTAGCTGGGAAAGAAACAGTTTGGTGCCATAATTTGCCGTAGCCCTGTTTTATGGAAGAAACCCATGCTGTTTTTACTGTCCCCTGCTAAATCACTTGATTTCGATCCTGTTTCTGCTGATATTCCGCAGACACAGCCTCGTTTTCTGGATAAATCTGCACCGCTGATCGATATTTTGCGGAAACAGTCGCCAGCCCAGATTGCGGAACTCATGTCGCTGAGCGATAAGCTTTCGGTGCTGAACGTGACGCGTTATGCTGACTGGTCACCGAAGCATGAACAGCCAGAGGCAAAACAGGCCATTCTGGCGTTTAACGGGGATGTTTATGAAGGGCTGGACGCACCCTCTTTGAACAAGAAACAACTGAACTATGTGCAGGATCATGTGCGCGTGCTGTCCGGTCTTTATGGTGTGTTACGTCCGTTGGATCTGATGCGCCCTTATCGGCTGGAAATGGGGACCAAGCTGGCCAATCCTGCAGGCAAAGATCTTTATGCCTGGTGGCGTGAGAGCAATACAGCAACGGTTGTGGCCGATCTCAAGGCAGCGGGTGGCCCATTGATCAATACGGCCTCCGATGAGTATTTCAAATCAGTTGATCGCAAGGCCCTGGAAAAAGCAGGCGTAGCGGTTATTGACTGTGTCTTTGAAGATTTTAAAGATGGCAAATTCAAGATCATCAGCTTTTATGCCAAGCGGGCGCGTGGTTTGTTTGTGCGCGCTGCTGCCGAGGGTGGCTGGAAAACCCCTGCGGATCTTCAGAAATTCGATGCTGAGGGTTACGGCTTTGTGCCGGCCGCTTCGACTGAAACGAAACTAGTTTTCCGTCGGCGCGTTGCCTGAACCGTTGTTACTAAACAAATGAGTCAAGGCAGCATCCGGCGGCAGAATGGCAAAGGGACAAGGGCGTTGACGCGCCCTAGCCAGCTTCAGCACCAGATTATCCCTGCTGATCAGCAGATCGGCTTTGGCGTATTGCGCCAGCTCCAGAAACATCTGGTCATCTGGATCCCGGCATTTGGGCAGCGGCGGCAGATCGGCGTCGCCAGGTGCTACGGGTACGATCGTCAGATGCGCCCGGTAGCGTTGAACAAGATTGTTTCGGTCGGCATCATCGAGGCGAAACTGGGGGTATCCCGTGACTCTTTCCAACTCGGCCAGCGTGCGCTCGTTTGCCAGGCAGATGACGTGGTCACTGCTAATCGCTTGCGCCAGTTCGGCCAGCGGCGGCGCCCGGAAATGAAAAAGATCCATCACCACATTCGTATCCAGCACCAAGCGGGGCAGGGTTGCAATGACTGACTCAGTCGACATGCAGACACTTTCTGTTTGTGAGCGCTGTGGCGCGTGTTGTTCCGCGTATCGTGTGGATTTCCACCCTTCGGAACTGGTGCAACGCGCGGGCGGAACCGGAGTGCCCGTCGCGATGGCGATTAGCCTCACGCCTAAATTGATGCGCATGAAGGGTACCGATGAAGCGGCACCGCGTTGTATCGCTTTGACGGGAATGGTCGGTAAGCAAGTGGGCTGCAGTATTTATGCAGACCGCCCGTCGCCCTGTCATGAGTTCAACCCTTGGGCGGCACTGGGTATCGTAGACGAAGCTTGTGACCGGGCACGACAACGCCACGGATTGCCGCCGCTGTCGAAAAGCTAAGCGCAAGCTTTAAACCAGCTTCAGCAGGTCGTTATAAGCCGTTTCGAACTGGGCTAAGCCTGCAGTTTGTAAGTCGATTCCTATCTGCTCCAGGTCAAAACCCAATGCGCTCAGTGCGGCCAGTTGTTCTTGCGCACTATCGATATCCTGATTCAGGCGTAGTTGCGCGATGCCGTGATCGCGGAAGGCGACGAGGGTGGCATCGGGCACGGTGTTCACCGTGTGTGCGCCGATTAACTCTTCAACGTATAGCGTGTCACGATAGGCAGGATTCTTCACAGAAGTAGATGCCCAGAGCAGCCATTGAGGTTTGGTGCCCAGGGATTTTAGATCTGCCTGTGCGCCAGTCTGCAGCGTTTGCCAGTTCTGATACGCGGTTTTGCAGAGCGCGATCGCGGTTTTGCCTTGCAGGCTTTCCGGCAGCTTCGCATCTAGCGTGCTATCGGTGCGGCTAACGAAAAAGCTGGCCACCGAGGCCACATCGCCAATACGCTCCGGCATCCCTTGCTGCTGGCAATGGGCGACCCAGCGGCGTAAGCCGGCCTCGTGTGCTGCCTGAACAGCTTCAAGCTGCTCCAGAGAAAAAATCAGCGTCACATTGACGTTAATGCCATGTGCAATCACTTCGGTGATGGCCTCGCATCCTGCTTGCGTTGCCGGAATTTTGATCATGGCATTAGGGCGGTTAATCGTTTGCCATAAACGGATGGCGGCCGCCGTTGTGCCTGCCGCATCATGGGCGAGTGTGGGCGATACTTCGAAACTCACATAGCCTTGTTCGCCACCGGTTTGCTGCCAGAGCGGCAGGAACAAATCGCAAGCGGCCTGAATGTCAGGCAGAACGACGTTTTCAAAACGGATCTCGGCGTTATTCTCGGCGGCACGTGCTGCCGCAATGGCCGGTGCATAAGCGGCATCTTTGCTCAGGGCCTGATGAAAGATCGCCGGATTAGAGGTGAGGCCAGCCACTGCATCGTTATTAATCCAATTTGCCAGGGTGCCGCTTTCAATAAGCTGCCGCGAAAGGGTGTCGAGCCAGATCTGTTGGCCCAATTGTGCAACTGCAGCAATACGGCTCTGGGAAATGGGGGCTTGATGCGTTGATTGGGTCATGGCAGTCTAATGGTCAGCTTGGTGTAAGGGTACAGGCGTAATTATGGCGTCTGACCTGTAAAAGCATCGCCTAATAATTCTGGCGATGACGAACAGCCTGACACCATTCAGGATGCGGCAGGAAGTTTTTATCATAAAAACAGATGCAGTCGTTACTGCATCATGACAAG
>ERZ1034361.823-NODE-823-length-18493-cov-3.291540_pt1 | contig 18493 bp, 12 predicted proteins | sample MGYA00520617_ERZ1034361 | MGnify/ENA primary metagenome ERZ1034361 (study PRJEB33736, sample SAMEA104284507) | Azolla filiculoides | biome: Urban; feature: Water surface; material: Ditch water | place: Netherlands | collected 2015-10-28 | depth 0-0.1 m ... | reverse complement strand
ATTGCATCTCATGCTATAGGACAAGGCGCTGTAATCTGGGTTTTTATTTCTGAAATTTTCCCAAATCATCTTAGGGCATCTGGACAAGCTTTTGGCAGTACAACCCACTGGATTTTAGCCGCTATAATTCCATCGTTGATACCATTCTTGTTTTCTACAGTAGGGCCTGGAGTAGTATTTATGTTTTTTGCAGTGATGATGGTTTTTCAACTTTTGTTTGTTCGATTTATGATGCCAGAGACCAAAGGAATTTCTTTAGAGGAGTTAAGTAAAAATTTAATAAACAAATAAAATTATGAGCAAATTAAAAATTATGAAATATGTTGGAATATTAAGTTGCATAATGATTGTTACAATGATATTTAGTTGTAAACAGGTCTCTTTAACAGACAAGAAATATACTGAAGAAGAATTGTATCGGCCTAATTTTCATTTCACTCCTAAAAAAGGATGGATGAATGACCCGAACGGGATGTTTTATTATAATGGCTATTACCATCTTTTTTATCAACACAATCCAGATGCAAGTGTTTGGGGGCCTATGCATTGGGGACACGCTATTAGTACAGATCTTATAACCTGGATAGAGAAACCCATTGCGATTTATCCAGATGAAAAAGGATATATTTTTTCAGGAAGTGCAGTTGTTGATGTGAAAAATACTTCCGGATTTGGAAGTTTAAAAAACCCTCCTATGGTAGCGATGTTTACGTATCATGATATGAAAAAAGAAAAAGCAGGAGAAACTAATTTTCAATCTCAAGGAATAGCCTATTCATTAAATGAAGGTTTGACTTGGACGAAATATGAAGCAAACCCAATAATTAAAAATCCAAATATAAAAGATTTTAGAGATCCTAAAATGACTTGGGATGCCATACATCAACAATGGTTAATGATTTTGGCAGCAGGAGATAAAACGATGATTTACGGGTCTAAAAATTTGAGAGAATGGGAGTTGCTTTCAGATTTTGGAAAAGATATTGGTGCTCATGGAGGCGTTTGGGAATGCCCGGATTTCTTTCCTATGCTAGTTGACGGTACTGATGATTACAAATGGGTTATGTTGTTAAGTATAAATCCGGGAGGACCTAACGGAGGTTCGGCTACGCAATATTTCGTTGGTGATTTTGATGGAAAAACGTTCGTTCTAGACGAATCTTTTTCAAAAGATCTACAACAGCAAAAAGGACTTTGGATTGACTACGGAAGAGATAATTATGCGGGTGTTACCTGGTCGAATATTTCTGAGGTAGATGGTCGTAAGTTATTCATAGGATGGATGTCGAATTGGCAATATGCCGAAAAAGTCCCTACTGAAAAATGGAGAAGCAGCACGACAATACCTAGAGAATTAGTACTTGTTAAAGATAGCGGTCATTATACTGTTTCTTCTAAACCCGTAAAAGAATTACAAAATTATATTGCAAAAACGATTAAAAAAGAAACGCTTAAAATAGACAAAGAAACCGTTTTGGCAGATAAGACATTAGTCGATTTATCAAAACTAGACATTCATTTTTCATTAAAGAATCTTAAAAAGGACGTATACACTTTTTCGTTATCAAATGATGCTAAGAATACAATTCAATTTGGAATCAATAAAAAGGAGAATTACTTTTTTATCGATAGATCAAAATCTGGAAAATTAGCTTTTTCTAATCTTTTCGCGAAAAACATTTCAAAGGCTCCTTTTAAGGGGGACTTTGATAAAATGGATATAAGAATAATCGTTGATAAAACATCAATTGAAATTTTTTATAACAATGGAAAAACGGTTATGACTGAAATATTTTTCCCAGATAAACCTATGGAATATTTTTCAGTTTCTAAAGCTAATACGGAGTATACCATTGAAAACTTAATTATTAACCAACTTAATTTTAACTAACCCAACTTAATTATGAAACACAAAATTATTCTTTATTTAATCCTTATGGGGTCGTTTTTTTCTGTATCGGCCCAAAATATAGGAATCAAAGGAGTGGTAACTTCTTCCGAAGACGGAATGTCTCTTCCTGGTGCATCAGTACTGGTTTCTGGAACTAAAATCGGAACTTCAACTGATCTCGACGGTCAGTTTTCGATAAACAATGTAGACAAAAATGCAACTTTAATATTTAGTTTTACTGGATACGAATCTCAGTCTGTTAAGCTTAATGGGCAAAGTTTTTTAAAAATTGCATTGAAAGTGGAATCTTTGAAACTGCAAGAGGTTGTTGTAACTGGTTATTCTAAAGAGAAAAAAGCCGATTTAACCGGTGCAGTTACCGTAGTAGAATTAAAACCTATTACTGGTCAAACTATGAGCTCGGGAAATGCTATGCAAGCTTTGCAAGGAAGAGTTGCTGGTTTGAATATAGAGAAATCAGGAGATCCAAGTGGGGCAAATAGCCGAATATTAATTAGAGGGGTAAGTACACTTGGCAATACGGATCCATTGTATGTTATTGATGGGGTTCCTACAACAAGACCTGAGGTTTTTGCCAGTTTGAGTCCAAGTGCTATTGCATCTATTCAAGTTTTAAAAGATGCATCGGCTTCCTCTATTTATGGTTCTAGAGCTGCCAATGGAGTAATCATTGTTACTACTAAAAATGCAGTAAAAGGCGGTGTGACTAAAGTATCTTACAGTACAAACGTTTCTGTTCTCTCTGAGAAAAAACAACGATATAAAATGCTAAATGCATTGGATAGAGGAAAAGTGTTATGGCAAGCCTCTGTTAACGATGGAGCAAGTCCGTCTGGTGGATATGGAGAAATCTATAATTTTGATTGGAATAACGACTTTAGTAATCCGGTATTAAACAGTGTGAGTGTAAAACCATATGTAGGTGGAGATACTAATGTTCCTTCAGGAGATACTGATTGGCAGAATACTGTTTATAAAACAGGTCTTCTTGTTAATAATGATTTATCTGTATCTGGAGGATCTGATAAAGCAAATGCGGTATTGAATATGGGATATTTAGATAATTCCGGGATGCTTAAATATACTAATTATGAGAGATATTCTGCAAGACTTAATGCTAATTTCAAGTTGTTTAACGATAAAGTAAGATTTGGTGTGAATTCTCAATTTACACAATCAAACGAAAGAAATGCTGCAAATGACGTTGGAGGCGCTCCAACACCAGGTTTAGCAATAACTCTTGCCCCAACGATTCCAGTTTACACTGCGTCTGGTGAATATGCTGGCCCATTGGGATCCGGTTATTCAGATAGAAATAACCCACTATTAATGCAATACTTGAATAGATGGGATAATAGCAAAAAAATGGCTTTGTACGGTAATGTTTTCACCGAAATTGATATTTTGAAAGGGTTAACGTTTAGAAATAGTATTGGCGTGGATTTTAATGATTTCAGTAGAAAAGACATTGAGCCAATTGTAAAAAATGGATTTGTTAATAGAGGTAATAATAGTTTAGCTTTTGACACCAATAAATATTCTAGTTTAACAATTTCAAATACTTTAAATTATAATCTTAAAATTTCTGAACATAAATTTGGAATCCTTGTAGGTACTGAATCTACTAAAACGGATTTGAATACGTTATTTGCACGTGCAGAGGGATTTGCAGTAGAATCAGAATCTTATTTTACACTATCTGCAGCTACTGGGGCTAGAACAAACAATGGTATTTCAACTGGTAGTAGACTACTTTCTCAGTTTGGTAAATTTAATTATTCGTTTTCTGACCGATATTTAGCTTCATTCACTATTCGTAGAGATGGTTCATCAAGATTTGGTCAAGACAATAGATATGGTATTTTTCCAGCTGTTACTGCAGGATGGAGGATAAATAATGAAGAATTCTTTAAAAATGTAACAGTAGTTTCAAACTTGAAGCTACGTGCTGGTTATGGAGAAGTAGGAAATCAATCTATTGGGGATAATGCTCGTTTTGGTTTATATGAAGCAAGATACGGACCAAATCAAAATGTTTATAATCCAGATTTTTTCAACATTTATTATAACGTAGGTACTGCTTATGATTTGAATGGAGCTAATACCGGAAACTTGCCTTCTGGATTTGTGTCTATACAAGCAGCGAATTCAGGATTAAAATGGGAAACTACCAAAGAGGTTAACGTAGGTTTGGATTTTGGTTTTTTCGGAGATAAATTATCAGGTTCATTTGATTATTTTTCAAGAAAGACAGAGGGAATTTTGATTAAACCACCAGTTGCATCTACTGTTGGAGAAGGACAGCAACGTTTTGTAAATGGTGCTTCGACTGCAAATAAAGGTTGGGAACTTACAGTAGGATATGCAGATAAATTAGAAAACGGATTGTCTTATAATGTTACTACAAATTTTGGTGCAACTAAGAATGAAATTACCGATTTGCCCGAAGTGGTAAGAGCAGCTTATCCAGGAACTGCAGCTAATTCGATAATTGGTCATTCACAATACGAAGTTTTTGGATATAAAACAGATGGATTATTCCAAAGTCAGGTTGAAATTAATGAATCTCCAACTCAAGTAGGTTCTCGATTAGGAGGTATTAAGTTTGTTGATATCAACGGTGATGGTGTTATAAATTCAGATGACAGAACTTTTATTGGTTCAACACTTCCAAAATTAGAATACGGTATTAATATTAGTTTAGCGTATAAAAATATTGATTTCGCCATTTTTGGTTCTGGTGTAGCTGGAAGAGTTGGGGTTGATCCTTATGTTTTTTGGAATAATTTTGTTCAAGGAAGAGATAATGCAGGGCCAGGAACATTGAATGCTTGGACACCAACAAATACAAATACTGAGGTACCATCTCTTTCATTAGCAAAAAATGATTCACAGATGTCAGATTATATCTTAAGAAATAATTCCTATTTCAAACTTAGAAACATACAAATTGGATATTCATTATCAGACGGGTTGTTGAAAAAATCGGGATTCATTACTAGTTGCAGAATATATGCACAAGGGGAAAATCTATTTTGGATTACTCCAAAAGGATATATTGGTTCAGATCCAGAACGTACAGATGTTAATAGAATACCAGTACCAACTACATTCTCATTAGGTGTAAACTTTAATTTTTAATTAATTATCATGAAGAAATATAATAATATAGTTACCATTTGCTTGTCAATTTTATTCTTGACATCATGTAGCTCAGATTTTTTAGATTATGAACCAACAGGAGTATTGTCTTCTGAAAATGTGGCGACAGCTTCAAATGCGGAAGCACTTGTAAGTGCAGCCTATGCTGCAATTGGGAATGACGAAATGGTAGGTCCAATAACGCATCAATGGGTTTATGGAAGTGTTCGAGCTGATGATGCTTATAAAGGCGGAGGTGGTCGTGGCGATGTTGATGTAATTGACCGTTACGAACAATACAATACAACTATTGCAGATTACGGTGACTGGATGTTGCCAAAAACTTGGACAAATCATTATAAAGCGATTTCAAGAGCTAATTTTGCATTGTCGGTTATAAACGCAATTCCTGATGCGGATTATCCGCAAAAAAAAGTGAGACAAGCAGAGTTACGTTTTTTAAGAGCACATTCTCATTTTATGTTGAAATTGTTGTTTAATAAAGTTCCTTATATCACAGAAGACCTTACTCAGGAAGACATATTAAAAACATCAAATGATTTGACTAGTGATGAATTATGGGACAAAATTGCAGATGATTTTCTTTTTGCATACGATAATTTAGAGCAATCACAAGACCAAGTTGGGAGAGCTGATAAAAATGCAGCTGCTGCCTATTTAGCAAAATTAAGATTGTATCAGGCTTACGAACAAAATGATGCACATCAAGTAACAAGTATAGATGCGGCAAGATTACAGGAAGTAATAGATTATGCTGATAAAGTTACTGGTGCTTTAGAGGGTGATTTTGGGAATAACTTTTTAGATGGTCATGATAATGGAGCCGAATCTATTTGGGCAGTACAGTTTTCTATCAATGACGGTACTAATACCGGAAGAGTAAGTTTTGTTACAGGGTTAAATTCTCCTCACGGAACGCCTCTTTACGGCTGTTGTGGTTTTCACTTGGCTAGCCAGAATATGGTAAATGCCTTTAGAACAGATGCTAATGGTTTACCTTTATTGGATACTTTCAATGATTCAGATATTTTTAATACTATTACTGATGGAGTTGCTCCACTAGCGTCTGGAGTTACTTTAGACCCTAGAATTGACCATACTGTTGGTATTCCGGGAAGACCATTTAAATATAAAAATACTTTAAAAACTTCTGGAGATATGGTTTACAATTTCAGTTGGGCTAGGGATCCAGGTGTTTATGGGTATTTTGGAAATATGAAAGAGCAACAATCTCCAGACTGTTCTTGTTATGTGAAAAACGGACCATTTATAGGTACTTCTAAAAATGTCGACTTTATAAGATATGCAGATGTGTTATTATTTAAAGCAGAAGCATTAATACAATTAAACAGATATACTGAAGCATTACCTATAATCAACCAAGTTAGAGCAAGAGCTGCTACCAGTAAAGAAATGCCATTGGCAGCAGGAGCTTCAGATGTTTATAAAATTGCTCAATATCCTTCTTTTCCTTCAAAAGAATATGCAATGAAAGCTTTAATGTTTGAAAGACGTTTAGAATTTGGAATGGAAGGCCCTCGATTTTTTGATCTTGTAAGATGGGGTATAGCTGAGCCTGTTTTGAATGCTTATCTTAATGTTGAAAAAACAAAAAGAGATTTTCTTTCAAATGCTAAGTTTACAGCAGGAAGAGATGAATATTATCCAATACCTCAAAGAGAAATTGATTTTACAGGAGGTTTATATAAACAAAATCCTGGATATTAATTGAAAGGATTATAGTTTTTGAGTTAGTTTGGTAATTCCAGAAGAAATTAATTAAAAACGGTTTCTTCTGGATATCAAAGGATTAATCATAATTATCAGATGAAGTTATGAAATCTAAAAATGAAATTAAATTTTTATCTCAGTTCTTCTGTTAAGCCTTTTTATTGGGGTAAGCAGTTGTCAATCGAATGATGATTTACTAACTATAAAATAATATTAAAAATAAGAAAATCATGATTAAAATTATAAAAAGAATATCGATGTTTTTAGTGTTCGGCATCTTATTAACACTAACTTCATCATGTGAAGATATAGAATGGGGCGGAATAACGCCAACTATTGCTCAAAAGGTAAGCGGATTAAGTGTTGCTTTAAATGGTGACGATGCTGTTTTAACTTGGACGAATCCATCAAATGTAAGTGGAATAGTTGTAATTCATAACGATGGTGTTGCAAACATTGAAGGTGCGGTAACAACATTTAGCTATGGTATTATTGATGTAAATAAGGATTATACATTTACCGTAAAAACAAAAGATGCAAATGGTAATCTTTCTTTAGGTGAAACTGTTAGTTTACGTCGGGAAGGTCCAGAAGCTGTTCGCAATTTTAAGGTTGAAAAAGATGGTAGGGACGTTATTCTTACATGGGATCTAATAGAAACTGGTTTACAAAGTATAAAGCTGCAAATTAATGATGAAGTGGTAAATTTATCTGGAAATGACACATCTTATACTATTAGTGATGTCGCTGAAGGAAATTATACTTTTAAGATTAATACTTTTAATACTGCTAATGTCATTTCACCTTCTAGAATTATTGAATATCTTGTGAGTTTTGAAATTAGAAAAATCGCATTTTTAGGTGCTGCTGCAGAAAACACACCAGAAGCATGGAATGCCTGTAATGGAGGAGATTTTACAGTAGATGACGATGAAACGGCTGCGACATGGTTTCCAAATATTGCAGGGCCATATACAGAAGTTACATATCATTCGTTTACTGATGTAGCAAATGGTGAAGTAGATTTAAGTACTTATGATGCCATTTGGATTCAGTTCGATGGAGGCTGGTGGGGAGACAGAGTAGCCCAATTCCCTAAAAATGGTGCTAACTGTATAATTGGCGAGGGACCTGCAGATGGTCCTGCGTGTTCAGATTTGGCCGATAATTTAATTAATAAAGTTAAAACCTATTATCAAGCAGGTGGAAATATACTTGTAAGCAATTTTGCTGTATTTATTTTAGATGATATTGGTGTAGTGGATGGCAATGGAGTTCCTAATCAAGCATGGGGAGGTATAGGATATGAGGATTGGGCCACAGGCGGCGCTTGGGGTGGTAGTTGGACAGCAGATACTTCTAGTCCTTACTTTGCAGGTGTATCTTCAAGTACAGGTGGTTGTATTGGTGCAAATTTTGAGACTTTAGCTGCTGGTACTTATAAAAAGAATAGAGTTGCTCAATATAATATGGATTTTGGTCCATGGAAAGCCGCGACATTGAATGAAACGAGGTCAAATTTTGAAGCTACTGTAGGTGGTAATATTCTTTGGGGTAACTGTGATGGTAACGAAGTTTGGGGTGTAGAATGGCCATCAAAAGGAACAACTGGTACTGTAGTTTGTGCTATAGGCGGTACTTGGGACTGGGAAGTAGGAGGTGCGTCTAATGGTAATAACATGAAGATAATTACTAAAAATATTTTGAACCATTTGGCAGATTTAGGTCTTGCAAACTAATAACATATTTAATGGCAGTGTATTCTAATACACTGCCATTTTTAAAAAAAGAAAAATCACTCATAAATATAAAGTTATAAAAGTGTAACATACTAAGTTTATAATATAGAGAATTTGTTTATTGTTTTGTTTACTTGAATTTTCCAGAGGAAGTTAATTTAACTTCCTCTGGAATTTTTTAAAGGAAATAGTATGTTTTAGGATGTACGTACAACCCATAGAAAAATTGGTGGAGCGCCTTTAAATCTGCCGAACAGGTTACAATTAATGGAGAATGAGGGCTCCATAATTATTGCTATTGGTGAAGGTGAACTTAAGTGAAACCTTAACAGTTCATAATAAATAGATTGGTTTATTACGATAAAAAAGTTATTATAAAACTATGGATAATAGTATTTCTAATAACACGGTTGCGAGTTTTAATAATGTGTTTAATAAATTTGTTTTAAGTAGTGTTTTAAATTAAATTGAGGGTAGACTTTTGTTTATCCTCAATTTTTAAATTTTTGAAAAATAATGAATACAAAATATTTGCTAAGTATCGTTTGTTTTGGAGAAGTCTTATGGGACATTTTTCCGACGCATAAAAAAATTGGAGGAGCGCCATTGAATGTGTCTTTGCGTATGAATTCTCTAGGGGTAAATACCACGATGATAAGCCGCGTTGGCGACGATGATAATGGGAAAGATATTATATCATTCTTGAACAATCAGAATATCAGTTCAAATTCAATACAAGTTGGAGAGGAATATAAAACAGGAGTTGTTAATGTAATGATTAACGAAAAAGGAAATGCTTCTTATGATATTCTATATCCTTCTTCTTGGGACAAAATCGCGTTAACAAATGAAATGATTGAAAAAGTTTCGGAATCAGATGCTTTTGTTTTTGGGAGTTTAATATGCCGGGATGAAGTTTCCAGATCTACTCTATATGGCCTTTTAGATAAAGCTAAATATAAGGTTTTAGATGCGAATCTAAGAGCTCCATATTACACTAAAGAGATTCTTGATGAGTTAATGTTAAAAGCAGATTTTATTAAGCTCAATGATGAAGAGTTGTATGAGATAAGCCAGCAATTGGAATCTCCTTATAATTCCTTTGAGCAGAACATTAAATTCATCGCTGAAAAAACCAATACGAAACATGTTTGCGTAACAAAGGGCGCTTTTGGTGCTGTCTTATATTACAATGGTAAATTTTATTACAACAGCGGTTATTTTATAAAAGTAGTTGATACTGTGGGTGCTGGAGATTCTTTCTTAGCCTCCCTGTTAGTCAAATTACTAAGAGGAAAATCGCCTCAAAAAGCATTAAATTACGCTTGTGCTGTTGGAGCACTAGTAGCGGGTCACGAAGGTGCTAATCCTAAAATTTCAGATAAGGAAATTGTAAAATTTATGATGCTTAAGCAGACTAAATAGCAATCAAGCGGTCTCTTTTCGTTTCGCTTTGCTTCAAGCACCATAAGAACGAACTGTTATCGTCACACTTTATCACCCTCAGCGGAGTCAAAGGGCGCTAACTGCATTCCAGCAATATTAGGTCTGCCACCCCTTGTTTTTTCAGCGGTTGCTAACTCGCACAGCCATCGGGCTTGGCTCCATATCGTGAAAAACGACACTGTGCCCTAAATCAAGATACTCCGCCAAAAACGCGGGTGCTATATTTTTTTAACCTGGTTTCACGCCCATAGTACTACTCTCTGCTGATTTACACTTCAAAACCTCGAAAACACAATGATTTTCGAGGTTTTTTGTTTTTAATCCTTCCAAGAGACAAGAGACTAAACCGAGTCCCCAAACAATCTCACTACACTTCCAGATAATTATTTATGGCATACGCTGCATTCCATTCGTTAAAAAAGCACCATTTTGATGATTACTACGGTTAAAACGAAACGAAATCGTAGTAGTTGCCCCTACATTACCACAACAAATGCATTTAATAAGGATAGAAAACCTATTTACCTTCCTGTTTTTTACTCCACAAAAGCAATTTTATAAGGAACTGTTGAACGAATAATGAAGGCGTATAGTTTTTGTATGATTTTCAATTAAAAGCGTACCAAGCTAAAATATTAAATTTGATTCCAACCAAATCTAATATTTATATGATGAATAGTTACATGAAAAAACCAAGAAGCAGAAACAGCAAGCATACAATCATACTATTTTTAATCACCGTTTTAGTTGCCGTCAGCACTAATGCACAGTTTGTTTCGGTGGGGAGTGGCGGATATACCAAAACATTTCCGGGGACAGACAGCGCAGGGCGAAACGGGTTTCCTTCCGGTTCTCCAAATTGGAGTGGAGCAGCAGTCGGAAAGCCTATTCCTACCAATGATTGGTGGTCAAAATTAATGAAAGAAACCCAAGCCAGTAACCTTTTTACCTATCCTTATACTTTAAAAACGGCCACAAACGGATTGGTGGTGAGTTACATTCCAAGTGGTGTTATTGATGATATGCTGCCCGTGACCATGAGCGTGAAAGGAATGAATGCCTCCAAAACAACGGTTTCAGATTATTCGGATTGGACCGTAACGATGGATTGGAATGACGGAACACATAATTTTCAGGCAACCGCAGGAATTGCAATGCCCTTTTTATATTTTACCAAAAAAACGACCGACGAAGCACAAGTAACCGTAACTTCGGGTACAGTCACAATAGACAACGAACTGTTGATAATTACAAATGCTAAAAACGGAGCAGACTTTGCAGTTTACGCCCCAGTGGGAAGTACTTGGACACAAACCGGAGGCGTTTACACATCCACATTAAACGGAAAAAATTATTGGTCGATGGCATTTCTTCCGCTTACGGCGCCAAACGTAACTACGGTTGCCAATGAATACAAGAAATATGCTTACGTTTTTCCAACGACTACAACGTCAAGCTTTACGTATAATGAAAACACAGCGGTGGTGAGAACCGATTTCAATGTAACAACCGATGTAAAAGAAGGAACCGAAACGAATATGTTATTGGGATTATTACCGCACCAATGGGCTAATCTGGCAACAAATTCTCCAGCACCGGACAAATACAATTATGCGACTGTTCGAGGTGAAATGAAAACATTGGCGGGAAACAGTTTCAGTGTCGAAAATAAATTTCACGGAATTCTGCCTACATTGCCTTATGTCGATAATTACAGCACCGGATTTACACCTACAGCTTTAAAAGAAAAAATTACGGCTATCGAAAATGATGCCTTAGAAACTTGGACGGATTCGTATAACGAAGGTCAAGTGATGAACCGTCTGATTCAAACCGCCCGAATTGCCGATGAAATGGGGAATACAGTTGCCCGTGATAAAATGCTGGCGACCATCAAGGAACGACTCGAAGACTGGTTGAAAGCCGATAGCGGAGAAGTGGCATTCTTGTTTTATTACAACACCACCTGGTCTGCTTTATTGGGATATCCTGCCGGACACGGACAAGACAGCAATATAAACGACCACCATTTTCATTGGGGATATTTCATACATGCCGCTTCTTTTTTAGAACAATACCAACCGGGATGGGCTGCCCAATGGGGTGATATGATTAATTTACTGGTGCGCGATGCTGCTACAACCGATAGAAACGATACCTTGTTTCCGTACCTGCGAAACTTCAGTCCGTATGCAGGACATTGTTGGGCAAATGGTTTCGCTACTTTTCCACAGGGGAACGATCAGGAATCAACTTCAGAGAGCATGCAGTTCAACTCTTCATTGATTCATTGGGGGGAAGTGACCGGCAACAAAGCCATTCGGGATTTAGGAATTTACCTCTACACCACAGAGCAAACTGCGATTGATGAATATTGGTTAGACACCAAAGACCGTAATTTTCCGGTAAATCAACAGTACAGTTTGGTTTCTCGTGTTTGGGGAAACAGCATCGATAACGGTACTTTCTGGACGAGTGATATTGCAGCTTCTTACGGAATTGAAATGTATCCTATTCACGGAGGCTCTTTTTATTTAGGACAGGATACGGCTTATGTTACTAAACTTTGGAACGAAATAAAAGCCAATACCGGAATTACCAGCAATCAGGTAAATCCCAATTTATGGCACGATATCATGTGGGAATACCTCGCGTTTATCGATCCTGCAAAAGCGATTGAAATGTACAATTCAAATCCAAACCGAGAATTAAAATTCGGTGTTTCGGATGCCCAAACCTATCATTGGTTACACGCCATGAATGCGTTAGGACGAGTAGATGCTACTATTACGGCAGACAATCCTATTGCCGCGGCGTTTACACAAAATGGCATAACGACCTATGTGGCCCACAATTATTCGGATACGCCGCTGACCGTAACTTTTTCTACAGGCTATCAATTAGAAGTTCCTGCACACAAAATGGTTACCAGCAAAGACATCAAAATAAAAGGAGTGTTAACCGCTTCTTTCCAGCAGGCGTATGTCAATGGCAGTGTGAATCTTGATGTTGTGGCTTCAGAAGGGACACCAACCAAAGTAGAATTTATGGACGGAACCGTTGTTCTGGGAAGCGATACAACAGCACCTTTTACATGGAATGCTGCAAATCTAACCTTAGGAATGCATTCTTTTTATGCCAAAGTATACGAAGGCGAAGCATTCAATACCACCAATAGTGTCGAAGTACAAGTCGGAAACCAAATGCCATACGGCGGAACTCCTTGGGCTATTCCGGGAACCATCGAAGCAGGGAAATATGATATTTTTGAAGGCGGAAAAGGACAAAACATTGCCTATCTCGATGTAACTGCGACCAATTCCGGTGATTTCAGAAAAGACGAATCCGTTGATGCAACCAGCAATGCAACCGAAGGCGCTATAGTGGGCTTTATCGCTAAGAGCGAATGGTTAGAATATACCGTAAATGTAACACAGGCGGGAACTTATTCCTTTGCTTTTAGATATGCATCCGGAAACGCAGCAGGTGGCGGACCGTTTCAGTTAGAACTTGACGGAAAAAGTATTTCGTCTGCCATAACCGTACCATCTACTTCTACCACTTCTTGGGATGTTTGGGCGACCAAAACAGTACTTAATATCCAGCTTACACCAGGAGAACACATCCTGCGAATCGCCTTTTCAAGTGGAGAATTTAATTTTGGAAAAATGACATTTACCCGCACAGGAGACATAAGTAATAGTTACCCAACCGCCGTTTCAGGCAGCAAATTAAAAGTGCTTCTGCCTACAACAACAGCAACATTAGACGGTTCAGCAAGTACCGAATCAGCAGGGCAAACATTAACCTATCAGTGGACACAAAATTACGGACCTACTAATATTTTGTTTTCTGATGCGGCGAATGCGCAACCTGTGATTAGCGGATTAGTGGAAGGAACCTACAGCTTAAAATTGACTGTTACCAATACTGATTTGCGCTCTGATGAAGCCGAATTATTAGTATTAGTAACCAGTACAGCCAATGCATCCCCAACAGTTTCCCTGATTACACCGGCGGATGGAGCAACATTTACAGAGGGAAAACCAGTTACCATTACGGCAAACGCCAGTGATTTTGACGGAACGATTCAAAAAGTGGATTTCTATGAAAACACAACCTTAATCAGTTCAGATACGACCGAACCCTATACGGCAACATGGAATCCTTCGGCAGCAACCTATGCCTTGACGGCAAAAGCCACAGATGATGGTGGCGCTCAAAGCACTTCCCAAACCGTAAATGTGACTATTGCGCCCTTAATGTCGTGTACCGAAACCTCAACTACAGCAACACAAGGTTCGTTTTCTGTGGGCTATAAAGCGACTTTCGAAACCGTAGGCACCGACGTCAATATCACTTTTGAAATGCTCGATGAGAAATCTGGCGTGATTGCTTATCTATGGAAAGAAACTCCTTTTGGTGAAACCGCCATGACAAACGTATCGGGACGCATATTCACCGCAAAACTCAACGGACAAACTCCCGGAACTACACTAAGTTATGCCTGTAAGTTTGCCTATGCCGGCGGATTATCAGTAACAAAATACATGAAATATGTAGTGGGAACCAATTGCAGCGGAACGACCAATGATACCCAGGCGCCTGTTAATTTCACGGCCACTATTGGTGCTGTGACCGCCTCTTCGGTAGAGTTAGTCTTAAACGCAACCGATAATTCCGGAACCGTAGTCTACCATGTGGGCTATGGCGCAAATACAACGTCAACATCAACCGCTTCCGGAGTGCAAAAATCGCTTATCATTACCGCTTTGGCGCCAAGTACAAGCTACACGTTTACTATTTCGGCAACTGATTTGGCCAATAACGCTTACGCCAATAATCCAATTACACTCACTGCCACTACCTCGGCAAACACCAATACCGAATGCGCCGGAACAGCCAGCGATGCGTCACAAGGGTCCTTTGCTGTGGGGTACAAATACGCTTTTGTAACCACGGGAACCGATGTTAAAATTAATTTTGAATTGCTCGATGCCAAAGACGGAGTGGTCGCTTACCTCTGGAAACAATCGCCATTTACCGAAACCCAAATGACAAATGTTTCCGGCAAAGAATTTACCAAAACCATCAACAATCAAATCTCTGGGACTACCATTAGCTACGCCTGTAAATTTGCGTATGCCGGCGGATTATCCGTGACCAAATATTTTTCATATGTAGTAGGAAACAGTTGTTCATTGGGGATTGATACCCAAACAAAACCCAAACAATTCTTCTTCCCAAACCCGGTGCAGAATGTATTACATTTAGAATTATTAGACGCCCAAAACAAGATTAGTGTTACCGATATTCTAGGACGTACCCTTGTTCAGGATACCGTTCCGGCGGCTCATAATATAGACATGAGTGCGTTCAAAACAGGTATGTATTTCTTGAGAGTAGAAAACACTTTCGGAACCCAAAACCTAAAAATCATAAAGAATTAGAACCGTTAACATAAAATACAAACAGCGCAGTACTGCAAAGTACTGCGCTGTTTTTTTTAGTTTGGGTTGGGGATAAAGGTTTAAAAAATAGGATTAATGCATTCTAATAAGGCGAACCATTTTCTTGCTATCATCTACTTTGATGGTATATTCCCCTTTTAGGGTATCTATAATAGATTTAAACAGAGCAATATCATATTCTTTACCATCTAAATGAATTGCAGTAGACTCTTTTGAATTGAGTATAGACCTTATTCTAGTTGTTCCATCACCGTTTTCATAGGCGTCTAAGGATATCGAATTAGAGGCGTCTAGTACTTCTTTTTTTAACACCATTTTTTTCTGAGCACATCCTATTGTCAAAAGTAGCATTAGAGTAAAGTAAATAATGTTTTGCTTCATCTTTATTTAGATATTGATTGCTTCTTTTGTTTTTTTCAATGGATGCTCAACGTTGGGGGACTAAAATAAGCCCAAAACCCGCTATATTGCCAAACTGCTGTTAGCGGTAGTTTTTATTCGTTCAATACTGTTTTAATAAATGTTGCTGAATGTTTCAAAATTTGTTCAGGGTTGTCCTTGTGTGGTGTATGTGATAAGTCTTCCAAAAATAATTTAATTGTCATTGCTGAAACTTTACCTACAATTCCGTCCATTTGTTTTTCTGTACCATACTCGTCTTTTTCGCCTTGAATTACAAGAGTTGGACATTTAATATTCGGCAAAAAATGTTCAATATTCCATTCTCTATACTCTTTCGTTGTCCAAGTTTCTGTCCATGCCTTAAAAACATCATCTACTTTGTCGCTACCGTGATACTTAATTAACCTCTCACGAAGATTTGTAGTTTTAAATGCCTTTATTGCATTATTAATTCCTGTGATTGTTAAGTCATCTACAAATATATGAGCTGCTTCTGAAATTATTGCTTTTATTTTAGTTGGATATTTACTAGCCATAATTAGAGCTATTGAACCACCATCGCTATGCCCAAATAATATTACATTTTCAAGCTCCAATCTTGTTATCAGTTCATTTAAAATGTCGGCTTCTAATTCCAAATAATTAATTGGTCTTTTATGAGTTTGCATATTTTCAGATTGTCCATATCCCAAACGGTCATAAACTAATAAATTACAGCCTGTCATTTCTGATAGTTTTTGGGGGAAGTCACGCCAAAGTTTAATACAACCTAATGAATCGTGCAAAAATACGATTGTAGGTTTGTCGGGATAGCTCTTATTGCTTGAAATTGCAATATGTCCAACTGACAGTTTTATTTTGTTCATCAAATTGTTTTGCTTTGGTCAATATTAAAAATCAAACATGATTCATAGTTTCAAATTTTATAATCTTCTCTTACTGGACTAAAAATGTCAAAAATCTTACAATCAGTTAAGGCTCGCCCTCCATGAATAATATTTGAGGGAATTACGGCTAAATCTCCATTTTCAAAAATTGCAGTGTTTTCGCCAATAGTCAGTTCAAACTGCCCTTCTAAAACCTGCGTAATTTGCTCATGAAAATGATTGTGCATCGGTAAAATTGCTCCTTTTTTAACTTCCCAAATGCCAAGTGTTGTATGTTCTGTATGAATAAATTGGGCTTCAAAGCCTTTAATTATCTCCTTTTTCGGTATTTCTGATATTTTTATCATTACTCAAATTTTTGATTGTTACTTTTTTGATTTAAAAGATTTGTTTGGCTTTTCCATTTAAGAAAGCCTACAAGATTCATAATTAGAAAAAAGATGTTACCTATGGTTATGCCTAAACTTTGCATTTTGAAAACACCGAGATATATCCATAAAACATTGGCAATGATGTAGGATAAAAAACCAACTCGGTTTTTATTACCTATTAGATAAACCGCAAAAAGACTTGATACCATTGCCACCCAATCCAAACCATAATATTTAAAAAAAGCGTCCATTTCTAATATTTTTTAAATTTTTAATTAGTATTTTTTTTGCACAAAATTATATAATTTAATATTAAATATGGTAATAGTATAAAAAATAAGTATTTTGTTTTACTTTTTAGTCATATATCCGTATATTGTCCAAATATGATATTTTTTTAATTACCTTTCGGGAAAAAATCCGATGGAACAATTAAGTATTCAAGAATTAGATTTATTAAGATTACTTCAAAAAGATTCCGCATTTGAAGTAAATGACCTAATGAAGAGGTTAAATATGTCAAGGACAACTGTATATGAGCGAATCAAGAAGTTAGAAAATGAAGGTTACATTAAAGGGTATGTTGCCATTATTGACCGTGAAAAAATAGGCTTAAATTTTACCGTCATTGTTACTGTCTCGTTGATAAGTCAGAGAGCTGAATATGTTGAAGAATTTTCTGAACAGGTAGCACAGTTGGCCGAAGTTGTCGAAGCCTATGTAACAGGGGGGATTTTTGATTATGTTTTAAAGGTCATGGTAAAAGATTTAAAGGCTTATAATGACTTTATTGCTAAAAAATTATCAATAATTCCTAATATCAGCAATATCAAGAGTTCGTTTGTTATGAGTTACATCAAACAGTCAACAGAATTACCGTTTTAGAAGAAATTGTAAGTGGTGTTAAAAATGTGAAGTCAGTTCGAAGGATATGTTTTAAAATTACCACCAACTAGTATATAAGTCTGACAAACGTCAGACTTTCTTGATTTTCAAATATATTCATTTTTTCCTACAAATCATCGAATAGGCTTTAATTCTTCGAGAACGTTTCGTACATAAGAGCATTAGCGCATTGGGTACACTAACCCACAACCACGATTCTCCTACCTTTAGTTGCGATTCTTGTGCCTGCAGTTACGATTCTCGGGGCTGCAGTTGCGATTCTCCTACCTGTCATCACGATTCTTGTGCCTGCAGTTGCGATACTCCTGCCTGTACTTACGATTCTCGAGCCTTTAGTTAAGATTCTCGTATGCATTTCACGATACTCGTATGCATTTCACGATTCTCGTATGCATTTCGCGATTCTCGTATGCATTTCACGATTCTCGTATGCATTTCACGATTCTCGTATGCATTTCGCGATACT
>ERZ1034361.817-NODE-817-length-18619-cov-5.421799_pt1 | contig 18619 bp, 14 predicted proteins | sample MGYA00520617_ERZ1034361 | MGnify/ENA primary metagenome ERZ1034361 (study PRJEB33736, sample SAMEA104284507) | Azolla filiculoides | biome: Urban; feature: Water surface; material: Ditch water | place: Netherlands | collected 2015-10-28 | depth 0-0.1 m ... | reverse complement strand
TACACGGACTTTGGCCTACTCACCTGTAACGAAGCCATCGGCATGGACGTTTCCGAAGTCTTTAAACAACTTACCGGACTGGGTCGTGCTCAAGCACTACACCACCTCTGGCAAGCGCCATTTACCCTCAGCGCCAACATGATGAAAGCTATCGAGGGGGAAAAGCGCGCAGCCGAAGCGGGTCGCAAGGGCCGCATCGTTGCCAAGATGAACTCCCTGCTTGAACCTGCCATCATCGAAGCACTTTATGCGGCCAGCCAGGCAGGCGTTGAAATCGATCTGATCGTGCGCGGTGTCTGTGCGCTTCGTCCGGGAGTTCCCGGATTATCAGAGAACATCAAGGTCCGTTCAGTGATTGGCCGCTTTCTGGAACACACCCGCGTCTTTTACTTCTACGCGGATGGTGCAGAAAACGTCTACCTGTCTTCAGCAGACTGGATGGAACGCAACTTCTTCCGCCGTATCGAGTTGGCCTTCCCGATTCTTGATGCCCGCCTGAAAAAGCGTGTCATCACCGAAGGCCTCAAACTCTATCTGGCCGACAATGAACAATCCTGGGATATGGATTCCAATGGGGTTTACACGCGCCGTAGGCATGGCCGAGCGAAACCGCATTGCGCCCAGCAGGACATGGCGAACTTACTGGGTAAAACAGTTAAGCCTTAGCCTCTTCGCGCACTCACCACCCCACCCACCTGGTGAATGTGGTGTAGTGCCTGATGTAGTCGCTTCAAATCTGATACCTCAACGGTAAAGGCCATTTCGGCAGCACCCGCCTTGGACTGGGTCTTAACGGCTGTGACATTTAAACGTTCACGTGCCAGCACGTCGGAAATGTCCCGCAGCAAACCCTGTCTGTCTTGCGCGTCGACGAGGATGTCGACAGCGTAGACTTCATTCTCAGGTGTAACGCCACCCCAATCCGCATCAATAACCCGTTCCGGGTGCAAAGCTGCTACGTGCAGGAAACTCGGGCAGTCGTGGCGATGGACAGAAATGCCCTTTTCCCGTGTGACAAAACCCTGAATAGCATCGGGGGGAACCGGTTTGCAGCATTTAGCCAACTGGGTCAGCAGTTGATCAACGCCCACAATCAGTACGCCACTCCCACCTTTATGCCGTGTTTTACGAACCATGGCTTCCGGCGATAACTCAGGCAGTGGCAATTCATGCTGCTCACTACTGACCGCTTTTTGTGGTTCGCCACGCAACGCCTGCTGTAAGGAGCGTAGACCGACTTCATCCCGACCCACGGCAATGAGCAGGTCGTCCGCATTGTCGTAGCCTAGCTCATGCGCCACCTGATCGATGGAGGTATGACTCACACCCGCCCGCTGCATTTCGCGCGTAACAATGGCTCGCCCTGATGCAATGGTGTCATCCAGCGCCTGACTGGCAAACCAGGCACGAACTTTAGTACGGGCGGATTTGGTGATCAGATAACCCTGATTCGGATTCAGCCAATCCCGCGATGGTCCACCCTCCTTCGCCGAAACAATCTCTACCCGTTGCCCGGTTTTAAGGGGTGTGGTCAGAGGAACAAGCGCGCCATCGACCTTGGCCCCACGACAGCGATGCCCCAGATCAGTATGAACGCGATAAGCAAAATCAACGGGCGTAGCACCATCGGGTAAGTCAACCACCCGACCTTGGGGGGTGAATACGTACAAGGTGTCGTTAAGTGCTGCCTCGCGGTAGTGCGTCTGCCAATCCCGGCTATCCCCGATATCATCACGCCAGTTAAGCAGTTGGCGTAGCAAGGCAATCTTATCGTCGTAATTGGCTGAACTTGCTGCACCTTCTTTGTAACGCCAGTGGGCTGCAACACCCAGTTCGGCATGCTGATGCATATCGTGAGTACGGATCTGAATTTCTAGCGCCCGACCGTCTTCACAATGGACAGCGGTATGTAGCGACCGGTAATCGTTGCCCTTCGGTTGGGAGATATAGTCATCAAACTCGGAGGGAATCGGCGTCCAGATCTGATGCACGTAGCCCAACGCCGTATAACAATCGGCAATAGAGCTGACTACGATTCGTAATGCACGCACATCATAGAGTTCGTCGAAGCCCAGGCCCTTACGCTGCATCTTGTTCCAGATGCTGTAAATATGTTTTGGCCGGCCATAGACCTCTGCTTCAACACTGCGCTCATGCAAGGCGGCTTTGACCCGACTCACGGCGTTGCCAATAAAAGCCTCACGCTCAAGACGTTTTTCATCAAGCTTGCGGGCAATTTCCTTATAGGTATCGGGGTGTAGGAAGCGGAAGGACAGATCTTCGAGCTCCCACTTGAGTTCCCATACGCCCAGACGATTCGCCAGCGGCGCCAACAGTTCCAGCGTTTCCCGGGCCACCCCTTCACGCGCCGGCGCCGGATGTTGGGCATAAAAGCGTAAGGTCTGGGTACGTGATGCCAAGCGCAACAGTACGACCCGGACATCCTCCACCATGGCCAATAACATCTTGCGCAGTACCTCTATCTGGACTTTCAGATCCTGCGGGTTCAGCGAGGCATCGGAAGAGAAACCCTGCGTAATCGGGCGCATCTGATTGAGGCGAAATACGCCTTTTACCAAACGGGAAACATCATCCCCATAGCGCTGCTCGAATTTTTCCTTGTTGTAGCTCGCGTCATTCGGAAATGCAAACAACAGCGCTGCCTGGCGACTTGTAACATCCAGTCTCAATTCAGCTGCCATCTGTGCCATACCAACGGCATGTGGCCATACCGGTTCACCGCTTCCCAGTAGCGCATCGGCATAGGTTGACCGCGCCTGCCGGGCAACATCGGCTAGCGACGTACGTTGCGCAGCGTCAAGGTCGGCCCAAACAACTTCCGGCAATAAGTCTTCAAGCATTCAGGCAGTTTCCAGAAATTCACGCACCAGACTAATCTGGTCCTCAGACATAAACATGGGGGCATGTCCCACACCAGCAACCACTTTGAGTGTCGCTTTTGGGCCACGTTGTGTCATTTCCTCGGCTGTTTCAGCCGTTAGCAGGTCAGACAAGGCACCATGTATCAGCAAGGTCGGGCATTTAATCGCATCGTATACCGGCCAAAGATCAATTGCCTTGTCGATATAGGTTTGTTGCAGTGGTTGACGGATCTCTTTGTCATAATTGAATCGAAAGCCACCCGACGCAAGTGGTTTAAAGGAGCTATCAGACAACCAAGCCCAGTCAGCTTCCGTCTGGAGGGCAAATGGCGCAAAAACAACCCGCGCATAGCGACGTGCCGATTCAAAATCGTTAAATTCATAGGGATTACCCACATAGCCGGCTATACGTTTAAGCGCATCCAGCGATAGTGTTGGACCCACATCATCCAGAATCAATCGACGAATGGGCGAGTTAGTCTGGCTCGCCAGCATCATGCCGATCAGGCCGCCCATCGATGTGCCAAGCCAATCAACCTGCTCAACGCCCAGCTTGGCAAGCAAGGTGATTATGTCTGCCGCATAGGTTAGCGTGTTGTAGCCCATAGGGTCACGCAGGAAATCACTCTCGCCTCGCCCCACTACGTCTGGCGCAATGACACGATACTGACTAGAGAGCGCTTGGGCCAGGCGTTCGAAATCCAGGCTATTGCGGGTCAGGCCATGAACGCACACCAACACCTTGGGGTTATTTGAGTCTCCCCACTCACGGTAGGCCATGTGATACATGCCAAGTGCACCACCACATAAGACTTTGCGCAAGCTACCACCGACTGGGTTGTTCATATCTAATCCTTACTGCTCTTCCTGAGCGACTGCGGTGGATGGTCGATCCATCCAGTATCGCTGATGGTCACGCCTGTAGGCAGACACTGACAACGAGGGCAGATTGACTTGAACCATGCCATCAGCATCTGTTCTATATATTCTGATTTTACGCGTTTCGTAGGCAGCCATCACACTTGGTTTGGGATGACGATAACGATTTCGGTAACCTACAGGAACAATGGCAATTTCTGGTTGTACGGCATCCAGCAGTCGGTCGCTCGAACTGGTGCCACTGCCATGATGCGGCACAAGCATTACCTGACTCTGGGGTAGCCCTCTGGCTACCATCTGTTGCTCATCAGACAATTCAATATCAGAGGTGAGCAACATACGTCTGTCGCCGACGCTGACCAAGAGCACACAACTTTGATGATTACTGGCCTGATCCCTGGCTGCGGCAAGTGACACAGGGTGGAGAAATTCGAAGCGAACGCCATCCCAGGTCCAGTCTTTACCTGCTTGACAGCGCTTACTACGCACACCTGCTACTGCATCGGCAAACTGGGTATCCGGGGCATCAGCAACCCAGCCCACCGGCATAGACTCCAATACCGATAACGCCCCACCAGAATGATCTGTGTCCCGATGCGTAACCACCATGCCATCAAGGCGGTCGACGCCAATCGCCCTAAGATAAGGCACGATCACACGAACGCCCGCATCGGCTTCACTACTGTAATAAGGACCTGTGTCATAAAGCAGCACATGCCGATGCGTACGCACAACGACAGCCAAGCCCTGCCCCACATCAATCACGTCTATTCGGGCCTGCCCATTCGGAATGCTGTCGATTTTAGGGATAACCAGCGGCAAACATAAAAAGATGGCCAGCCAACGCCCGGGTAAACCGGCTGGCATCAGCCACCATAATGCGCCTAGGATGGCCAGCACGAAAACCAGAGGTGATGGCACAGGTGCATGCCAGATCGCCAGGGGTAAGGACGCGGACCATTGCAGAAAGGCAAGCAATGGGGTCATGAGGGCATTGGCCAGATAAAGTAGGCCATCCCAGGGCACTACAAGTGCCAGAATCGTGATCGGTGTAACAACACCACTCACCCATGGAATCGCCACCGCATTCGTCATCGGCGAAATCAGCGAGAACTGACTGAAAAAAAGCAGCAGAAATGGCAACGTGCCTATAGTCACGGCCCATTGCGTTCGACCAAATCCTCTCAGCCATATTTTGAGCCGTTGACGCCAGGCGCGTTGCTCACTGGTGATTACATGTTCCGACAAGGCTGCCCAGAGCAACAATCCGACTGCAACAAATGATAACCAGAACCCGGGGCTCATGCCGGCCCAAGGGTCTAGAAGCAAGACGCCCACCAGAGCCAGCAGGATGATTTTAAACGGCGAGACATGCCGGCCAGTAAGTAGCGCAATCGCACCCACACTGAGCATAAACAGCGTACGCAAGGCCGGAATACCGGCCCCGGCAATGAGCGTGTAAAAGGCTGCCGCAAACCAGCCACAGAGGATACCCATTTTCTGTGCAGGCAAGCGAGATACCAGTTGAGGCTGACGACGCCAGAGGGCAGACACCAACCAGGCCACCAATCCTGAGAACAAGGTGACGTGCAATCCCGATATGCTCATGAGGTGAGTAGTACCGGTTTTGGCGAACACTTGCCACAGCGAACCGGGAATCGCCTTCTGATCGCCGATTGCCAACGCCGTCAGAATACCCGCATCCGGAAATGCTTCTTGCGGCAGCACACGATCAAAGCGTTCACGAATCCTGGATCTTAAAAGCGCTATGCCCGTAGAGAAACCGGGTACAAAAGCATCGATACGTTCACCCGATTTCACATAGCCCGTTGCCCGGATACCACTTTCAAATAGGCGGGCTTCGACATCGTAGCCATGGGGATTGGCTAGACCATGCGGGCGTTTCAATCGCACAACGAAAGACCAGCGTTCGCCTGCTTTTACCGGACCAATCACAGGCGCTTCTGATGCTGCGTCATCTTGTGCGGCATTCCATACGGACAGTTGAATCCGTTCCGGGACATGGAATCTTGAATCGACCGATTCGACCCGGAGTTGAAAACGCTGGCCGCGGGCTGTACGGTCAGGCAATGTATCCACGACCCCGGTCAATCGGAGGTTGCGACCCATCGCTGCTTCAGGCAGGCTATCGGCCAGTACTGCCGCACTTCGCCAACAGGTATAGCTCATGCCCGCAACCAGGGCAGCCATTACCATCAGCACCAGATTGAAGTGTGATCTTTTAGACGTGTGCTTGAGTCTTAAGGTGTAAAGCACACCAACAGCGATCAGGGCCAACAGGCAGCTTATGCCCCAGGGCCAGTCCGGAATCTCCGGCAAAAACTGGCAGGCCAGAACGCCTGATGCAAAAGCAATCAGGAGTGCAGGCACAGCCTTCTCACTGAATCAAAGGCGCACATCCGTCAGCACACCATCCTGTAGGCGCATGGTTCGGTCCAATTGTGCAGCCAAACCCGGATCATGCGATACCAGTACAAAGGCAACGCCCGATTGAACACTTAGCGTTCTGAACAAGGTGAACACCTGCTCAGCAGTCTGGCGATCGAGGTTACCCGTTGGTTCATCAGCCAGCACGACAGATGGCCGGGTGACCAGCGCCCGGGCAATCGCCGTACGTTGACGCTCTCCGCCGGAGAGTGCTGCCGGCGTATGAAGCAGACGGTGACCCAGACCAACATGCTCGAGCCATTCACGTGCTTCAGCATCCGCTTCTTCTTTGGGCAGGCCGCGAACATACAGTGGCATGGCCACGTTTTCAACGGCGGTAAATTCCGGCAGCAGATGATGGTGCTGATAGACAAAACCCATATGCCGGTTACGCCAGAGTCCGCGTTCCTTCTCGGACATCGTCGACCAGCTTCGCCCGGCAATCAGCACATCACCCGCAGTCGCATGATCGAGACCACCCATTAGATGCAAAAAGGTACTTTTGCCCGAGCCCGATGCACCGACAATAGCAACCGACTCACCAGCCGCCAGATCAAATGAAACATCATTAAGAACAGTGACATTCTCAGCCCCTGCCCCGTATATCTTGCTGAGGCCACGGCACGACAAAACAAAATCACTCATGACGCAAAGCCTCCGCCGGTTGGACCCGTGATGCACGCAAGCTTGGATAGAGCGTTGCCAGCAGGGTTAGCACAAAGGCCGTGGTTGAAATGGTGATCACATCGTCCCATTGCAGATCAGAAGGCAGGTCTGAAATGAAATACACCTCGCGCGAAAGGAAATGCACACCGAACAGCCGCTCGATGGCTGGCACCACGGTATCAATATTCAAGGCGAGCAACACCCCGCCGGCAACACCCAGGCCGAGGCCGATGAGCCCAATGAGCGCACCCTGCACCATAAAGATCATGGCAATACTGCCGCGGCTGGCACCTAGGGTACGCAGAATTGCAATGTCACCCCGTTTATCGGTCACTGCCATGACCAAGGTGGACACGATATTAAATGCCGCTACTGCCACAATCAGGAACAGAATGAGAAACATCATGCGCTTCTCAATCTGTACCGCGCGGAAGAAGTTGGCATGCTTACGACTCCAATCGATCAGATAGGCCGGTTCATCCAGCACCGGCGCAATCGAACGGGCAATTTGTGGCGCCTTGAACGGATCATCGACTTTGAGGCGAACTCCGGTCACTGTCTGGCCCAGACGGAATAGCACCTGGGCATCCTTAAGGTCAATCAGCGCGAGCCCACTGTCATATTCATACATACCGAAGTCGAAGACACCGCTGACTTCAAAGCTCTTGATGCGTGGAATCACGCCGGCGGGTGTCACAACACCCTCAGGCGCGATGACCGTAACGCGATCACCCACAACCACACCAAGCGCCCGGGCTAGGTCACTCCCCAGAACAATTCTGAATGAACCTGGTTGTAGGCTCTCCAGAGTGCCGAACTTCATATGCGTGTTGAAGTCCGCTACCGTATTCTCTTCTTGCGGGTCGATACCGCGAATAATTGCGCCGCGTACGCCACTCCCTGGCATCACCGGGCCCTCACCCGCCTCTCGATTTAACCCGTTGAGCATCACCTGACCCTGCACGTAGGGCGCAGCCGCCAGCACTTGCGGCACTTTAAGCGCCTGAGCAGAAACCTGACGCCAATCCACAAGCGCACCATCCATACCTACGACTTCGATATGGGAAGTCACACCCAGGATCCGGGAACGTAATTCCTTCTGGAATCCATTCATCACCGAAAGCACGACAATCAGTGCGGCCACACCCAGGGCAATCCCGGCCATCGACAGCCCAGAGATGAAGGAAATGAACCGGTTATCCTGGCCGATCTGACGACGGCTGCGGACGTAACGTAATCCGATGAGTAACTGAAAAGGTATTTTCACAATCAAGCGTGCTTTAGGCACTAAAAACGCATAAGACCGCTATGCTACACTCGATTCACCTGCAAGTTGTCTTGAATGCACCTAGGCTCTACCCACACATGCATCTGACCCTTTTTGTACCCGACCTCCTCTGGCCAGATCGTGAGCATATTCAGGCATTCGAGTTTGAAAGTGCGCCACAGCTCGCCCGATTTCTATTCCTGGCTGATTACACGGCTGAAGCCCTCGCCCCCGCAGACTCTTGGGAATCTGCCTTAGCCAGGCTCTTTGGCTTCAAGAATGAACGGCCCCCTCTGGGTGCGCTACGTTTACTAGGCGAATCTCCAGGCGGAAAAGATACACCAGCTGATGGTTGCACTCTGCTTTGCGCAGATCCGGTCAATCTGGATTTCATTCAACAAGCGATGGTATTGAGCAATATAGCGGCTTCCGATCTTGATGAAGCCGAAGCCGCTTTGCTGATCAGTGCGTTGAATGAGGAATTTGCCGGGGAAGGCAAGTTTTTTGCCGGGGCAACCAATGCGCACTGGTACTTCCAACCTACGGACCCCGCCATCGAGTTGCCCAACCTACCAGCCTGCAGCCGTCTACTCGGCCGGCGCGTCGATGCCGATGAATCTCGTCAGCTCTTGGGGCGTGAAGGCTTACGCTGGCTTAACCGTATCCAGATATGTCTCAATAACCACCCCGTTAATGAAGCACGTCAGATACAAGGCAAAAGCATCATCAATAGTGTCTGGCCCTGGGGTGCCGGGTTATTAGACCCGGCGCAGCACCATCCGGGTCGTTTCCAATCCGCTAGTGGCGAAAGCACCTTGCTGCGGGGTCTATGTGAGGTTACCGGCACAGCCCATGTCCCTGGTACGGCTGCGCCTGCACCTGAGCTGATCCTGGACAAGTCCCTCGCCAGCGCCATCGCACACAACGACCTCGACGCCTGGAAAAACGCCATCGAAGATTTGTCTTGCCAATGGATTACGCCTGCCCTGTCTGCCCTTGAAAAGGGTGAACTAACCACCCTAACGCTTATTGCACCGGACGCCCACAAAACCCAGCATTGGGTGCTCCATAAGACGCATAAGGGCTTACGACCCTCTCTGATCAATCGACTGCTAGGCAACGCGCCAAAATCACCCGATCTGGTAAAGCTAATACGCCCATGGTGACCCTGAGCAAACGCGTCTGGTCTGAACGCACGGCATGGCAACTGGAACAAGGCGGTGTCAGCCCATTACTGGCTCGACTTTATGCCGCTAGAGGCATCAGCCAGGCCGATCAGATCGGTACGCGGATGGAAGATCTGCTACCACCCGCCGCCCTGAAAGGGATGAATGAAGCCGCCAGCCTTCTCGCTGATGCGCTCATGACCGGCCGGAAAATCTGCATCGTCGCCGATTACGATGCAGACGGTGCCACGGCCTGTGCTGTCGCAGTGAAAGGTCTGCATTTGCTAGGCATCTCTCCCGGCAAACTCGACTACTTTGTGCCAGACAGATTCAAACTGGGCTACGGCTTAACTCCTGCCATTGTTGATCTGGTCAGCCAGAGTTCTGGCGGCAAACCGGATCTGCTCATCACCGTTGATAACGGCATTGCCAGTATTGATGGCGTGGCGCATGCCAAGGCTATGGGTATGCAAGTAGTCATTACCGATCACCACTTACCGGGCAGCACCCTGCCGGCCGCCGATGCCATAGTGAACCCGAACCAGCCAGGTTGCGAGTTTGCCTCGAAAAATCTGGCCGGTGTGGGTGTCATGCTCTACGTACTGATGGGCCTGCGTCAGGTGCTACGGCAGCGCAATTGGCCCGCCGCAGAGCAAGCTAACTTGGGCACCCTGCTTGATCTGGTGGCTCTGGGCACAATCGCCGATGTGGTTTCGCTGGATCGCAATAATCGTATTCTGGTGGCAAACGGCCTGAACCGTATCCGCCTGCGTCGCTGCTGTCCCGCTATCCTGGCGCTGTACGCCGTGGCAGGCAAACAACCGGATCGGGCACAAGCCAGTGATCTGGGCTTTCTACTTGGTCCGCGCCTTAATGCTGCCGGACGCATGGATGATATGCGTATCGGTATCCGCTGCTTGCTGGCTGAAGAGATGGGTGAAGCACTTAAATTAGCCCAGGAACTTGATCGGCTGAATGTAGCGCGGCGTTCGGTCGAAGACCAGATGAAAACTGATGCGGCCAAAATCCTCACACAACTGGATATTGAGACTACAGCAGGAATCAGTCTTTATGACCCTAAGTGGCACGGGGGGGTGGTCGGCATTCTGGCTGGCCGTATTAAAGAACAGATGCATCGCCCCACGATCGTATTTGCCGGTGACGGCACAGGCCTCATCAAAGGATCCGGGCGTTCGATACCCGGACTGCATTTACGTGACGCCCTGGATCATCTGACCAAGCGTTATCCGGAACTCATCATCAAATTTGGCGGCCACGCCATGGCAGCAGGTTTGAGCATTCGTGAGCAGGACTTCGGGCTTTTCCAACAAGCCTTCGATGATCTGGTTGATCAGCTACTACCTTTGGAAGCACGAACCCATAGTCTGGCCATTGATGGTCCACTGGTGGATAGCGAACTCAATCTGAACACTGCTAAGCAACTGGCCGATGGGATCTGGGGCCAGGGTTTTCCCGCGCCGATCTTTGCTAACCGATTCCAGATTCTTGAATCTCGTCTGCTACAGGATAAACATCTGAAACTGACACTGGGTTGTGGCCAAAGCCGTATGGATGCCATCCGTTTCAATGACACCACTGTCCCTAGCGCTCAGGACACCCTGGCCTATGCGCTGGAAATTAATCATTACAACGGTGTTGAGCGACCGCAATTACGGATCGAGGCGATTTGTCCCGCCCCATAGAAAATGCCGCCCGCAGGCGGCATTTTCACTTAACGAGACGCTGTATTAGCCCAGCATCAGTTTGTTGATCTTGCGCACAAAACCGGCCGGATCTTCAATCTGACCGCCTTCAGCGAGCAAAGCCTCATCAAACAGCACTGAAGCATAGTCATCAAAGTGACCGCCCTCATTCGGCAGTAGCTCCATTTTCTTAAGCATCGGGTGCTGCGGGTTGATTTCCAGAATAGGCTTAATCTCCGGCGCATTCTGACCCATCATCTTCAGCATGCGCTGCAGATTGGCACCCGGATCATGTTCATCCGCAACCAGACAGGCTGGCGAGTCGGTCAGGCGATGCGTCACACGCACATCCTTGAGTTTGCTCTCCAGGGCTTTCTTGAGTCGCTCGACGAGATCCTTGGCAGAATTCTCGGCATCGTTACGTGCCTGCTTCTCGCTGGCATCTTCCAGATCACCCAGATCCAGGCCACCCTTGGCCACTGACTGTAGGCTCTTGCCGTCGAAGTCACGCAAGTGGCTCACCAGCCATTCGTCAACGCGATCCGACAGCAGCAGCACTTCAATGCCCTTCTTACGGAAGATTTCCAGATGTGGACTATTCTTGGCGCCCTGGAATGTTTCAGCCGTAACGTAATAGATCTTGTCCTGGCCCGGTTTCATACGGGATAGGTATTCGGTCAACGAAACGCTCTGCTCAGGGCTGTCGGTCGTGGTGGTTGCAAAACGTAGCAGTTTTGCAATGCGTGCCTGATTGGCATGATCTTCACCAACACCCTCTTTCAGCAACTGACCAAACTGGTTCCAGAAAGTTGTGTACTTCTCGGCATTGTTCTCTGCAAGCTCTTCAAGTAGACCCAGCACGCGCTTGGTACAGCCCGAACGGATCTGCTCGATGTCTTTGCTTTCCTGCAGAATTTCTCGCGACACATTGAGGGGCAGATCAGCCACATCAACGACACCACGGACAAAGCGCATATAGGTCGGCATCAATTGCTCGGCATCGTCCATGATAAAGACGCGCTTCACATAGAGTTTGATGCCATGACGGGCATTACGATCCCACAGATCAAAGGGTGCCTGTGACGGGATATACAGCAGCTGGGTATATTCCTGACGTCCTTCCACCTTGGCATGGACCCAGGTCAGCGGCTCCTGATAGTCATGGGCGACATGCTGATAGAAGGCTTTATATTCTTCCTCAGTCACTTCGCTCTTCGGGCGTGCCCACAAGGCACTGGCCTGATTAACGGTTTCTTCTTCACCGGTGGCCTTCATGGCCTTGGCTTCTTCGTCCCAGGTTTCTTTAACCATGCGGATCGGCAGCGCAATATGGTCCGAGTATTTACGCAGAATCTCACGCAGTTTCCAGCCGTTGAGTAGATCTTCCTGTTCGGCGCGCAGATGCAAGGTTACTTCTGTGCCACGACCCGGATGCTCGATATCGGCAACGGTGTATTCACCTTCACCTGCCGAAACCCATTCAACACCTTCGTTTGCAGGTGCGCCGGCCTTACGGCTTCGTACCGTGACCTTGTCGGCAACGATAAAGGACGAATAGAAGCCCACGCCAAACTGGCCAATCAGGTTGGCATCCTTTTGCGCATCACCGGTTAGGGCTGAAAAGAATTCCTTGGTACCGGACTTGGCAATCGTACCCAGGTGGGCAATCGCTTCTTCTTTGCTCATGCCAATGCCGTTGTCGGCAATGGTGATGGTCTTGGCTTCAGCATCCAAAAGGATGCGCAGACCGAGTTCAGGGTCATTCTCGAACAGTGATGGGTTAGCCAGTGCTTCGTAACGCAATTTGTCACAGGCATCAGATGCGTTGGACACCAGTTCGCGCAGGAAAATCTCTTTATTCGAGTACAGCGAATGAATCATCAGCTGCAGGAGTTGTTTCACTTCGGCCTGAAAGGCCTTGGTTTCGGTTTGGGTCTGATTGGTCATAAGTCTTTATGAGTAAGAGTGTTGACTAAGTAAAACGCGATGCGTCCTAAATAAGGACGCGATGAGGGATTTCAAGCCTCCGGATCAAATTCCGGCATAGGCAAAGACAAATAGCGGACTTCCAGCACTTCCAGCTCCCGTTCACCGAGAGGACTGGCAAAGCGGGCAACATCCCCTTCCTTGAGTTTAATCAGGGCCTTGGCCAGGGGAGATACCCAGCTGATCCAGCCTTTATGTGGGTCGGCCTCGTCAATCCCCACGATACTGTAGGTAAATTCCACCCCTTCTTCATCACAAACGACAACCGTGGCTCCAAAAAACACCTGGTCCTTGTGCTGTTGCTGACCCGGATCAATCACATGCGCATTTTCCAGGCGCTTCATCAGAAAACGGATACGACGGTCGATCTCGCGTAATCGCTTTTTGCCATAAAGATAATCACCGTTTTCTGATCGATCCCCGTTCGATGCTGCCCACGAGACAATTTCCACAATTTTCGGGCGCTCGGTCTTAACCAGATACTCCAGCTCATCCCGTAAACGGCTATGGCCGCCCGGGGTCATGTAGTGGCGCTGCTCGGGTGGTGCGGGTTTATTCATAGTCAATCTATATGCGGCAGAAGCAGCATTATCCTAGACCAAGGGCAGATGTCACAAAAAATTAACCTCATGGGCTTCACAAACCCTTGCACTCGACTACGTTGCGGCGCAACATTACAAGTATCAGCTTGTCACCTATTAGGAATCCCCATGGAAATGCATACTTCAAATACCTCATTGAAGGGCCTTAAGGGTCTGATTGTCGGTATCGCCAATCAGCACAGCATTGCCTGGGGATGTGCAGAAGCCTTTCGCGCAGCCGGTGCAGAGCTGGCAGTTACCTATCTAAATGCCAAGGCAGAACCGCATGTGCGTCCACTTGCAGAGAGCGTTGATGCCGGCCTTGTTTTGCCGCTGGACGTAGAAAACGACGCCGAAATGGGTGCCCTTTTTGAAAAAATTGGGCAGGAATGGGGTCAGTTGGATTTTGTGCTCCATTCAATTGCTTTCGCACCCCTGGATGACTTGCACGGCCCGGTACTCGACACCAGCCGCGAAGGCTTTGCCCGAGCGATGGATATTTCCTGCCATAGTCTGATTCGTCTGGCACGTCATGCCGCGCCGTTGATGAAAAACGGTGGTGCCTTGCTCACGATGAGTTATGAGGGTGCCAACCGCGTTGCCCCCAATTACGGCATCATGGGTCTGGCCAAGGCCGCCCTCGAATCGGCTACCCGCTCCCTGGCAGCAGAACTTGGCCCGAAAAACATTTCGGTCAACGCGATCTCACCCGGTCCGATTGCTACCCGTGCAGCTTCCGGTATTGTCGACTTCGATCATCTGATGCAAGACAGCATTGAGCACTCCCCACTCCGTCGTCTGGTGACCATTGAGGAAGTCGGTGCACTTGCAACGCTTCTAGCCAGCCCTGCAGGTCGTGGCATTACCGGTGACGTCATCGTGGTTGATGGCGGCCGTCATATTCTTTATTGATCCAATTACAAGCCATGTCACATTCATATAGCCTAGATAAGTTTTGTTCAGACCTCATTGAGAACCATCCCTTCAATGAATTAGCGGTTGGCGATAACGCCTCGGTCGTCCGTACGGTTACGGTAGACGACTTGCGACTTTTTGCTGCTGCCACCGGCGATACCAACCCCAACATGCTGGATCCGGAATTCGCCGACAGCAGCATTTACCGGGAAGTGGTCGCCCACGGCATGTGGTCGGGTGCCATGCTGGTCAATCTGCTCGGCAGTGAACTGCCTGGTCTAGGCACCATCCTGGTCGATCAGAATCTGCGCTATCTGCGACCGATCATGGTGGGCGACACGGTAACCTTCAAAATTACGGTTGAACGCAAATACGAACGCACGCAACACGTGCTATTCGATGCAGAAGTCATTCTGGAAAGTGGGCAACGAGCCGTAACCGGGACACTGGAGGTACTGGCCCCCTCCGAGAAGATTTCGCGTAAAAAACTTTGTGTACCCAAAGCGACCTTATCAACCTATACCGAACGCTTTCAGGCTTTTGTTGCTACTGCAGAAGGCATGGATCCTGTCTGCACGGCGGTTATTCATCCCTGCGATGAAGAATCATTAAAGGGTGCTGTACTCGCTGCTGAATATGGTCTGATTAATCCCATCCTGATTGGCCCGGCCGAACGGATCCGTCAATTGGCACAAACGTTTGATCTGAACATTGAGCCCTACCGTATTGTCGACACACCTTATAGTCAGGAATCCGCCCGCATCGGTGTAGAACTCGCCCGCAAGGGAGAGGCGCAGGCACTCATGAAAGGTAGCCTGCATACCGATGAAATGATGAGTGCCGTGGTCGATCGCACTACCGGTTTGAGAACTGCACGTCGTTTGTCACACGTTTTCCGCATGGATGTCCGTGCCTATGGCAAACCCCTACTGATTACGGATGCAGCCATCAATATCTATCCGGACCTGATGACCAAGGCCGATATCATCCAGAACGTCATTGACCTGGCACATATACTGGGTTTGCAAGATCCACGCGTAGCGATCCTGTCAGCAGTCGAAACCATTAACCCCAAAATTCAATCAACCATTGATGCAGCTGCGCTATGCAAAATGGCTGACCGAGGCCAGATCAAGGGCGGTACCCTGGATGGCCCTCTGGCTTTTGATAACGCAGTGTCTCTGGATGCGGCCAAGACCAAGGGGATTAAATCGCCGGTTGCCGGGCTCGCCGATATTCTGGTGGTGCCCGATCTGGAATCCGGGAACATGGTTGCCAAACAACTGGAATACCTGGCTGGTGCAGTACCAGCAGGCATTGTGCTCGGGGCCAAAGTACCCATTATTCTTACATCGCGTGCAGACCATGCCGAAACGCGCATTGCCTCCTGTGTTTTGGCCGTACGCATCGCTGACGCCAACAAGAAAAAAATAAAGCCAGCTTAATTGCTGGCTTTATCGGGGAGCGGAAACGACACACTTAATCGTTTCCGTCCTCCTCCGGCCAATTCTTGATGAAATTCTTGAGCATGCGGTTCTCAAAGCCCTGTTCATCAAGGACTGCCTTGGCGACATCCATGAACGAAACAACGCCCATCAGCACCTTGCCATCCATCACCGGCACATAGCGCTGGTGGTGATTAACGAGCAGTTCACGGACGGCCTCGATAGGCATGTCGGGACGGGCGACAGTTGGCTTACTCACCTTGAAGTCCGCTACCGTCAGTGAAGCAAGATTGCCGCCGGTTTTAGCAACGGCCTGCAGCACTTCACGGAACGTCACCAGACCGGTCATCTCGCCGCCATCCATGACAACGAGCGAACCCGCGTCATGTTCGGTAAGGGCATCAATCGTTTGCGCCAAACTCGCCCCCGAGTGGGTGGTAAAGAGGACATTGCCCTTAATCTTGAGTATTTCTTGGACCAGCATACTGATTCAAATCCTGTTTAGCGTTCTAGTTCAGCCAGCTTACCTGACTGACCATTAAAGGTATCGGCATCCGGCAGTGGATCCTTACGTTCGGAAATAACTGGCCAATTCCTGGAAAGTTCTGCATTTAATGCAATAAATGCTTCCTGACCTGCGGGCACATCATCTTCGGCATAAATCGCTTCAGCCGGACACTCGGCAACACAGAGTGTGCAATCAATACACTCATCCGGATCGATCACCAGAAAATTGGGCCCTTCGTGGAAACAATCCACCGGGCATACGTCCACGCAATCCGTATATTTACACTTGATACAGTTGTCCGTAACAACGTACGTCATTTTTCAACACTCCAGATAAATGGTGCACTGCTCCTACGATGTGAGGATACCATGCCTAATTATAAGTACGCCCTGTCCTAATATCCGAATGCGACAAGATCATTAGGTATTTAAAACAACTTGCCGATTGACAATTCTTACGGCAAACTAGCTACGTTTGTTCAGTTCAAAGCATCGCTGGCAAGCATCATATCTAACCAACTACTTATTCCTTTGAGGCAATGCGCTATGAGCGAACATATTGTCCACGTCACTGACAGCTCTTTCGCCGACGACGTTACTAACTCGACAGAACCTGTACTTCTCGACTTCTGGGCCGAATGGTGTGGTCCCTGCAAGATGATCGCCCCTATCCTGGACGATATCGCTAAGGAATACGCCGGCAAAGTCAAAGTCGCCAAGATCAATATTGATGAGAATCAACAAACGCCGGCTCAGTTCGGCGTGCGCGGCATTCCAACGCTGATGCTCTTCAAAAACGGTAGCGTTGAGGCCACCAAGGTTGGCGCCCTCTCGAAATCGCAACTGGTTGCCTTCCTAGACGGCCACCTGTAATATCAGCGGGGTGGAATGCGTTCCACCCCGTGTTTTACCCGTAATACTCCGCTGCACACTTGATTAGAGCAATTCTGATCACTCAAGCTTGATCCGCCGGACGAACCTAAGAAAGCGTTCTCCGACAGCATCAGCCAGCCGCTTGCACACAAGCTCCCTGTCCCGCCGCAATAGACTCAAGTACGCCCTGCGTGCGTTTTGCGGACAGACATGACATTACCTCGCATCTCTGCGTCCCTATCTATGCATCTTTCAGAACTCAAATCCAAACATGTCAGCCAGTTGATTGACATGGCCACCACTGCCGGTATCGAGCACGCCAATCGCCTGCGCAAGCAAGAGCTGATCTTTGCGCTACTCAAAGAACATGCCAAAGGCGGAGAAACGATCTTTGGTGATGGCTGTCTGGAAGTGATGCAGGAAGGCTACGGCTTTCTACGCTCTCCCGAATCCTCCTACCTGGCCAGTTCGGACGATATTTATGTCTCCCCGTCCCAGATGCGCCGCTACAACCTGCGTAACGGTGACACGATTGACGGTGAAATCCGCATGCCGCGCGAAGGCGAGCGTTATTTCGCACTGACCAAGGTTGATCGCATCAATGGCGAAGCCCCGGATGCCTGCAAGAACAAGATCCTCTTCGAAAATCTGACACCGCTGCACCCGAACCAGCCGCTCAAACTGGAACGTGATAGCAAGACTGAAGAAAACCTTACCTCACGCATCATCGATATGGTGGCGCCGATTGGTAAAGGCCAACGCGGTCTGCTGGTCGCCTCGCCGAAGTCTGGCAAAACCGTGATGTTGCAGAACATTGCGCATGCCATTACCGCCAGCCACCCTGATGTGGTGCTGATTGTGCTGCTGATCGATGAGCGTCCTGAAGAAGTAACGGAAATGCAGCGTTCTGTGCGCGGTGAAGTGATTGCCTCGACCTTCGACGAACCCCCGGTACGTCACGTACAGGTCGCCGAAATGGTTATCGAAAAGGCGAAGCGCCTGGTCGAACACAAAAAGGATGTGGTGATCCTGCTTGACTCGATCACCCGCCTTGCCCGTGCCTATAACACCGTACAACCTGCTTCTGGCAAGGTACTGTCTGGTGGTGTGGACGCCAACGCCCTGCAAAAACCAAAGCGCTTCTTCGGTGCTGCCCGTAATATCGAAGAAGGCGGCTCTCTGACTATCATCGCCACGGCCCTGATCGACACCGGCAGCCGCATGGATGACGTGATCTACGAAGAATTCAAGGGCACCGGCAACATGGAGATCCATCTGGATCGCAAGATGTCGGAAAAACG
>ERZ1034361.815-NODE-815-length-18633-cov-5.571837_pt1 | contig 18633 bp, 18 predicted proteins | sample MGYA00520617_ERZ1034361 | MGnify/ENA primary metagenome ERZ1034361 (study PRJEB33736, sample SAMEA104284507) | Azolla filiculoides | biome: Urban; feature: Water surface; material: Ditch water | place: Netherlands | collected 2015-10-28 | depth 0-0.1 m ... | reverse complement strand
ACAGTTCTAGCGGTTTAAAAGTAAATCTGGCTGGTGATAACAGTGTAGATTTTGCAAAAATAAAACAAATTCTTTAATTCTTAAGGTGAATGACTATGGGTTTTTCAACAGCATTAAGCGGCTTAAAAGCAGCTTCAACAACTTTATCAGTAACCGGTAACAACATTGCCAACTCACAAACAGTCGGCTTCAAACAGTCTCGCGCTCAATTTGGTGAAGTAATGGCTGGTTCAGCGGCTGGCTCGGCAGGTACTGGCGCACGCGTGTCAAGTATTGCTCAACAATTTACGCAAGGTAATATTGAAGGTACCGCCAATTCACTTGATTTAGCACTGAGTGGACAAGGCTTTTTTGCTATGGGTGATTTAGTAGATCCTGTTATTCCAGACAAGCCGTTAGAAGCAACGTCTTTTACACGAAATGGTGCATTCCATATTAATAAAAGTGGCAATATCGTTGATGACAATGGACGTTATTTACTTGCGTATAAACCAGTAGGAATGACTGTTGCAGAAGGTTTTAACGTAGGCGTAAAACTGCCTGTTAGAATTGGTACCGATCAAGGCCCACCAACTGCAACCACAAAAGTTAACATGAGCGTTAACTTAAACAGTGCCTCACCTGCTGCGGTAACCCCCTTCTCATTTACCACACCAGGCACACATCCTTACGTTCCAGATCCAAAAACTTACACCAGTACAACATCTGTGACAACTTACGATGCAATGGGTAATGCGCACATCGTATCAACCTATTTCTGCAGAACTAGCGTACCTAATGAATGGAATATGTACACCTTTGTTGATGGCAGAAGCATTCAACCCGGTGCGCAATCCAATGCATTTACGGTTCCACCTACACCTGCTTCTGGCGCACAAGTCATGCCTGATGGCATCATCACAGACTCACCAACAAAAGTGTATTTTGATGCGAATGGTAATTTAGTTAAAGTCACCGCAACACCGCAAATTACCGATTTACTTAAATCGACTGCATGGCTCGCAACTACTGCATCAAATGCAAAAAAAGATGCCGTGGTAACATTGACAGCAAAAGTCAATGATGCTCAAAAAGCAGTTGATATGTACACACAACAATTAGCGGATGCGGAAGCAAAAGTACCTGCATTAGAAAATGTTATCAATGATGCAAAAAATACCTTAGCTCTATCACAAGTGGCCCTTCAATCAGCTACAGACATATTGACAGCTGCACAAATTGACGCTGACGCAGCTAAAGCGGCGGCTGAAACCGCAACACAAAACTACAATGATGCTGTTGCACAAGATTTGGCAAACCAACAAGCTGCCGCTGCTGCAACAACACCTGGTGAAGCAACGCAAGGTAATTCAGTGAGAGTTGATTTTGGTGGTATTGATTTAACAGCCATTGACTCTAATTTAGTGGCTACACCAATGACCATTAGTATCAATCTTGATAAAACCACACAACACGCATCGTCGTTTATGGTCAATGACTTAAAACAAGACGGTTTACCTGTTGGCAGTCTATCAGCTGTTGACGTAGATAAAGATGGCGTTATTACCGCTAAATACAGTAACGGCTACTCAAAACCCATTGGTAAAGTCGCACTTGCTAACTTTGCAAATCCAGGAGCCTTAGATAAATTAAATGGCACTGCGTGGGGTAACGCTTCCGATGCAGGTGCTCCTGTTTACGGTCAAGCAGGCGACAACGGTTTTGGTGCAGTTCGCTCCTCTTCACTTGAAACATCAAATGTTGATTTATCTGAAGAACTCGTGAAATTGATTGTGGCGCAACAAGCGTATCAAGCAAACTCACAAGCCATCAGCATCCAAAAAACATTAACTGAAAGCGTTCTACGTATTTAGTATTTTTCACCTTTGAGTAGCAGCGTTTAATTAGGAGCATTTTATGGATCGTAGTCTTTATATTGCCATGAGTGGAGCCACGCAGACGCTGCTGGCTCAAACGGCAAACGCCAACAATTTGGCAAACACTCAAACCACTGGATTTAAATCCGACTTACAGCAATTTCGCAGTATGCCCGTTTACGGTGACGGTTATCCGACACGCGTATTTGCGCAAACGGAAAAACCGGCTACGGATTTCACCACAGGCCCTATTCAAGCCACAGGAAATGATTTAGATATCGCTATTAATGGTCAAGGTTTTTTTGCTGTGAAAGACAGTAAAGGCAAAGAAGCTTATACCCGTGCTGGTGACTTAAAAATGACACCTGATGGTCAACTGCAAACAAGTTCTGGACTTGTTGTGATGGGGCAAAATGGAGCGATTAAAATCCCTCCCGCAGAACAACTCACCATAAGCAGCAACGGTAGCATCAGTATTGTTCCCTTTGGCGCTGAAAACGCAACATCCATGTTAACTATTGATAAAATTAAATTAGTCAAACCTGATTTGAAAAATATTGAAAAAGGCAATGACGGTTTAATTTACATCAAAGATGGCAGTGTTCCCACAGATAACGCCTCAGTTCAAGTGATTCAAGGATCAATTGAAGGCAGTAATGTAAGCGCCGTTGGTGCGATGGTGGACATGATTGAGTTAGCACGTAATTTTGAAATGCAAACCAACATCATGAAAAACGCCAAAGAAAATGCAGCGGCTAGCGCTAAATTATTACAAATATAATTGGCATAAAATCTGCTTTTATCTAAATACACCACAACGATTACTTTAGGGGAAAATCATGACAGAACGTGCATTATGGGTTGCAAAAACCGGCTTAGACGCCCAGCAAACCCGAATGGCAGTTATTTCAAACAACTTGGCAAACGTCAACACAACTGGCTTTAAGAAAGATCGCGCCGTTTTTCAAGATTTGATGTATCAAAATATGCGTCAAGTTGGTGCGCAAACGTCACAAACAAGTCAGCTGCCAACAGGTATGCAATTAGGTACAGGTGTCAAAACCATGGCAACTGAAAAATTGCACACACAAGGCAACGTTGAGCAAACGGGCAATCAAATGGATATTGCTATCAATGGTCGTGGTTTCTTGCAAGTCACCATGCCTGACGGCTCGACTACTTATACTCGTGATGGTCAGTTAAAATTAGATTTGAATGGTCAAATTGTAAACGCAAACGGTTTACCATTGACACCATCAATGACCATTCCACAAGATGCTCTAAGCATAACTATTGGTTCTGATGGTACGGTTTCTATTTTGCAGCCAAACAATCCACAACCATCAAACGTGGGGCAAATTCAAACGGCAAACTTTATCAATCTTGCAGGTCTTGAGCCTATTGGTGAGAACTTATACCGTGAATCCGGTGCAAGTGGTCCGCCTGTTATCGGCACACCCGGACAGCAAGAGTTTGGAGCTATTGTTCAAAACTCACTTGAAACATCAAATGTTAACGTAGTGGAAGAATTGGTGGGGATGATCGAAACCCAACGCGCTTATGAAATGAATTCAAAAGCGATTTCAACGACAGATCAAATGCTGTCTTATGCCACACAAAATCTCTAAAAAGTGATTAAAATGATGACACGTAAACTGCGTTTTATTGTCCTTATGCCGCTACTTTTAGCAGCGTGTAGCGCACCTTTACCAAAACGTGAGCCGTCATTCTCACCTGTTGCACCAGCTGATTTACGCCCCCCTGCCCAAAGCTCTGGGGGGATTTATATGGTGGGTTATGATAACCGATTATTTGAGGATATTACCGCGCGACGCGTAGGCGATATTTTGACGGTTAATTTGCAAGAAAGAACTAACTCCATCAAAAAAGCATCCACTAAAGACAGCAAAGAAGACAAAATTACAGCTAGACTGCCTGCGTTGTTTGGATTAGGGGCACTTTTGCTTGGTGGTGATATGGAAACATCCACGGAAACCAAAAAGAAGTTTGAAGGGAAAGGCGATGTGGGGCAAAGCAACCAATTAAGTGGCTTAATTTCAGTCACGGTAGTGGAATTACTCCCCAATGGAAATTTAAAAATCCGTGGCGAAAAACGCGTTACGTTAAATCAAGGTGATGAATTTATTCGTTTATCCGGTATCGTTCGCCCTGTTGACATTAAACCAACCAATATCATCGACTCTGAAAAAATTGCTGACGCGACCTTTATGTACACCGGTGATGGCGCCCTTAACGATGCCAATAGTCAAGGTTGGTTGTCACGCGCACTTAATAGCCCTTGGTTTCCTCTTTAATACATGAGCAATAACATGAATCTGCGAAAACACTCTTTGATTTTGATGCTAATGCTTACGGCTTTTTCAAATCCTGTACTAGCTGAACGTATTAAAGATATCGCTTCTATTGAAGGCATTCGAACCAACCAACTAGTGGGTTATGGTTTGGTTGTCGGACTTGATAAATCCGGTGATAGTAGTACAAGTTCACCCACATCAAGACAAAGTATTACCAATATGTTGAAACGATTTGGCATTACGCTATCCGCACAGGACATGCAACAGCTAAAAGCAAAAAACATTGCAACAGTAGCTGTGCAAGCCGAATTACCTGCTTTCGCAAAACCCGGTATGGCTATTGATGTGACCGTAGCCTCGATTGGTGACGCGAAAAGTCTACGCGGTGGCGCCCTACTCATGACACCGCTTAAAGGGGCTGATGGTGAAGTCTATGCGATTGCACAAGGCAATCTAGTAGTGGGCGGCATGGCAGCTACCGGCAAAGACGGATCCAACATTACCATCAATAACCCAAGCGCGGGGCGTATTTCCAATGGCGCGTTAGTTGAACGCACGGTACCAACACCTTTTTCTGAAAGTGATTCACTCATTTTTAATTTAAATCGCGCTGATTTCACCACAGCAACACGCATGGCGGAGTCTATCAATAAATTACTTGGTACAAATACCGCAAGAGCTATTGATGCTACTTCAGTACGGGTAAATTCACCTAGTGATTTAGGACAAAAAGTGTCTTTTGCATCCGTGGTTGAGAATTTAAATGTGGATATGGATGAAGCACCTGCTCGCGTCATTGTGAATTCACGAACAGGAACGGTAGTTATTAGCAACAAAGTGCGCGTATCCCCTGCGGCTGTATCGCATGGTAGTCTTGTTGTCACCATTGATGAAAATATCAATGTGAGTCAACCTAATGCACTGTCAAATGGACAAACTGCTGCCACACCCAGCTCAAACGTCAGCGCAAAAGAAGAGAAAAACCGTATGTTTGCCTTCAAAGGCGGTGTATCACTTGATGATCTCGTGAATGCCGTTAATCAGGTTGGCGCCGCACCAAGCGATTTAGTGGCTATTTTAGAAGCCTTAAAAACCGCAGGTGCCCTCCATGCAGAATTAATTATTATTTAAATCATTATTTTAACGTGATGAGATACGGCTATGTTAAATAACACGTCAACGCTAAACGCAAGTACACAATCTAATGCGTACGATTTTAGCGAGTTTACCAAGCTAAAAAAAGAATCCAAAGACCACTCACCTGAAGCATTAAAACAAGTTGCTAAACAATTTGAAGCATTGTTTTTAAATAATATTTTAAAAAGTATGCGTTCAGCAAAACTCGCTGACGGCGCGTTTGAAAGTGATCAAAGTGATTCTTACAATCAAATGTACGATCAACAATTATCCGTGCATTTAGCAGGTAAACCCGGCGTGGGATTGGCAGATTTAATTGTCAAGCAACTAACACCCAAACCCGCTAATCCAAATCCGCAATCTTTAGAGTCTTATTTGAATAGCCCTGTGTCGTCAGTGAAAACGCCAAGTGGTTTCATGTTTAATAATAGTGATTTTGATAATAATGACGAAATGGCATTTAAGAATAGACATGGCGTGCCGATAAGTTCAGCGGTAGACTTTGTTAAGCAACTTCAACCCTTTGCACAGCAAGCAGCAAGAACGCTTGGCATTGATCCAAATGCCCTGCTCGCGCAAGCGGCTTTAGAGAGCGGCTGGGGTAACTCAGTTATTAAAAATGCTGATGGAACAAGCAGTTACAATTTGTTTAACATTAAGGCCGATCGCTCATGGCGCGGCAAACAATCGCAAGTATCGACACTTGAATTTGACCAAGGCATTGCGAGAAGAGTGAGTTCAGGCTTTAGAGCCTATGCCTCTTTCCAAGAAAGCTTTAACGATTATGTGAACTTTATTCGAGACAATCCACGCTACGAATCGGCATTATCTAAAGTGAATAATGCCGGACAATATATGCGAGAGTTGCAACGAGCAGGTTATGCAACCGATCCGAGTTATGCGGATAAAGTGATGCATATTTATCAAAGTAATGCGTTGAACGTATTTGCCGAAAAAACAGCGCTAGCGGTGAAATAAACATCGCTTATTTATCAAACACTCTAAAAATAGGTTATTCCCATGCCCAGTGGAATTTTAGGCACCGCGTTAACAGGTTTAATGGCCTTTCAACGCTCTATGCAGACAACAAGTAATAACGTTGCTAACGTGAATACAGACGGTTATAGCCGACAAGATACCAACTTAACAACCAATCCGTCTTCTTATAGTGCGGGAAATTTTGTGGGTAATGGTGTTGATGTCACCAGTATTACGCGTAATTACGATCAGTTTATTAACAATAATATTCGCTCGTCTGCGTCGTCATTAGGGGATGCCAATGCGTTTCAAGCCATGACAGCGCAAGTAGATAACCTGTTAGCCAATCCAGAATCGGGCATGTCAAATGCCATTAAATCCTTTTTCAATTCGGTCAATGGGGTGTCTAGCGATCCAACATCGCTTCCAGCACGTCAAGTGATGGTCAGCGAAGCCAAAACATTGTCCACGCAATTTAATATCGTTTCATCAAGACTCGACACCTTTCGCGCACAAAATAATGCGAAAATGCAGGATTCGATTGACAAAATTAATAGCTTTACCCAAAACATTGCGGATTTAAACGTAAAAATTGCATCGTTAACAAGTGGCGGTGGTACGCAATCACCCAATGAATTACTCGATCAACGCGACTCAATGCTAGCGCAATTAGCCGAGCATATTGACGTTGCCACCCTTGCACGTCCAGACGGCTCAATTGATGTCTTTATCGGTCAAGGTCAAGCGTTAATTTCAGGCGATGCACGCTCCAAATTAGAATTAACCAATTCAACCACCGACATTATGCAAAAGACTGTTTTAATGAACGGTTATGATGTCAGCAGTCAATTTTCTAGCGGTGCACTCACTGGCGCTATTAAATTCCGTGACCAAGTATTAGATCCCGCGCAACAGCAACTCGGTCTAGTGGCAGCAGGTATTGGACAAGCTTTTAATGATTTGCATACTCAAGGAATAGATTTAAACGGCGCTACGGGCAAAGCAATGTTTACGTTTGAACCTGAACAAATTCCTGTGTTTTCAAGTATTGGTAACGCAGGTGGCTACATTAAAGCTACTTTTGATTCTGCCACACTCAATCAAATGCAAGCCAGTGATTACCGCTTGGATTATGCAGCGGGTTCTTACACCCTCACCAGATTAAGCGATAACGTAAAAGTGATGTTGCCAACGGGTGGTTTACCCACGACAGTTGACGGTATTAATATTACTCAAGTGGCACCACCTGCAGGGACGTCAAGCTTTATTATCCGCCCTACTTATTTAGCGGCAAGAAACATCAATGCCGTCATTACCGACCCAAGAGCCATTGCCGCCGCAACCACCAGTGGTGATGTTGGTGATAACAGTAATGCACTCGCACTTGCCAACTTGGAAAGTCAAGGCTTACTCTTTGGCGGGAATACACTCGCGCAAACCTATCAAGTACTTGTTGCAAAAGTAGGCTCTTCCGCCAATGCCGCCAATGTCAGCTTGTCTGCGCAAAAAGCACTCAATAATCAAGCTATCGAAGCGCGTGCTAGTTTTGCAGGGGTGAACCTTGACGAAGAAGCCGCAAATTTAATTAAATTTCAAAATGCGTATCAAGCGTCATCACAAGTGATCGCTATTTCGCGTTCACTCTTTGACAGCCTACTTGGCGCCATTAGATAAAGGAGAAAATCATGCGTATTTCAACGGCCTATCCACAGCAATTTAATATTAACTCGATGGCTAATCAGCAAGCGCAATTAACCAACACGCAAGCGAAGATTTCATCAGGTCAAAAATACTTAACGCCATCTGAAAATCCTTCTGCGGCGGCTTATTCACTGAGCTTTAAAGAATCTATTGCGCTAACAGAACAATATCAAGAAAACATTGCAGCCGCAAATCAACGTCTTGGCCTTGAAGAAACCGCACTTGCCAATGTCAGCGATACTATTCAGCGTCTTCAAGAATTAGGCTTGCAAGGCGTCAGTGACTCAGGTAATTCAACTATTTCACGCAATGCGATTGCATCGGAATTTGATCAGCTAAACGATCATCTTATTAGCTTGGCTAATACACGCAACGCGAATGGTGAATATATCTTTGCTGGCAACAAATCCACAACAATGCCTTATAGCAAAATTGCTGTTGATCCTAATGCGCCTGCAACGGATGCACCGCTTCCTGCGTTTGCTTACGCTGGCTCATCAATGCAACGCGCTATTCAAGTGGGTATGTTTCGCACCATTACGGATGGTGACGTAGGGTCAGCTGTATTTGGTTCAACCGAAGAAGGCGAATCGGTATTCGATGCGATTAAAAATTTTACAGCGGAATTAAGAGCAGATAAACCTACTTTAGAAACGCTCAAAAAAATTGACGATGCTCTAGTGCGCGTTACCATTGTTCATGCAAGCATTGGTGCGCGTCAAAATGCACTAGATCGTCAAAAAGCAACGAACGATGATTTTATTATCAATACAAAAACAGCGCTCTCAAACATCGCTGACTTAGACATGGCTGACGCGATTACCAAACTCAATTCACAACAAAACTCTCTTCAAGCCGCGCAACAGTCGTTTGCAAAAGTACAAGGAATGAGTTTGTTTAAGTTTTTGTAATTATGCCGTTAATCGTAACGTTATTTTAACGCTTTCAAAGGCAATTTTATTGTCAATACACGATAAAATAGTGGTTATGCTTAACAAGGTAATCAAAGATGCGGTAATATTTACCTAGCATTTTTAATTACTCAGGAGAAAATAATGGTAAGTATTCTTGCAGTTGATGATTCAGCTTCAATGAGAAAAATGGTGTCTTTTACACTCAAAACAGCGGGCTATGAAGTTCAAGAGGCTGAAGATGGTGTGGAAGCTCTCGAAAAAGCGAAAGCCCACACGTTTGATTGCATTGTGACGGATGTCAATATGCCAAACAAAGATGGTATTACGTTAATCCGAGATCTTCGGCAATTGTCGCAGTATAAATATGTGCCAATGCTACTTTTAACAACGGAATCCAGTGTTGAAAAAAAGCAGGAAGGTAGAGCTGCAGGGGCAACGGGGTGGATGGTTAAGCCATTTAACCCAGATCAACTTTTGAAAACGCTCTTAAAAGTGTTAGATTAGACCACTCAACCCTCAACGCAGTTAAATTTACGCAACAATAAGGAAAAGACCATGTCCGTTGATATGACCCAGTTTCACGCTGAACTCTTTGAAGAATGTCTTGGCTATTTAGACGCAATGAAAACGGATTTAGAAAGTATTGATTTGAACGCGTTTGACGCAGAAAAAATGGCGACAATTAAGCGTGGTGCCCATACTATTAAAGGGGATTGCGCAATGTTTGAATTTACGACAGTATCCGATTACGCAAAAATAATGGAAATGTTACTAGGCGAAATGCTTGAGCACCATAAAGAAACAAATACCGCTAATATTAACGCTATGCTTGAATCGGTTGCTTATGTTCGTAACATGATTACAACCCTGCAAGATAAAGGGACGCTTGATGGCGAAACTGCCGCTGCACATAGTGCAAAATTGCAAGCGATGATTAGTTAACCTTTCTATTTTTAGCGCATGTTCAATGCGTTTTAGTCGAAAAATGCACCAAAATACGTTAAACGCTTAAGGTAATCCCTATCTTAAGCGTGCAGTTTCTTAATTCAACACTGGCTTTTGCACAGTGTCAACTTTGACCATGGTTGATTTTCAACCTTTGTTAGTACAATTTAGGCACACACAACAGGTAAAATTATGTCTATCGATATGTCACAATTTCATCAGGTCTTCTTTGAAGAATGTTTCGAAGGCTTAGAGGCGATGGAATCGGGGTTATTGTCGCTAGATATTGGTGACATTGACCCTGAAGCTATCAATACCATCTTTAGAGCGGCCCATTCCATCAAAGGCGGAAGCGGTACGTTTGGGTTTACCGTCGTCGCGGAATACACGCACATTATGGAAACGCTCCTTGATGAAATGCGTGATGGGCGCCGGCAAGTCACCAAGCAAGCTGTCGACGTACTGTTAGGTTCGGTTGATTGCTTACGCGAAATGTTAACCTCCATTCAAAATGAGGAAGAGGTGAATGCGCAAAGTGTCGCGCAACATCAAGCCGCATTAGAAACCGAATTAAATGGCGAAAGTAGCGCGAGCTCACCATCTAGCGCACCTGCTCAGCCTGCAATTAGCCAATCGCCCTCCCCCGTCGAATCACAAGAAGAAGACGACGAACCTGAAATTGAAGAAGAACAAGGCTGGAAAATCTCTTTTTGCCCTTATTTGAATCTTCTTAAAACGGGTAACGATCCTGTTCGTCTATTCCGTGAACTCAGTGCACTTGGGCAACTCACCTCCAACGTCAACATTCAAGATGTCCCGCCATTCAATGAACTCGATCCCGAAGAATGTAATATTTCATGGGATTTGGTCTTAGTGAGCGACGCCTCCGAAAGTGCCGTGCGTGAAATATTTAGTTGGGTTGAAGATGATTGTGAACTTGAACTCGCCCCTTTAGCCAAACCCAAAAAGAAAAAGAAACCGAAAGCGGCTCCCGCGCCTATTGTCGCACCGGTAGTGACCGAAACAAAAGACGTTGCAGCACCTGCTTTAGCGCCGCCACCCGCAGTCGTTGTCAAAAAAGCACCCACGGAAGCTGAAGCAGCGAAAAATGCGCCCAAAGCCTCTAGCTCAATTCGCGTGGATACTGACAAAATCGATACGCTTATCAATATGGTAGGGGAAGTGGTAATTACCCAATCCATGCTAGGATTGATTGGTGAAAACTTCACCATGGATAAAGTGGGGCAACTCAAACGCGGTTTAGCTCAACTTGAGCGGCACACGCGTGATTTGCAACAAAGCGTTATGAATATTCGAATGCTACCTATTAGCTTTGTATTCAGCCGCTTTCCACGACTTGTACACGATATCAGTACCAAATTAAACAAAAAAATCACCCTTAAACTGGTCGGGGAAAATACCGAAGTCGATAAAGCGGTGGTGGAATTAATTAACGATCCGCTTGTGCATTTAATTCGCAACAGTTTAGATCATGGCATCGAAATGCCTGCTGAACGTATTGCTGCCGGTAAGCCTGAAACAGGCACTATCGAGCTAAAAGCCTATCATCGTGGCGGTCATATCGTCATTGAAATTATCGATGACGGTCGCGGTATGGACAAATCCAAACTACTTGCCAAAGCCATTGAGAAAGGATTAGTTGAAGAATCGGCCATTATGACCGATAAACAAATACTCGAATTGATTTTCATGCCCGGTTTCTCAACAGCTGAGCAATTGAGCGATATTTCAGGGCGTGGCGTTGGGATGGACGTCGTTCGTCGAAACATTCAATCGCTAGGTGGCAACATTGATATTATTTCCGAATTAGGAAAAGGTTCCACGATTGCGATTCATTTACCGCTAACGCTGGCTATTTTAGATGGTCAATCTGTTGCAGTGGGTGATGAAACCTATATTGTGCCTTTGGTATCGATTATTGAATCGATCAATATTACTGAAAAAATGCTCAATAAAGTCGCAGGTAAAGGCGAAACATTTAAATTGCGCAATGAATATTTGCCAATTATTCGAATGCGCGAAATATTCAACGTCAAATCGGGCGCGGCAACCAAACCAAATGAAGGTGTCATTGTAGTGGTTGAGGGACAAGGCGCGTTGTGTGGTTTCCTTGTCGATGAATTGCTAGGACAACAGCAGGTGGTAATTAAGTCACTCGAAGCCAATTATCGACGTGTAGAAGGCGTGTCAGGCGCCACTATTTTGGGCGATGGATCGGTGGCGTTAATTCTCGACGTACCTGGCTTAGTGCGTTTGTCGGTTTGCTAATTTCCCTAATACTCAATTTAAAAGAACAGTCGTCATGACAGAAAAAAACGAAAACGAAATAGATGACATTAATGGTGAATCCGGCACGAAAAAAAATGCCGACACCTCAACGATTATTCAATATCTAAGCTTTGTTTTGGGTAAAGAAGAGTATGGTGTCGATATTCTACGCGTACAGGAAATTCGTAGCTGGGAACCCGTTTCGCGCGTGCCCAATGTCCCTTTTTACGAAAAAGGGGTCGTCAATTTGCGTGGAGCAATTGTTCCTATTATTGATTTACGCGAGCGATTTAGTTTAAGTAAACCCGAATATACGCCACTGACGGTAGTGGTTGTATTGCAAACAGGGAGTGGCAGTCATACACGTATTATGGGGGTTGTTGTCGATTCCGTTTCTGATGTCATCAGCATTGAACGCACCGATATTCAAAGTGCCCCTGATTTTGGCACAAAAGTGAGCAACGAATTCATTAACGGTTTAGTGTCGGTAAATGAACGCATGGTAATGCTACTTGATGTAGATAAATTGTTACTCTTGGAAGCATTAGAACAAAACGACTACTAATTACTAACAACACCTTTTTTACTGGACAACGTCGCAATGAAAATCAACATGCCAATCACGAATAATGAAGTCGTGATGAAACCAAATACTATTCTTGTGACGCGCACTGATTTAAAAGGGATAATTACGTTTGCTAATGACGCATTTGTTGATATTAGTGGTTATACGCGTGATGAATTAGTCGGTTCAAGCCACAATATTGTGCGCCATCCTGAAATGCCCGCTGAGGCTTTTGACGATATGTGGCGTACATTAAAGCAAAATCGCCCATGGCAAGGCTTAGTCAAAAATCGAACCAAATCAGGCGATTTTTACTGGGTAAACGCGAACGCAATGCCCCTTTTTGAAAATAACACCGTAAAAGGGTATTTGTCTGTTCGTCTAACGCCCAGTCGCGCAGAAATTGACGCAGCTAATCAACTGTATCGCAAAGTCAACGCAAAAGAAGCGACGCTCAATCCAACAGGTCTAGTGGCTATTCATAAATTTGTATCTGAAATTTCACTTGGCAAAAAAGTGGCGTTTGCTGGCGCATTATTAATGCTTCCCAATCTCATGCTACTGCGTGAATTACTCGAAAGTGAAAGTTATTTGCTGATAAGCGCTTTGGCCGTGACGACGGTTGCTGCATTTGGCATTATGGCACACGTCACGCAGTCTACTCGACATTTTTTTGCGTCAGCGATACATGAACTATTTCGTTTAAGTGTGAATGAATTTAGCCCACCGCTTAATTTAACGCGTAATGATCAATTTGGTGATTTATTTCGAGGAATTTATGTGGCAGGGGTTAAACTCGGCGATGATATCGCTCAAGCCAAGCAAACCAATTCCAATTCACTACGAATTATTCAAGGCTTAAAATACGCTGAGTGCAGTATTTTAATTACCAATGCAAATTCTGATATTATTTTTGTGAATCAAGCGGCAGAACAATTATTTTTAAGAGCACAAAAAGATATTCAAACGGTTATTCCCAATTTTGATGTACAAAAATTATTGGGTGCACAAATCGACATTTTTCATAACGTCCCTGCCCTACAAAAAACAGCGCTTGCCGCTCTGAATGATTCAAAAACCAGTCAATTTGATTTAGCTGGACATACCATGCAATTAACCGTAAAACCTGTTTTTGAGATTAATGGTGATCGCATTGGCTACGTTGCAGAGTGGCTAGATCGTACAACGGAAGTCAAAATTGAAGGGGAAATTGAACATTTAGTGAGCGCCATCAAACAAGGCGACCTAGGAAAACGTATTGATTTAAAAGATAAAAATGGCTTTATGAAATCCCTTTCAACCAATATCAATGATTTAACTGATGTGATTGAAAATGTGTTTAATGACATCAATTATATTATTGAAAAATTAGCCGAAGGTGATTTAACCAATAATATTCATTCTGATTATGAAGGCATTTATGCACAATGCAAAGATAATATGAATGATGCGATTTCAAAAATCAGCGAATTTATTCTACAAATTCGAGAAGCTGCCGACTTTGTCAATACCTCTTCGCAAGAAATGGCAAGCGGTAATAATAATTTATCCAATCGTGTTGAACAGCAAGCTGCCAGCCTAGAAGAAACAGCAGCGAGCATGCAAGAGCTATCAAGTACCGTTATTAGTAATGCAGAAAACACAAAAACAGCAACAGTTGTTGTAAAATCAGCTGCTGAAGTTGCTGAAAAAGGGGGGGAAGTCGTCAAATCTGCCATTGCCGCTATGCAAGCAATTAACGAGAGTAGTAATCGCATTGCAGAAATTATTGGCGTTATTGACGAAATTGCCTTTCAAACTAATTTGCTTGCACTCAATGCGTCCGTTGAGGCGGCTCGCGCGGGAGAACAAGGCCTTGGCTTCTCTGTGGTGGCAACAGAGGTGCGTAATTTAGCGCAGCGCAGTGCAACCGCTGCAAAGCAAAGTAATGAATTGATACAAAATAGCGTGCAAGAAGTTCGATCAGGCACTGCATTTGTTAATGAAACCGGTGCTGCGTTGATGGAAATTGTGGATAGCATTATCCATGTTGGTACCATCGTAGGACATATTACAGCCGCGAGTAATGAACAATCAGCTGGTATTAGTCAGGTCAATCAAGCTGTGTCACAAATGGATGATATTACACAGCAAAATGCGGCCTTAGCCGAAGAAGCGGCTGCTGGCAGTATGGCAATGAGTGAACAATCTGCGAAAATGACACATTTACTCAATTTCTTTAAAGTAAACGGTAAATCGCCAGCGGCATATTCAGCTCAGGCAACATTGGCAACATCAAAACCAGCGGCAAATAAGCAGTCTGCCGCCAAATCAAAAGTGGCTGTGAACGCCAATTTTGATGAGTGGGAAGAATTTTAAGTTTATCCGTGATAAGGCCAAAATAGACAACCCGTAGGAAAAAACACATGAAAGTCGATGTAGTAAACAGTAAACAAATTGAGCAATTTTTGACTTTTGAACTTGCAAATGAGGTTTACGGTGTAGAAATTTTAAAAGTCCAAGAAATTAGAGGATGGGAACCCGTGCGTGTTATTCCCAATACGCCCTCTTTTATCAAAGGCGTTTTAAATTTACGCGGCTCCGTCATTCCTATCGTTGATTTACGTGAGCGTTTTTCACTTGAACATAGCGAATATACCCAAAAAACCGTTGTTATTGTACTGTGTATTAAACATCGTCGTAACGAATCGTTTGTGATGGGTATTGTTGCCGACGCGGTGTCAGACGTGCTGGATATCAAAGTCGAAGATATTAAAAAAGCCCCTAATTTTGGCACGCAACTCGACACCCGCTATATGCGCGGTATGCACGTATATAAACAAAATATGATTATGCTACTCGATGTCGATAAACTGCTAAACCCTGATGAAGTGGATGACATTGAAGCCATTTCTGATTTAGGAAGTTTTGAGTAATGCCACGTATCATTGCGATCATTAATCAAAAAGGTGGCGTGGGTAAAACAACCACGACAACCAATTTGTGCCATGCACTTGCTATTATGGGGAAAAAAGTCACGATTATTGATTTTGATCCACAAGGTCATTTAGGTATTTCACTTGGCGTGACGTCACGCGATGTCACGGGCATTGATTTAGCGTTAATTAAAGAAAAAAATATTGAAGAGCAAATTATTCCAGTACGCGACAATTTGCAACTTGTTGCCGCTGGTTCTAAATTAAAAGATATTGAACAGATGGCCGGCGCTGGTGCACCGCGTGGCGTATTACTGCGTGATGCTCTACGTGGGCAACTCGCTGACCAAGACTTTGTTTTTATTGACTGTCCGCCATCGTCGGGGTTACTGGTTGCCAATGCGCTCATCGCAACGTCGGAGGTTTTAGTTCCGATGACCAGTGATTTTCTCGCGTTGCAAGGACTTTCGCATTTAATGAACACCGTTAAACGCTTTGAAGGGGCATTGAAAAAACATTACAAAATTTCGGTTGTCATTTCGCGTTATGTGTCAACACGTCGAATTTCAGATCAAGTACTTGATGTTTTACTTGGGCACTTTCCTAATCAAATACTTGCCACGGTAATTCGTGAAACAGCACTCCTAGCAGAATGCCCAAGTTTTGGACAGACTATTTTTGAATACAGCCCTAAAAGCCGATCAGCAAGAGATTTTCAACGTCTTGCACAGGATTTTCTTGAAAATAGAGTGATGAGAGATGACAACAGATAATTTAATTGGTTACGATCCCCTCGCTTGGATGGATGGAGAGGAAATTGGTGAAAAACCGGCTGTGCCCGCTGAAAAAGAAAGCGAAGCTAATGACACCGATGATATGCCACTCATTGACGCTCAAGAATTAGTGGATTTCGTTGACAGTCAAGACGACGACACACAAGAAGAATTAGAAGAAGACACCGTCATTGAAGCATTTGATGAAGAAACACCTGAACTTCCTGCTGTCATTGACGATGAGCCAAGCGATACACACAATACACAAGATATTGAAATTGAAGTTGTTATTGACAGTGAAGACGATTGTCAAATTGACATCGACATTCAAAAAAATGATGATGACTCTGTTGATATTTCAATTGACACACAAGATTCAACAAGCGACGTGGATACCAACATCATTGATATGATTATTGAAGAAGAAGCACAAGTCGAGATTGATAGCATCGACCCTATCGTAAGACTCAATTCAGATGCAACCATTAAAAGTATTGAAGCGCTTTATCAGCAACTCAAACGCGTACTGGATTTTCACGATATCATTGAAATCAATGCCGTCGAAGTTACCACGATTGATACTGCTACGTTGCAATTACTGGTGTCCCTCAAAAAAGAAGAAAAACGTTTAAATAAAACCATTCACATTCTCTCACCTTCGTCGCGTTTCTTGGAATCGGCAAGATTATTGGGGTTAAGTAATGTGCTTGATCTTGAAGAGGTTTAGCGGTAGCGAGTTGACAGGAGATCAACAATAAAATGGCAATTGTAGAAAAAGAGCGTGAGTTTACATTTACGGTTGACGATTTTAATATTTTACGAAAATTATCAAACGCGCATTCTGGTATTCAAGCCCCCGATGAGCGTTTTGATATGTTTTATTCTCGACTGTCAAAACGTGTTCGCAAATTAGGACTGCCTGATTTCAAAGCGTATTGTGCGTATTTGCAATCAAATCATGATGATGAATTTACTCAATTTATCAACGCGATTACCACAAATTTGACCTCTTTTTTTCGGGAACAACATCATTTTGATTATTTGCGTGATGTGGTTGTGCCTGAATTATTGATACGTAATAAAAGTACAAAACAAATTCGCGTTTGGTCAGCAGGTTGCTCAACGGGTGAGGAGCCTTATTCGATAGCCATCACGCTACTCGATGCCGTGCCAAGTGATTGGGACATCAAAATTTTAGCAACCGATTTAGATACCAATGTGTTGCAAACGGCTTCTGAGGGAATTTACACGCAAGACCGCGTAGCAGAATTACCAACAGACATTTTAAAGCGCTGGTTTATGCGAAATAAATCCTCACCCACCCATGTGAAAGTAAAAGCGCCGTTGCAAGAGATTATTCAGTTTAAACAACTCAATTTGATGAATGAGTGGGCAATGAAATTCCCGTTTGATGTCATTTTTTGTCGAAACGTCCTGATTTATTTTGATCGTGAAACGAAAACAGCCTTAGCAAAACGTTATGCTAAAATGCTGTCGAGCAAATCTTGGTTGTTTATCGGTCACTCTGAATCGCTTAACCAGATTTGCAGCGAATTCAAATTAGTATCGACCACCTGTTATCAGAAAAATACATAAAGAAAATGGATCAAAGTCAACTTGCTAAACCCTCAATTCGAGGCTTTGAACACGTCGCTCGTTACATGGATCACGATCATGGCGTCGTGGCTGCTAAAATTTTGCCCGGTGAATACTACGTTACGGCTGAAAATGAAATGATCACCACCGTACTTGGCTCCTGTATTTCAGCGTGTGTGCGCGACAAAGAAATTGGCCTTGGTGGCATGAACCATTTTATGCTACCCGATACCAATAAAATGAAAATGCAGCAAGGCAGTAATGCGTTAATTGGCAACGCAAATCGTTACGGCAACTTTGCAATGGAACATTTAATTAACACGATTTTATCCAATGGCGGCAAACGGAAAAATTTAGAAGTTAAAGTCTTTGGTGGCGGGAAAATTATTCCCACATTAAGTGATGTGGGTGAGCGTAATATCCAGTTTGTCATGGAGTATATTGATCAAGAGGGTCTGCTACTCTTATCAAAAGATTTGGGCGATATTTACCCACGAAAAGTGATTTATTTTCCTCAAACAGGAAAAGTTGGGATGAAAAAGATTCAAGACCTTCATCACGATGCGATTGCACAGCGTGAACGTCAATATTTAACCAATATTAAAGATTTACCTATTGAAGGTGATGTTGAGTTATTTTAACCGCACAA
>ERZ1034361.814-NODE-814-length-18642-cov-2.782817_pt1 | contig 18642 bp, 18 predicted proteins | sample MGYA00520617_ERZ1034361 | MGnify/ENA primary metagenome ERZ1034361 (study PRJEB33736, sample SAMEA104284507) | Azolla filiculoides | biome: Urban; feature: Water surface; material: Ditch water | place: Netherlands | collected 2015-10-28 | depth 0-0.1 m ... | reverse complement strand
CAGCCTGGCGCGGATGGCCGGCATGTAGGGCATGAGCTTGGGCGCCTGGGCAATGATGGTGCTGTCAACATTGCCGATCTCAAAACCCTTGGCGCGCACCCGGCGCGCCGCCTCAGCCAGCAAAACACTCGAATCAGCGCCCTAGAATTGGGCCTCGGTGTCGGGGAAATGGGTGCCGATGTCGCCCAGCGCAGCAGCACCGAGCAAGGCGTCGGTGATGGCGTGCAACAACACATCGGCGTCCGAGTGGCCCAGCAGCCCGAGGTGGTACGGCACCTCGACCCCGCCCAGGATGAGCTTGCGCTCCGCCACCAGGGCATGGATATCCCAACCTTCACCGATTCTGAAATTCATGGCATGACCTTTTAATGGGGCTTAGGCCTGACGGCTTTGCAGCAGCGCTTGCGCGAGGGCGAAGTCTTCGGGGTAGGTGACCTTGAAGTTTTGCGCGCTGCCGACCACCAGTTTGGGCGCCAGACCCATGGCCTCGATGGCGCTGGACTCATCAGTGACGGCGTCGCCAGCCAGCTCCAGGGCTTCGATCAGGCTGCCAATACGGAACATTTGCGGGGTTTGCGCCAGCCATTTGTCGGCGCGTGCCAGCGTGGCAGACACCCTGCCCGCCTGCGCCACCTTGAGGGTGTCAGGCAGCGGCAGCGCCAGCAGGCCACCGACCTCGTCATCCAGGCAGGCATCAAGCAGCTGGTTGATTTGTGCCGGCGTGATCAGGCAACGCGCCGCATCATGCACCAGCACCCAGTCGTGCGCCACAGCACCTTCGGCCATGAGCGCATTGAGGCCATTAAAGACACTGGCGGCCCGGGTCGAGCCGCCACAGTCATCAATCAGAAAAGACCCGTTACGCGCCTGCGGCGTCTGAAAAAACGTGTCGTCGGGCGACACCACCACCAGGGTCTGATTGATGCGTGACACGTCTGCAAACGCGTCCAGGGTAAACATCACCATGGGTTTGCCGGCCAGCATCTGGTACTGCTTGGGGCCGGCGGCACCCGCGCGGGAGCCGGTGCCGGCACAGGGAATGAGCGCCCAGCAACGCGGCGCGGTGGTGGGTGCAAGGCTGATGTCGTTGAGTTCTGTCATGGTGTGAGCGACATTCTAGAATCCAGTCCACACACCCTGCCCATCTTTGTGCAGGGTTTTGGCGTTTTTGTCACGCCCCATTTACCGCTGATTTGTTGCTGGCCTTCATGGAATTACCCAAACTCACCCCTGGCAAACGTTATACGCTGCCGCGCCCGGTTGGCTCGGCCGACGCCTTGCTGCTGGCCCAACTGGCCCTGCGCGACAAGGAAAACCATCAGCTTACCGCGATCGTCACGGCCGATGCCACCGACGCCCAGCGGCTGATCGAGGAAATGGCGTTTTTTGCGCCGGCGCTGCGTTGTGTCTTGTTTCCGGATTGGGAAACGCTGCCGTATGACACGTTTTCGCCGCACCAGGACTTGATCAGCGAACGCCTGGCCACACTGTGGCGTATCAGCCAGCGCGACCATGACACCGGCGCCGACGTGGTGCTGGTGCCCGCCACGACCGCGCTGTACCGGCTGGCGCCACCGTCCTTCCTGGCGGGCTACACCTTCCAGTTCAAGGTCAAACAGAAGCTGGACGAGGCCAAACTCAAAGGACAGCTGACGCTGGCGGGCTACAACCACGTCACCCAGGTGGTGAGCCCGGGCGAATACGCGGTGCGCGGCGGCCTGATCGACCTGTTCCCGATGGGCTCGCTGGTGCCGTACCGGGTCGACCTGTTCGACGACGAGATCGACTCGATCCGCACCTTCGACCCCGACAGCCAGCGCAGCCTGTATCCGGTGCCCGAGGTGCGGCTGCTGCCCGGACGCGAGTTCCCGATGGACGAGGCGGCGCGCACCCGTTTCCGCAAGCGCTGGCGCGAGCTGCTCGAAGGCGACCCGACCAAGAGCCGGATCTACAAGGACATCGGCAACGGCGTCGCGACCGCCGGCATCGAGTACTACCTGCCGCTGTTCTTCGAGCAGACCGCGACCGTGTTCGACTACCTCGGCGCGGACGCCACGCTGGTGCTGCATGGCGATCTGGAGCCGGCCTTCCAGCGCTTCTGGCAGGACACGCGCGAGCGCTACCGCCTGGTCCAGAACGATCCGGACCGCCCCGCCCTGCCGCCCGAAACCCTGTTCCTCGACGCCGAAGGCTTCTACGCGGTGGCCAAGCCGCACATGCAGCTGGCGCTGCGCCCCGGCAGCCAGGATGTCGAGCACAGCGCCTGGATCCAGGCCCTGCCCGACCTCGGCGCGCAGCGCGGCGCCGACGACCCGCTGGCCAAGCTGCACGCCCATATCCGCTCGACCACCGACCGCGTGCTGCTGCTGGCCGAGAGCGACGGCCGGCGCGAGAGCCTGCTCGACTTCCTGCGCGCCAGCGGAGTCAACCCGCCGGCCTTCGATTCCCTGGCCGAGTTCCAGGCCAGCGACGAGAAGGTCGGCATCGCGACCGCTGCGCTCGCCAGCGGCTTCGCCTGGATCGAGGGCGGCATCGCCTTCGTCACCGAGACCGAGCTGTTCGCTGCCGGCCCGACCACGCGTCGCCGGCGCAAGCAGGAGCAGGTCAGCGATGTCGAGGCGCTGATCAAGGACCTGTCCGAGCTCAACGTCGGCGACCCGGTGGTGCACAGCGCGCATGGCATCGGGCGCTACCGCGGCCTGATCAACATGGACCTGGGCGAGAAGAACGCCGACGGCAGCCCCGCGCTGCAGGAATTCCTGCACCTCGAGTACGCCCACGACGCCACGCTCTACGTGCCGGTCAGCCAGCTGCAGCTGATCAGCCGCTACACCGGCGTCAGCGCCGACGAGGCACCACTGCACCGCCTGGGTTCGGGCCAGTGGGAAAAGGCCAAACGCCGCGCCGCCGAACAGGTGCGCGACGCCGCCGCCGAGCTGCTCAACATCTACGCCCGCCGCGCCGCGCGCGAGGGCCATGCCTTCCGCTACTCGCCGCACGACTACGAGACCTTCGCCAACGACTTCGGCTTCGAGGAAACCGCCGACCAGAACGCCGCCATCCACGCGGTGATCCAGGACATGATCAGCCCGCAGCCGATGGACCGGCTGGTCTGCGGCGATGTCGGCTTCGGCAAGACCGAGGTCGCCCTGCGCGCGGCCTTCGTCGCGGTCACGGGCGGCAAGCAGGTCGCCTTCCTGGCGCCGACCACGCTGCTGGCGGAACAGCATTACCAGACCCTGGTCGACCGCTTCGCCAAGTGGCCGGTCAAGATCGCCGAGATGAGCCGCTTTCGCACCACCAAGGAAGTCAACGCGGCCTTGAAGGGCGTGGCCGACGGCACGGTCGACATCGTGGTCGGCACGCACAAGCTGCTGTCGGAAAAGACCCAGTTCAAGAACCTGGGCCTGTTGATCATCGACGAGGAACACCGCTTTGGCGTGCGGCACAAGGAGCAGATGAAGGCGCTGCGCGCCGAGGTCGACGTGCTGACCCTGACCGCGACGCCGATCCCGCGCACGCTCGGCATGGCGCTCGAAGGCCTGCGCGACCTCAGCGTGATCGCCACCGCGCCGCAACGCCGCCTGGCCATCAAGACCTTCGTGCGCAGCGAGAGCAAGGGCGTGATCCGCGAGGCGGTGCTGCGCGAACTCAAGCGCGGCGGCCAGGTCTACTTCCTGCACAACGAGGTCGACACGATCGAGAACCGCAAGCAGATGCTGGAGGAAATCCTGCCCGAGGCGCGGATCGGCATCGCCCACGGCCAGATGCCCGAGCGCGAGCTCGAGCGCGTGATGCGCGACTTCGTGGCCCAGCGCTTCAACCTGCTGCTGTGCTCGACCATCATCGAGACCGGCATCGACGTGCCGACCGCCAACACCATCATCATGGCGCGCGCCGACAAGTTCGGCCTGGCCCAGCTGCACCAGCTGCGGGGACGGGTCGGGCGCAGCCACCACCAGGCCTATGCCTACCTGCTGGTGCCCGACATCGAGGGCCTGACCAAGCAGGCGCAGCAGCGCCTCGACGCGATCCAGCAAATGGAAGAACTGGGCAGCGGCTTTTACCTGGCCATGCACGATCTGGAGATTCGCGGCGCCGGCGAGGTGCTGGGCGAGAACCAGAGCGGCAACATGCTCGAAGTCGGCTTCCAGCTCTACAACGAGATGCTGTCCGAGGCCGTCGCGTCGCTGAAGGCCGGGCGCGAACCCGATCTGCTGAACCCGCTCAACGTCACGACCGACATCAACCTGCACGCGCCGGCGCTGCTGCCCGACGACTACTGCGGCGACGTGCACCTGCGCCTGTCGTTCTACAAGAAGCTCGCGACCGCCAAGACCGGCGAGCAGGTCGACCGGCTGCTGGAAGAAATCGTCGATCGCTTCGGCAAGCTGCCGGCCCAGGCCCAGACCCTGATCGACGTGCACCGCCTGCGCGTGCTGAGCCAGCCCTACGGCGTGCAGAAGGTCGACGCGACGCCGGGCGTGATCCTGATCACCTTCCGCCCGAATCCGCCGATCGACCCGATGAAGATCATCGAGCTGGTGCAGAAGAACCGCCATGTCAAGCTGGCGGGCAACGACAAGCTGCGCATCGAGCGCGCGCTGGCCGAACCGAAGGACCGGGCGCAGCTGGTGCGCGACATCTTGCGGTCGCTGGGGCAGCCGGTGGTGACGACGGCAGCGGTCAAGGCTTGACGGAGGGGCTCATGTGGCTGCCCCTGAGCTGGGGGTGGTCATGCGCGCAAAAAACGGGGAAAACGTTCCGACTTTGAAATGCCGGAAACTGCCATTAACTGGCGCTTGTCTTGGCTTACAGACTGATAGCGGGCCTACCCTGGCTTTGCACGGTGGAGGCGATGCTCGATCTCGGGCTCGCATGCATCAAAAGCGCCTGATCCTGGCGCATTCAGCCTGGACAGCCGATCAGGCTGCTGCAGATCCCTGCCTCGCCCCATGGATCGTGCAGTGCTCTCGCCTTTTTCAGATTCCCAGCAGGTTCTTCGCTTCGCCCAGGAGTTTGAGGGACTCGTCATGCTTTCCGGCCTTGTGCGCGGCCTCACCGTCAGCGCGCAACTGCTTGACTGTGCTCATGTCGGCATCGGACAGTCTAGGGTAAGTCGCTAGTTTCGCGTCGATTGCTGCCATTTCCTGCGGGCAGTGGTAGGCGAAGGCGGATGGCGCGAGCGCGACAAGACCGAGTGCCAGAATCAAGTGTTTCATGGTTTGACCTCGCTGTGACATTGCCTGCGCTTCCTGCAAGTGCCGGCCGCAGGGAACTTGACGGTATTCCTCCCGGCTCGAACTGTCAACACAGGGCATCCCTTGAAGTAGGATCTGGCTGGATGAAGCAGATGGCATCCAAGAGTGGCCAGGTACTTGAACCCTACCCCACCCGGACCAGCGGAATCCCCGGCAACGGACTCCAGCGCAGCGGCACGCCCTCCGTGGCCTGCTGCTGCGCCACCAGGTCGGCCAGCGTCACCCCGTCGAGCACGCGGAAATAGGCCTCCAGCGCCTGGTGCAGCACCGACTGCAGCTGGCAGCGCCCGCTGAGGCCGCAATGGTCGTGTGAGGGCTCGAAGCACTCGACCAGCGTGAAGTCGGTTTCGGTCAGGCGCACCACGTCGCCTAGGCCGATCTGCGCCGCCGGCTTCATCAGGCGCAGGCCGCCGCCGCGCCCGCGCGTGGTCTCCAGCCAGCCCTGGGCGGCCAGGGCCATCACGATCTTGGTCAGGTGGCTGCGCGAGATGCCATGCGCCGCCGCGATCTCGGTCACGGTCACCGGCTGCGCCCGCCCGTCGCTGGCGGCGCAATACATCAGCACGCGCAAGGTGTAGTCGGTCCACTGGGTCAGTCTCATCTCGTTTGCTCCCCTTGGCGCAGCGGAATGTCGCTGCGCGTTACAAAAGATTCATGCCACGTGCATTTTATTGGATAGAATATTCACACGATATGACTATTTAAGGAGTGAGCTCATGGATACCGTCGACACCCTGGCCCCCGACACCCCCCTGGCCGACCAGTCGCTGGGCCAGATCGCCGTGGCGCTGCCCGGCGCCACCGCCCTGTTCCGGCGCCTGAAGCTGGATTTCTGCTGCGGTGGTCAGGTCAGCCTGCGCGCGGCGGCCGAGGCGCGCGCACTCGACCTGCCGGCCCTTCTGGCGGATCTGGCCAAGCTCGAGCGCGACGACACACCGCCCGCCGAGTCGCAACCGAGTGCCCTGATCGACCATATCCTGCAGCGCTACCACCAGGTGCACCGCGAACAACTGCCCGAGCTGATCCGCATGGCGCGCCGTGTCGAAGCCGTGCACCGCGATCACCCGCAGGTGCCCGTCGGCCTGGCCGAGCACCTCGAAACCATGGAGACCGAGCTGCTCGAGCACATGGCCAAGGAGGAAACGGTGCTGTTCCCGATGATCAAGGCCGGGCCGCCGCCGTTCGTGGTGCATCCGATTGGCGTCATGCGCGAGGAGCACCTGCAGCATGGCGAGGCGCTGGAACGCCTGATGGCCCTGAGCCAGGACGCCACGCCGCCCGATGGGGCTTGCAACACCTGGCGCGCGCTTTACGCCGGCATCACCCAGCTGTCCGATGACCTGATCCAGCATATCCACCTGGAAAACAACCTGCTGTTCCCGCAGTTCGAGCCGGCCAGTGCCCGCGCCAGCAGCGCGGCCTGCGGCTGCAGCGGCCACTGACCCCGGCGCGGCGACAACCGGCACAATACGGGTTTCGGCCAGACCGGCCCGTATTGACCTTTTTCGCCCCATGACCCCCCAGGAAGTTTCCCCCGGCCTCGTTGTCCAACGCTTTGTTCCGCCGCTGCGCCTGAGCGATTTCAAGCTGATCGCCTTCGACATGGACTCGACGCTGATCAGCATCGAATGCGTCGACGAGATCGCCGACGCGGTCGGCCGCAAGGCCGAGGTCGCCGCCATCACCGAAGCCGCGATGCGCGGCGAGATCACCGACTTCAAGGACAGCCTGCGCCGGCGCGTCGCGCTGCTCAAGGGCGTGACCGTGGCCGACATGGAGCGCGTCTACACCGAGCGCCTGCGCATCAACCCCGGCGCGGCCGAGCTGATCGCCGCCTGCCAGGCCGCCGGCCTGAAGGTGCTGCTGGTCTCGGGCGGCTTCACCTATTTCGCCGACCGCGTCAAGGCGCGCCTGAACATCGACTTCGCGCGCTCCAACATCCTCGAGCTCGAGAGCGGCCCGAACTGCGGCATGCTGACCGGCCGCCTGGTCGACCAGTGCTGGGGCGACATCTGCGACGGCGCCGAGAAGCGCCGCACCCTGCTCGAGGTCGCCAGCCTGCTCGGCATCGCACCCGAGCAATGCATCGCGATGGGCGACGGCGCCAACGACCTGCCGATGATGGGCGCCGCCGGCCTGTCGGTGGCCTACCACGCCAAGCCCAAGGTGCGCGAGCAGGCCATGGTCGCGATCAACGAAGGCGGGCTCGATCGCCTGCTGGAAGTCCTGGTTTGAGCCGCCAGGCCCTACACTCGCACCCCATGTCATTTGCCTCCCTCGGTCTGTCCTCTGCGCTGGTCAACGCCACCCGCGAACTCGGCTTCTCCACGCCCACCCCGGTCCAGGCCGAGGCGATTCCCGCCATCCTGCGCGGCGCCGATGTCCAGGCCCAGGCCCAGACCGGCTCCGGCAAGACCGCCGCCTACGCGCTGCCGATGCTGCACGGGCTGGCCAGCCTGCCGATCGGCGGCTACCGGCGCCAGCTGCGCGCGCTGGTGCTGGTGCCGACGCGCGAGCTCGCGCTGCAGGTCGGCGAGCTGCTGCAGGACCTGGCCGCGCGCCAGGCCGGCAGCGCGCGGCAAGTGCTCAAGGTACAGGCGCTGTACGGCGGTGTCTCGATCAACCCGCAGCTGCTGGCCTTGCGCGGCGGCGCCGACCTGGTGGTCGCCACGCCCGGCCGGCTGCTCGACGTCATCGAGCACAACGGCTTGCAGCTCGATCAGGTGCGCCAGCTGGTGCTCGACGAAGCCGACCGCCTGCTCGATCTCGGCTTTGCCGAAGAGCTCGATCGGCTGCTCAAGCAGCTGCCGGCCCAGCGGCAGAACCTTCTGTTCTCGGCCACTTTCCCGGCGGCGGTGCAGGGGCTGGCCGATGCGCTGCTGCGCGATCCGGTGCAGATCCGGATCGAAGCCGAGGTGCAGGCACCGCTGACGATCGAGCAACAGGCGATCGCGGTCGATGCCGACAAGCGCACCCAGCTGCTGCGCCATCTGGCCAAGGAGAAGGGCTGGAAACAGGCGCTGGTCTTCGTCGCCAGCCAGTACGCGGCCGAGCATGTCGCCAACAAGCTCTACAAGAACGGGCTCTACGCGACCGCCTTCCACGGCGGCCTGAGCCAGGGCGGCAGGCGCCAGGTGCTGGACGAATTCAAGTCCGGCCGCTGGGACATCCTGGTCACGACCGACCTGGCCGCGCGCGGCCTCGACATCGAGGGCCTGCCGGTGGTGGTCAACTACGACCTGCCGCGCTCGGCGGTGGACTATCTGCACCGGATCGGCCGCACCGGGCGCGCCGGTGCCGACGGTCTCGCCGTCAGCTTCGTCAGCGCCGACCAGTTCGCGCACTGGCAGCTGATCCAGAAGCGCCAGTCGCTGCAGCTCGAGCTCGAGACCGTCGCCGGCTTCGAGCCTTCGGGGTTCGACCAGGCAGCACCCGCTGCGGCCGAGCCGGCACGCCCCGGCAAGCTGCCACCGGGTACCGGCGGCATCAAGGGCAAGCGCCCGAGCAAGAAGGACAAGCTGCGTGCCGCGGCGGCAGCGGCAGATGCCGGCACGGGAGCCGGCCCCGGCCGCACCTGAAGGCGGATCGACCCACGTCCAGTCAGCCGCTCAGGCGTTCCAAGCCCGCCATCAACCCGATATCAGCCCGGCTCAACGCCGGGCCTGGCTTCAGATCTCGTCGCCGCCCTGCTGGGACGCGCCACGGGGACCGCGCACGCCGTGCTTGGCCAGGATCTCGACATAGACCTGGGTCGCGTCGCTCTGGGCCGCCTCATCGACCTTGCCGATCAGCTGGGACAGGTGCACCGTCTCGGCGCTGTCCTGGCTCAGGCCGAAGCGGCAGTCGAAGTCCCAGTAATCGACGCCGGCGGGCAGGTCGCGGCGACGCTCGCGCTTGAGGTACTTGCGCAGTTCGTTCTTGATCGCGTCAAGCACGCGGTCCGGGTGCCGGCCTTCGATCTGGAGCGGGAATGTTTTTTTCATGTTTATCCTGATGGCTACTAGCGGGCCCGGATGGACGCGCTGCGGGAGCGTGATTATGCGTCGGACGACGCCCACCCGGACAAGTGGCACTGGGTTATGCTGCGCGCCTACCCCATGAAAAGCCGCCCCCTCCCCCCCAGCAAGGAGCAGATCGACCTGCTCGCCCCCTTTGACCGGCTCGGACTCGAGCGGATCGAACTGATTTCCACCCCGGCGCAGGCGCAACGCGCCGCCTCCAGCCTGCGCGCCAGCAACGCCTGGGGCTTCGACACCGAATCCAAGCCGACCTTCGCCGTCGGCGAGGCATCCGACGGCCCCCATGTGGTGCAACTCGCGACGCTCGAGCAAGCCTGGGTGTTCCAGCTGCACGACCCGGACTGCCGGGCCGAGGTCGCCGCCCTGCTGGCCTGGTCGGGCGCGGTCAAGGCCGGTTTCGGCCTCGGCGACGACAAGAAGCGCATCCAGTCCAAGCTCGGCATCGAGCCGGTGCGGGTGCACGAGCTCGGCCATGATTTCCGCCAGCGCGGCTACCGCCAGCAGATCGGCGTCAAGTCGGCGGTCGCGCTGCTGTTCGAGCGCCGCTTCGCCAAGTCCAAGAAGGCCGCGACCTCGAACTGGTCCCGGCTCGACCTGAGCGAATCGCAGCTGCTCTACGCGGCCAACGACGCCTGGGCCGCGCTGCGCTGCTACCACGCGCTGCTGCCGCAGCAGCCGCGCTGAATCAGGCCAGCGGTTTGGCTGACAATTCCTGGCACCCATCAATCATGTCCATTGTGCTGAGCAAACCCGCATTCAAGGGGGGCCTGCTGGCTGTGGTGGCCCTGGTATTGCGACAGCACGCCAGCAAGGAAGCCCCGCTGACTCGCAGCGACATGCCGCGCCTGCTGGCCATGGCCGCCACAGGCGCCGTGATAGGCCCGGTGGCGCTGGCCTGGGGGCTACAACGCACCAGCGGTGCCAGTGCCTCGCTGATGCTCACGCTGGAAGCCTTGTTCACTGCAGTGCTGGCCTGGCGCTGCTACGGCGAGGCAATGGACAAGCGGGTGGCCGCTGCCATGCTGCTGCTGCTGGCAGGTGGCGCTTTACTGGTGCTGGAACAAGGGCTGGCGGGTCAAGTGCAACTGCTGGGCTTGCTGGCTGTCATGCTGGCAACGGCTGCCTGGGGCCTGGACAACACCTTGTCACGCGGGGTGGCCGAGCGTGATCCGGGCCAGGTGGTATGGATGAAGTCATTGCTGGGCAGCGTTGCCACGCTCGCCTTGGCTTGGCTGATGCGAGAGCCTTTGCCGGCCCGGGCTGCCGCTCTGGCCCTGTTGAGCATCGGCGCTTCGGGCTACGGCCTGAGCCTGCGCTTTTACTTGCTGGCCCAGCGGGCTTTTGGTGCCGGGCGCACCGGTTCGGTGTTTGCGTTTGCCCCTTTCATCGGCGTCCTGGGGGCGTTGGCATTGGGTGACCGCTCGGCCGGCGCCTTCATGCTGGCTGGTGGTGCCTTGATGGTGTGGGGCATTGTGCTGCACCTGTCCGAAACGCACGAACATCAGCACGAACACCTGGCGCTGGAACACGAACATTCCCATGACCACGATGACGGGCACCACGACCACAGCCACGAAGTGATGCCGACGGGTCCGCACAGCCACCGGCACCAGCATCTGCCGATGCGGCACTGCCACCCACATGTGCCGGATGCGCACCACTTGCACACTCACTGAAAGGGGGGCGGCAGGGCCTGCTGCCCAGCGGCTTGTTGATGTTCGGCGAGCCGTCTGCTGAAAACGACAACGGCTCGGCCTGGTCGTTACAGCGCGCGCGCCAGGCGACTGACGCCCTCGCGGATCTTCTCCAGGTCCGAAGTCGCGAAGCTCAGCCGCAGCGTCGCCGGGTCGGGCTGCTCGCAATAGAACGGCGCGCCCGGCACGAAGGCCACGCCCTGCTCGATCGCGCGGCGCGAGAACTCGTTGCCGTCCGCCACCTGGCCACGCGCACCGGTCAGGCGCGCCCAGACGAACAGGCCGCCCTGCGGCGCGACGAACTCGATCGCGTCGCCGAGCTCGGCGCGCAGGCCCGCGCACAGGGCCTGGGCCCGCTCGGCGTAGACGGCACGCGCCTTTGCGAGGTTGGCCGTCATGCGACCGGACTTGAAGTACTGGGCGGCGGTGGCCTGGGCGAAGGTGCTCGAGTTGGCGTCGCTGAACTGCTTGCACATCACGGCCTTGGCCAGCAGCTCGCTCGGCGCGATCATCCAGCCCAGGCGCAGGCCGGCCGACAGCGTCTTGCTCAGGGAGCCGCAATGCACCAGGCAGTCGCGGCTGCCCGGCACCTGTTGGCTCAGCGCCAGCAGGCTGGGCGGCGGCGGGACGTCGAAATACAGGTCGCCATAAGGGTCGTCCTCGACGATCAGCGTCTGGTAGCGGGCCGCGAGCTCGAGCACGCGCCGGCGGCGCTCCAGCGTCAGCGTGGCGCCGCTCGGGTTGCCAAAGGTCGGGATCAGGTAGACGAACTTGGGGCGGTGCTCGACGATCAGTTGCTCGAGCCGGTCGACATCGACGCCGCTGCCATCGACCGGCGCGCTGACCAGCTCGGCACCGTAGAGGCGGAAGCACTGGATCGTGGCCAGGAAGGTCGGGCCCTCGACGATCACCTTGTCGCCGGGCGAGATCAGCGTCTTGCCGAGCAGGTCGAGCGCCTGCTGGCTGCCGGTGGTCACGATCAGCTGCTCGGGGGTCACAGCAGCGCCCTTGCCCTGCATGAAGCTGGCCAGCTGCTCGCGCAGCGGCGCATAGCCCTCGGTCGCGCCATATTGCATCGCGCCGGCGGGCTCCTGCTCGAGCGCGGCCAGGGTCGCGGCGCGGATGCCGTCGACATCGACCAGCGCCACGTCCGGGAAGCCACCGGCGAAGCTGATGATGCCGGGCTTGCCGAGCAGCTTGAACAGCTCGCGGATGGCGGAGGTTTCGACCTTGTCGAGTCGGTCGGCGAAGCGGACGGCTGAAGCGCTCATGGGAAAATCGGAGGGATGAAAAAGGAACAGATCGAGCGCTTCTTCGCCACCTTGCAGGCGGCCAATCCGCGGCCCGTGACCGAACTCGAGTATACGAGTCCGTTCGAGCTGCTGACCGCTGTGCTGCTGAGCGCCCAGGCCACCGATGTCGGCGTCAACAAGGCCACGCGCCGGCTGTTCCCCATAGCCAACACGCCGCAGCAGATGCTGGAGCTCGGCCTGGAAGGGCTGGCGGAGCAGATCAGGACCATCGGCCTCTACCACAGCAAGGCCAGGCATCTGCTGCAGACCTGCCAGATCCTGCTCGACCGGCATGGCGGCCAGGTGCCGCGCACGCGCGAAGAGCTCGAGCAGCTGCCCGGGGTCGGTCGCAAGACCGCCAACGTGGTGCTCAACGTCGCCTTCGGCGAGCCGACCATGGCGGTCGACACCCATATCTTCCGGCTCGGCAACCGCACCGGACTGGCGCCCGGCAAGACCCCGCTCGAAGTCGAGCAAAAGCTGCTCAAGCGCATCCCGGCCCAGTACCTGCATGACGCACACCACTGGCTGATCCTGCATGGGCGCTATGTCTGCACCGCGCGCCAGCCGCATTGCGACCGCTGCGCCGTGATCGATTGCTGCGACTACCAGGACAAGACTGCACCGAAACCATGAAACGCCACCCGCCCCCCTTGCCCTGGCTCGAGCCCGGTGACCCTTTTCCTGCGCTCGAGCAGGCCTGGGGTGCCGGCACACCCGCGCCCGGCCTGCTCGCGGCTGGCGGCGCGCTCGATGTCGCCAGCCTGGTCCAGGCCTATGGCAACGGCATCTTTCCCTGGTTCTCCGACGGCCAGCCGATACTCTGGTGGAGCACCGACCCGCGCATGCTGCTGCGCGTGGCCGACTTCAAGCTCCAGCCCTCGCTGCGCAAGACCCTCCGCGCCGGTCTGCGCAGCAGCCGGCTCGAGGTCCGATTCGACCACGACTTCGAGGCCGTGATCCGCGCCTGCTCCAGCAGTCCACGCAAGGGCCAGAACGGCACCTGGATCCTGCCCGAGATGATCGAGGCCTACTGCGCGCTGCACCGCGCCGGCCACGCCCACAGCGTCGAGACCTGGTGGGACGGCGAACTCGCGGGCGGGCTCTACTGCATCAACCTGGGCCGGATGGTGTTCGGCGAATCGATGTTCAGCCGGCGCAGCAATGCGTCGAAGATCGCGCTCGCCGCGCTGGTCGCCGCCTGCGAATGCTGGGACATCGCAGCCATAGACTGCCAGCAGAACACGGCCCACCTGGCCTCGCTTGGCGCACGCGAGTTGCCGCGCCGGGACTTCCAGCTTCTGGTGCGGCAGCAGGTCGCACGGCCGGCCCCCGACTGGCGGCTCGACCCCCTATACTTATCCGCATGGCTGGACCGTCGACCAACGTCACCCTCGTGAGCGCCGCATGAACCAGGGTCAGGAACTTCCTCTGCAAGCCTTGCAGTTCTATGCCACCGCGCCCTACCCCTGCAGCTACCTGGACGGGCGCCAGGCGCGCTCCCAGGTCGCGACGCCCGGCCATCTGATCCACAACGATGCCTATTCCGAACTCGTCACCTGGGGCTTTCGCCGCAGCGGCCTGTTCACCTACCGGCCCTACTGCGACGGCTGTCAGGCCTGCGTGCCGCTGCGCGTCGATGCCGCGCGCTTTGTCCCGCGGCGCAGCCAGCGCCGCGCCCAGGCGCAACATGCCGAGCTGCAGACCCGGGTGCTGAGCCTGGGCTTCGACCGCGAGCATTACGCCCTCTACCTGCGCTACCAACGCGCGCGTCACGCCGGCGGTGGCATGGACCATGACAGCGTTGAGCAGTACGACCAGTTCCTGCTGCAGAGCCGGGTCAATTCGCGGCTGGTCGAGTTCTTCCTGCCCGCGACCGAGCATGAGCCGGAGCGGCTCAAGATGGTGTCGCTGATCGACGTGCTGGCCGACGGACTGTCGGCCGTCTACACCTTCTACGAGCCCGAGGCCGGTGCGGCCTACGGCACTTACAACGTGCTGTGGCAGATAGCCCAGGCCAGGAGCCTGGGTCTACCCTGGCTCTACCTCGGCTACTGGATTGCCCAGAGTCCCAAGATGGCCTACAAGCGGCATTTCTCCCCATACCAGCTGCTGCGCGAAGGCGTCTGGACCGAAGATACGCTGCCCTGATGCTGCACTGCGGCACAGCATGTAATTTCATCTTGTAAAATGGAAGCGATGAATTTCATGCCATGACCAGACGCCCCGACCTCATTCCCAGCCATCCCAGCGTTCAGGTGATCGAACGCATCTTCACCCTGATGGACGTGCTCGCCTCACGCGAGGAAGCCCTGTCGCTGAAGGAAATCAGCCAGAAGACGGGACTGCACCCATCGACCGCGCACCGGATCCTGAACGATCTGGCGATCGGGCGCTATGTCGACCGACCCGAGCCGGGCAGCTACCGGCTCGGCATGCGGCTGCTGGAGCTCGGCAACATGGTCAAAGGAAGGCTCAGCGTGCGCGACACCGCGCTGGGCCCGATGCGCGAGCTGCACAAGCTGATCCAGCAACCTGTCAATCTGAGCGTGCGCCAGGGAGACGAAATCGTCTATGTCGAGCGCGCCTACAGCGAGCGCTCGGGCATGCAGGTGGTGCGGGCAATCGGCGGCCATGCGCCGCTGCACCTGACCTCGGTCGGCAAGCTGTTCCTGGCCGCCGACGACCCACAGCGCGTGCGCGCCTACGCCACCCGCACCGGGTTGATGGGCAATACCCCGAACAGCCTGACCCAGCTGCCGGCGCTCGAGCGCGAGCTGCAGCAATGCCGCCAGCTGGGCAGCGCGCGCGACAACGAGGAGCTCGAGCTCGGGGTGCGTTGCATGGCCGCCGGCATCTATGACGACCAGGGCAAGCTGGTGGCGGGATTGTCGATTTCAGCGCCGGCCGACCGGCTCGACGAGGGCTGGCTGCCGAAGCTGCAGGCCACGGCCAACTCGATCAGCCACGAGCTGGGCTGTCCCGGCAAGTAACAAGCGCCAGAGGGATCAGGTAGCAAGCAGCCGGGCCCCATGACCCGGCTCCCGGCCACAGCAGCCGGCTCAGCCCTTGCGCCAAGCCAGGCGCTCGAGCGCGTCGGCCGAAACCACCGATTCGACATAGCGGCGCACCCGCTGCGCGTCGCCAATGCGCGCCGACTTGTCGGCCGCGTCGAGGAAGACCATGATGACCTGGCGCCCCGCCAGCTTGGCCGACATCACCATGCAGCGGCCCGCCTCCGAGATGTAGCCGGTCTTCTGCAGACCAATGTCCCATTTCGGATCGGCCGTCAGGCGGTTGCTGTTGTGGTACTGCAGCACGCGCCGGCCCGATTCGACCGAATAGCCTTGCGAGGTCGAGAACTCGCGCAGCAGCGGGCGCTGATAGGCCGCCGCGACCAGCAGCGCGAGGTCGCGTGCGCTGGAGCGGTTCTCGACCGACAGGCCGGTCGGCTCGACATAGCGGGTGTCGCGCATGCCGAGCTCGGCCGCCTTGGCATTCATCAGACGCACGAAATTGACGATGCCGCCGGGATAGGTGCGGCCCAGCGCATGGGCGGCCCGGTTCTCGCTCGACATCAGCGCCAGATGCATGGCCTCGCCACGCGTAAGCCGGGTGCCGACCGACAGCCGCGAACCCGTACCCTTGTAGATGTCGAGGTCGTCCTCGGTGATCGTGATTTCCTCGTCCAGCGCCAGCTTGGCATCGGCCACCAGCAACCCAGTCATCAGCTTGGTCAGCGAGGCGATCGGCATCACGACCTTGTCGTTCTTGCTGACCAACACCTCGCGGCTGTTCTGATCCATCACGAACACCGCGTTGGCACTGAGCTTGGGCTGCTCATCGGCGTCGGACTTGCGATCCACTGCGTTGACCGCAGATGCCGCTACCAGACCGCCACCGACCACGGTCGCAGACTTGGCTGCGATCACCGCGACGCGGCGCGCCTTGCCGACGGCCTTCACCTTCACCTTGGCCCTGGCTTTGACCGTTTGCTCAGTGACAGATTTTTTCTTGACGGGCGCGTTCGCCGCCATGAGAGAAAGTGGCGCCATCAGGGAAAGCGTCACCCCAAAACTCAGGACAGCGGTCGCGCGGCGTAGCCACTGAAGCTTGCCATGGGTCATTTGCTTGCACTCCAAACTCATAAAAACCAACTCTCAGAAGTATAAAACGACAGCAAATGACTAGCAATATCAATTTAAATACCAGGAGCCCAGGACAGCCCTTGCGGCAGCGGATCAGAGCTGCGCGGCGACTCGCTCGATCTTGCTGTGCAGCTTGTTGAGTGCACTCAAGTAAGCCTTGGCCGACGCCACCACGATGTCCGGATCTGCGCCGACGCCGTTCACCACGCGCCCGCCATGCTGCAGTCGCACCGTGACCTCGCCCTGGCTCTCGGTCGAGCCAGTCGTGATCGCGTTGACCGAGTACAACAGCATCTCGGCGCCGCTGTTGACATGCTGCTCGATCGCCTTGAGCGAGGCATCGACCGGGCCGTTGCCATCGGACTCGCCCGTGAACTCCTTGCCCTCGACCGTGAACACGACCTTGGCGCGCGGCCGCTCGCCGGTTTCGCTGTGCTGGGCCAGCGAGACGAAACCGTACTGCTCCTTGGCTGCGGTCACGCTCTCGTCGCTGGCCAGGGCCAGGATGTCCTCGTCGAAGATCTCGCTCTTGCGGTCGGCCAGTTCCTTGAACTTGGCGAAGGCGGTGTTGATCTCGCCCTCGGACTCCATCTCGATGCCGAGCTCCTGCAGGCGCTGCTTGAAGGCATTGCGGCCGCTGAGCTTGCCCAGCACAATTTTGTTGGCACTCCAGCCCACATCTTCGGCACGCATGATTTCGTAGGTGTCGCGCGCCTTGAGCACGCCATCCTGGTGGATGCCGGAAGCGTGGGCAAAGGCATTGGCGCCCACCACTGCTTTGTTGGGCTGAACCACAAAACCGGTGGTTTGACTGACCAGTCGGCTGGCCGCAACAATGTGCTTGGTATCAATGCCGAGTTCCAAATCGAAATAGTCCCGGCGCGTTTTGACCGCCATGACCACTTCTTCGAGTGCGCAGTTGCCGGCGCGCTCACCCAGGCCGTTGATCGTGCATTCCACCTGGCGTGCGCCGCCAATCTTCACGCCAGCCAGCGAATTGGCCACAGCCATGCCCAAATCGTTGTGGCAATGGACCGACCAGATGGCCTTGTCCGAGTTGGGAATGCGTTCGCGCAAAGTCTTGATGAAGTTACCGTACAGCTCTGGCACGGCATAGCCCACCGTGTCGGGCACGTTGATGGTGGTTGCCCCTTCTGCGATGACGGCTTCGAGCACACGGCACAAGAAATCGACGTCACTGCGATACCCGTCTTCCGGGCTGAACTCAATGTCCCCAATCAGATTACGCGCAAAACGCACAGATTGTTTGGCTTGCTCAAGCACCTGATCCGGTGTCATGCGCAGCTTCTTTTCCATGTGCAAAGCCGACGTAGCAATGAGGGTGTGAATCCGCCCGCTGTTGGCCCCTTTAAGGGCTTCAGCAGCACGGGCAATGTCGCGGTCATTGGCGCGCGACAAGGAACAAATGGTCGAATCCTTAATCGCATTGGCAATGGTTTGAACCGCCTCGAAATCGCCGTTCGAGCTGGCGGCAAAACCCGCTTCGATCACGTCCACACGCAGGCGCTCCAGCTGACGAGCAATGCGCAACTTTTCGTCACGGGTCATCGATGCGCCAGGCGATTGCTCGCCGTCACGCAAAGTGGTGTCAAAAATAATCAATTTGTCCGACATATTCACTCCTGGTCAATACCCGCAATTCCATGCACCAATGCAAAAGGCCCGTTGCGGATGGCATACGGGCCTTTGAGGACAATGTTCGCGTGCGCTACACATCCCGCCCGTGAGGCGTTAGCAGTAGTGCCAGCAAAATTTTGTTCATGACTTCACTTTATCACAGAAAAATCAGCACCTTGTCATGGACAAGACATCACTGGTGGAGGCCCCGCTCTTCGGGTTCATCGGTCGATGTGCTGATCATGCTGGCAGGTTGGCCTTTGGCCTTGCGCCAGACGTAAATGACATAACCACTCAAGCCGTAACCCACAAAAATCGCAAATAAGACCGTTGGCGGGTCAATGTTCACCACCGCGATGCCCAAAGCCACCAAGACCAGCGAAACAAAAGGCACCGTCTTTTTCATGTGCATGTCTTTGAAACTGTAAAACGGCACATTGGTCACCATGGTCAAGCCTGAGAAAAGGGCCACAGCAAACATCCACCAAGCCACACTCTGGGGATCAACAGCGTTCTCCATCATGATCCAGATGAACCCGGTGACCAAGGCTGCAGCGGCTGGTGAAGGCAAACCCTGGAAATAGCGTTTA
>ERZ1034361.810-NODE-810-length-18662-cov-7.332580_pt1 | contig 18662 bp, 20 predicted proteins | sample MGYA00520617_ERZ1034361 | MGnify/ENA primary metagenome ERZ1034361 (study PRJEB33736, sample SAMEA104284507) | Azolla filiculoides | biome: Urban; feature: Water surface; material: Ditch water | place: Netherlands | collected 2015-10-28 | depth 0-0.1 m ... | reverse complement strand
AAATTTACTGTGCTGCGCCAATCGAGGTATCCACAGGCTCGGAGAGCCTTCCCAGCTTTCTCCAAGTTCGCTTGTTAGTGTCAAAAGACCGTGCCTATATTCGCCAGGAGAATTACATGACCCGCACTACAGAATCGCGAATTGCAGCGATCATGTCGCTGCGCCATTCAGCTCTTTATTTGGCCGGAGCAATTTTGGCCATCGCTGCCTTAGTGGCAGGAGTTTCCTTTGCACAGCCAGCCTTTGCTACTGAGTACCCCTCTTGGTCCGACGTTCAAAATGCCAAGGCTAATGAAGCAGCAAAGAACGCACAGGTACAGAAAATCCAAGGTTTGATTTCTGGCCTTCAGGCTGAAGTTGAAGCCACGCAAGCTGAGGCTGAAAAAAAGGGTGCTGAATATCAAATTGCTCAGCAAAAGTTTGATGAGGCTGATGTCCTCTCACAGCAATTGACGACGCAAGCAGCAGCTAGCTCAGAAAAAGCAGCCATGGCATCTGCACAGGCAGGTCGTCTCGCTGCTCAGTTATATCGCTCGGGCGGCAGCGACCTCAGTATGAATCTGCTGATGGAAAAAACTTCAGAGGGAAGCGACAAGCTCCTCCAAAAACTCGGCAACATGAGCAAGATGGCTGAGCGGTCTAACGCAATTTATGAGTCCGCTCAGACGGCAAAGAATGAAGCCGAGTCACTCTCAAAGCAGGCAGAAGTTGCAAAGAAAGCCCGTGAAGAACTTCGTGTGGCAGCTGAAACGGCTATGGCCGAAGCAATTGCTGCTAACGATGCAGCAAATGCCAAATTGGCTGAGAGCGAAGCTCAATCTGCGACGCTTCAAGCTCAGCTCGCTGCTCTTCAAGATGCAACAGCCCAAACTGTTGCGGGATACCAAGCTGGTGTTGAAGAACGAAAGCGCCAAGAAGAAGAAGCACGCCGACAAGCGGCTGCAGCTGCAGCCGCAGCAATGGCCGCACAGGGAATCACTATCTCTGATGCCGGTTGGACACACCCAGCACCTGGCTATGGCGTATCGAGTGATTACGGTTGGCGCTCCATGGGGGATTACCACCTAGGAACAGATGTGGGATCTCGTTGTGGATCACCTTTGTATGCGGCCTCTAGCGGAACAGTGACTTATGCCGGTTGGCAGGGGTCTTATGGAAACCTCATTCGCATCAATCACGGCGGTGGTGTTTCGAGTGGATATGCACACATCACCAACGGTGGAATTCAAGTAAGCGTAGGGCAATGGGTATCAGTTGGGCAGCTCATTGCTTACACCGGTACGACAGGTAATTCGACTGGATGCCACTTGCATTTCGAAATCCGACTCAACGGATCAACAACCAACCCACGCAGCTTTATGGCCGACCGTGGCGTAGGAATGTAGTTACAAAGCTTCTAAGAAACAAAGAACCCCCGCTCACTGAGCGGGGGTTCTTTTGTGGTCTGTGTGACTAGTGGCCTTCAGCCTTGAGGCGAGCGAAACCGTCAACAACGATCTGCTCTGCTTCAGCTGCGTTGCCCCAGCCATCAACCTGGACAAACTTGCCAGGCTCGAGGTCCTTGTAACGCTTGAAGAAGTGGTCGATCTCGTTGCGAGTCTGCTCAGGAACATCTTCGATGTCCTGGATGTGAGCCCAACGTGGGTCCTTAGCTGGAACGCAGATGACCTTGGCATCTGAACCAGCTTCGTCGCTCATGTTGAGAACGCCAACAGGGCGAACCGAAACACCAACGCCGGGGAAGACGGGGTATTCGAGAAGAACGAGAGCGTCAACGGGGTCTCCGTCAAGGCCGAGAGTGTTCTCGAAGTAGCCGTAGTCGGTGGGGTAAACGAAAGTGGTGAACAGCACGCGGTCCAGGTAGACGCGACCAGTTTCGTGGTCAACTTCATACTTGTTACGGCTTCCCTTGGGAATTTCAACGACGACGTCGTAAGCGGCCACGATGGGCTCCTTCACGGTTGAGATGAATACCTCATAAGGTTACTTGATGATGACCGAACGTCCCCGACTCACGCCAGCCATGGCTGACGTTCGTCGTGCCATTCGAGAGAACCTCTCAGACCTCACACCTGACGCTGTCGTTCTTGTCGCACTCAGTGGTGGACCAGACTCTTTAGCTCTAGCCGCCGGTTTAGCCTTTGAAGCGCCTCGTGCTGGGCTTCTTGCAGGGGCGGTGATTGTGGATCACGGTCTGCAAGAAGGTTCTGACGTCGTCGCCAACAACGCTGCAGAGCAGGCTCGAGCACTGGGATTAGACCCGGTAGTTATCCGCAGAGTGAAAGTTGTGGCAGCCTCTGGCCCCGAAGCAGATGCCCGCTCGGCGCGCTACGAGGCATTACAGACGGTTGCGTCAGAACTGAGTGCAGTTGCTGTGTTGCTCGGTCACACCCTGGATGATCAAGCCGAAACAGTGTTGTTGGGCTTGACCCGCGGCTCAGGCGCAACGAGCTTGGCTGGCATGAGCGAGGTCAACGGAATTTATCGCCGCCCTCTCTTGGGAATTCGTCGGGCGGAGACAGTTGCTGCTTGTGAAGATCAGGGACTTTCTGTCTGGAACGACCCCCACAACCACGACTCCAGCTACACAAGAGTCCGGATTCGAAACGAAGTTATGCCTGTGTTGGAGAACCAGCTGGGCCCCGGTGTTGCTGAAGCCCTGGCGAGAACAGCAGAGCAGCTCAAGCAGGATGCCGAAGTTCTCGACGCTCTTGTGGCAGAAATCATGCCCACGGTGATGATTCCTGTGTTGGGTGAATCAGGTCCTCCGCTGCGAGCCACTCTAGAAACTTCTGTCCTAGTAGGCCTGGCCCCTGCATTGCTCAATCGAGTGATTCGACGCTCTGCCCTAGACGTTTTTGGTGTCAGTTTGTCCGCGGTTCACACCAACTCCATCGCCCGACTAGTTTCGGACTGGCATGGACAGGGTGAACTCCACGTTCCCGGTATTAGAGTTGAGCGACAAGGTGCTCAGCTTGTGCTGACCGCATCATCGTCCACACCCACCGAGGCTTAGCCTCACCAGCTCAAAGGAACGCACGCATGGAGTTGCGCGACGTCGAATCCGACATCACCGAAATTCTCTTCTCGGAAGAGCAGATCCAGGTCCGCCTGGCCGAGCTTGCTCGCGAGGTTGAGCGCGACTACGAAGGCAAAGATGTCCTCATCATTGCCGTGCTCAAGGGCGCTGTCATGGTGCTCAGTGATCTGGTGCGCGAGCTGAAGTTCCACGCTCACATCGACTTTATGGCGGTTTCTTCTTACGGTTCCAGTACTAAGTCTTCTGGTGTTGTGCGCATCGTGAAGGACTTGGATGCCGAAATTGCCGGTCGTCACGTTCTCATCGTGGAAGACATCATTGACTCGGGTCTGACCCTGAACTGGCTTATTGGAAACCTGGAATCTCGTGGTCCTGCCTCGATCGAGGTTGTGGCCATGTTCCGCAAGCCCGAAGCCATCAAAGAACCTGTTGATGTGAAATACGTGGGTTATGACATCCCCAACGCCTTCGTTGTTGGGTATGGCCTTGACTACAACGAGGACTACCGCAACGTGCGTGGCTTGGCCGTTCTTTCCCCACACGTGTATGGCGGAGAAGACCCTCACGCCTAAACAGATGGGTTAACTCCCATTCCGCCCTCGGCAAACACCCAGCGGGCATAGCCTCCGCACCGATACCCTGAGAAGACCATGAAATTGAAGAACCTTCTGCGCGGTCCCCTGCTCTACATCATCGTTGCGGTGATTGCTGTCTGGGTGGGCTCATCCCTCATCTCAATGACCGGCTTCCAAGCTGTCTCCACTGATGACGGTTTGACCTTCCTGAAAGAGAACAAGGTTGCCAGCGCAACCATTGTTGACATTGAGCAGCGCGTTGACCTCAAGCTCACTGAAGCCGATGCGAAATATGGCAAGGACGTTCAGTTCTTCTATGTCGCGCCCCGTGGTGTGCAGGTCGTTGACGCTGTCAACGACGCCACTCTCTCTGACGGCTTCAACGATGAGGTTCCCAAGGAAAACTGGTTCCTCAGCATGCTGGGAATCTTCCTGCCTGTATTGCTGATCGGTGCGTTCTTCTGGTTCATGCTCTCCTCCATGCAGGGAGGTGGCCGTGGTGTCATGCAGTTTGGTAAGTCCAAAGCCAAGCTCGTCACTAAGGAAACCCCCACCGTCACCTTCGCTGACGTTGCAGGTGCCAACGAAGCTGTTGAAGAACTTTCAGAAATCGTGGACTTCCTCAAGGAGCCTGCTCGTTTCCTCGCGGTAGGCGCCCGCATTCCTCGCGGTGTCCTGCTCTATGGCCCTCCCGGAACCGGTAAGACTCTGCTTGCTCGTGCCGTTGCCGGTGAAGCAGGCGTTCCGTTCTACTCGATCTCAGGCTCTGACTTCGTTGAAATGTTTGTCGCTGTCGGTGCGAGTCGTGTTCGCGACTTGTTCGAACAGGCCAAGCAGAACGCTCCCGCCATCATCTTCATCGATGAAATCGATGCTGTCGGTCGTCACCGTGGTGCCGGTATGGGTGGTGGCCACGACGAACGTGAGCAGACCCTCAACCAGATGCTGGTGGAGATGGATGGCTTCGACGTCAAGACCAACGTCATTCTTATTGCTGCCACAAACCGTCCCGACATCCTGGACCCTGCCCTTCTGCGCCCTGGTCGTTTCGACCGCCAGATCGGTGTGGACGCTCCAGACATGGAAGGCCGCAAGCGCATCCTCGAAGTTCACGCCAAGGGCAAGCCCATGGCCAAGAACGTCGACCTCGAAGTTGTCGCACGCAAGACTCCCGGCTTCACCGGTGCTGACCTTGCCAACGTTCTCAACGAGGCAGCTTTGCTGACCGCTCGTTCCAACGCACAGCTCATTGACAACCGTGCACTGGATGAGTCGATTGACCGTGTCATTGCTGGACCTCAGCGTCGCAGCCGTGTCATGAAGGATCAGGAAAAGCTCATCACCGCGTATCACGAAGGTGGTCACGCGCTCGCTGCAGCAGCAATGAACTTCTCTGACCCCGTGACCAAGGTCACCATCCTTCCTCGTGGCCGTGCCCTCGGATACACCATGGTCCTTCCGCTGGAAGATAAGTACTCGGTCACTCGTAACGAACTCCTCGACCAGCTCACCTATGCAATGGGTGGACGCGTTGCAGAAGAGATCGTGTTCCACGACCCCACCACAGGCGCATCGAACGACATCGAGAAGGCAACAAGCATTGCCCGCAAGATGGTCACCGAATACGGCATGAGCTCCACCGTCGGTTCGGTCAAGCTTGGCGCTGCCTCGGGTGAAATGTTCCTGGGACGTGACATGGGTCACCAGCGTGACTACTCCGAGCAGATGGCTGAGCACGTGGATAAGGAAATCCGCGCACTCATCGACAATGCTCACACCGAAGCGTGGAAGGTTCTGAACTCCAACCGCAAGGTGCTGGACCGTTTGGCAACAGAGTTGCTCGAGAAGGAAACTCTCGACCACAACCAGCTTGCTGAAATCTTCAAGGATGTGAAGAGGCTTCCGTTGCGTAAGCAGTGGCTTTCGAGCAACGAGCGTCCTGTCTCCAAGCTTCCTCCCGTCAAGGTTCCTGCCAAGAAGGCAGAAGCTAAGCCTGCAGTGAAGAAGCCTGTGGCCAAGAAGGCTCCAGCCAAGCCAGCAGCAAAGCCTGCTGCGAAGAAGCCAGCTGCCAAGGCATAAACATGACTATCGACCGGGCTCGAATTGAGGCGGCCGTCGTCGAGCTCCTTCACGCCATTGGTGAAGATCCGACGAAGGCTCATTTCTCATCGACCCCGGAACGTGTTGCTGAAGCCTATGCAGAGTTCTTTGCCGGGGTAGGACAAGACCCACTCGACCACTTGCGTGAGAGTGTTCCCATCGACCAGCTCTCCGATGCTGTTGTGGTCACCGACATCACTGTTCGGTCGATGTGTGAACACCACCTGCTTCCTTTCCTGGGCGTTGCTCACGTCGCTTACCTCCCCGGTGACCGCGTTGTTGGTCTGGGGAAATTGCCTCGAGTGGTGAACACGTTGTCGGCACGACCACAGATGCAAGAAAGCTTGACCGAGCAGATCGCAGACGCCCTGGTGGAAGGTTTAGACCCTCGTGGTGTTGTGGTTGTCATCGAAGCGCGTCACCAGTGTGTGGCTGCACGTGGTGTTGAACAGACCAACAGTCGCACCATCACGATTGCCTCTCGCGGCGAGCTCACCGAGCCTGCGGCTCGTGCAGAAATCATGACTCTGATTGGTTCTGCTGGTGGTGACAGCAATGACTGAGCACCGCACCAAGATTATGGGCATCCTCAACGTCACCGTTGACTCCTTCAGTGATGGGGGTAAATACCTTGACACGGACTCTGCAGTGAAGCATGGCGTTGCCATGATGGAGCAGGGTGCAGACATCATCGACATTGGTGGCGAATCAACCCGCCCCGGCGCTCAGCGCGTCAGTGTGGAAGAAGAACAACTCCGTGTTCTTCCCGTGATTGGTTCACTCGTCCGTGCTGGAGCTGTCGTCAGCATCGACACCATGAATGCCGCCACAGCAATCCTCGCCATTGAACGCGGCGCACAATACGTCAATGACGTTTCTGGCGGACTTGCAGATTTCTTCATGCCTAAAGTCGTTGCCCAGTCAGATGCGACCTTTATTGCAAGCCACTGGCGCGGTCACTCGGTCGACATGGACAACCGAGCACTCTATAAAGATGCACCAACGGACATCACCCGTGAACTCGGCGAACGTGTGGATGCACTTCTTGCCGAAGGGATGAAACCTGAGAAGCTCATCTTGGATCCAGGCCTCGGTTTCGCCAAAAACTCTGAGCACAACTGGCAGATGCTGGGTCGTTTGGATGAACTCAAAGCCTTAGGTTTCCCACTCTTAGTTGGGGCATCGCGGAAGCGATTCCTCGCATCGCTGCTGCCAGAAGATGCCACGGTCGAAGACCGTGACTCTGCCAGTGTTGCTGTCAGCGTGCTGGCAGCTCAGGCCGGAGTCTGGGCAGTTCGTGTGCATGACGTTGCTCGCACCGCAAGTGCGCTGCGCGTGCTGGAATCGTGGAACAAGGGCGCTCGTGAGTAACGACCGCATTACCCTCACCGGCCTGCGTGTTCAGGCCAACCACGGGGTGTTTGATTTCGAGCGAGCAAACGGACAGCTCTTTGTCATCGATGTCACCGCATGGCTGGATCTGTCTCCCGCCGCACTCAGCGATGACCTTGCCAACACCGTGCACTACGGCGAGCTCGCTGAAGAAGTGGTTGCGGCGGTATCCAGCGACCCCGTCGATCTCATAGAAACCGTAGCCGAGCGCGTGGCCCAGGTTGTGCTGGCGCATAAGCCGGTTGAACGCGTGGAGGTCACGGTCCACAAACCCCAAGCACCCATCAGTGTTGAATTTGCTGATGTTGCTGTCACGATTGAGCGCAACCGCTAATGGACGCTCCTCGCAGGAACGCCATCATCGCCTTCGGTTCCAACCTGGGGGACCGGGCAGCGACCATCAAGCAGGCAGCGAACGAAGTTGCTGACCTGGGTGGAACTGTTCTACTTAAGCTCTCTCCACTCTATGAATCTGCCGCGGTGAAACCTGAGGGTGTCGATCTAGATGCTCCGGAATATCTCAACGCCGTCGCATTGATCAACACGGATCTGCCACCAGAAGCACTACTTACTGAGCTCAATGGCATTGAACAAGATCACGGCCGTGAGCGTCACGAACGCTGGGGAGATCGAACCTTGGATCTCGACATCATCTGGATGGATGGTGTGCAGATGGAAACTGAACACCTCACCATTCCTCACCCTCGTGCTTTCGAACGCTCCTTTGTCGTGGTTCCTTGGCACGATGTTCAACCCACTGCTGTGGTTGAACCCCACGGAGCAATCTCCGCTCTGGCAGAACAGCTCAGTCATGAACTTCACCGCTATGAGGTGAGTTCATGAAGCGCACCAGCCCAGCTCCCCTGATCGGCTTCTTCCTGATTGGAGGCGTCGCTTCCTATCTCCTGGAACTCGTCGTTCAATCCCGTGGTGGATTTATCTATGTGCCACCACTGAGTTTGGCTTTCACTTTGTTTGTTGTGGCCGTGGCAGTGGTGTTGCTCGCCATTCCTATTCGCCGCAAAGTGACCGGCAAGCGCAAAGAACCTGTTGACGCCTTCTATGCCGCACGCGTTCTCGCCTTGGCTAAAGCCAGCAGTTTTGCGGGTGCACTGCTGTTGGGGCTCGGTGCAGGGGTGCTTGTCTATCTTTTTGGTCGACCCATTGCGCCCAGCGGTTCAATTTTGTGGAACGTTATTGCTCAATTGATTTCAGCAGCCCTTCTCATTGCTGCTGGATTGATTGCAGAATGGCTCTGTGTTCTTCCTCCGGAAGACATGGATAAGTCAGACAAGGAGGTGGCCGGTGAACCAGCAGCGTGACGGTCGCCTCGGTATCGGCATTATTGGCGCAGGCAAAGTCGGCCCCATCTTGGGTGCGGCTCTGGCAGGTGCAGGCCATGCACTTGTCGGTATCTCGGCGATCTCAGAAGAGAGTAAAGAGCGAGCACAGGCCATACTGCCTGATGTTCCCGTGATGGAAGTTCCACGCATTGTGGAACTCAGTGAACTTGTTCTCATCGCTGTGCCAGACGAAGAGTTGCCCGACCTAGTCAACGGTCTAGCTGTTGCGGGAGTGTGGCAACCGGGTCAGATTGTTCTGCACACCTCAGCTCAGTTTGGTGTTGAGGTGTTGCAGCCTGCTGTCCTGGCAGGAGTAATTCCGTTGGCCCTGCACCCCGCCATGGCGTTCACCGGAACCAGCATGGACATTGCCCGCTTGGCAGATTGCTACATTGCGGTCACTGCCCCGGCACCAGTGTTGCCGATTGGCCAAGCGCTCGCGGTGGAGATGGGCGGAGAGCCCGTTGTGGTCTCAGAGGCACAGCGCCCCCAGTATGCAGAGGCAATTGCGACGGCGTCGCAGTTCTCTGCCGCGATTGTGGATCAGGCAACCAACCTGTTGGGTGAAATCGGTATCGAGAATCCAGGCCGTATTGTTGCTCCGCTGATTCGTTCTGCCGTGGACAACGCTCTGGGCCAGGCTGGAGATGCTTCGCGTCTCGGATTTACTGGACTCGACGACTAATCATGGCAACACCTCAGGTCCTGCACACCGTCTCGGAGATGACGGTATTACGTGAGCGCCTCACCTCAGAAGGTAAAACCCTTGCACTGGTTCCCACCATGGGAGCACTACACGAGGGTCACCTTGCCCTCGTCACCCGAGCACGCGAACTCGCTGATGTCGTTGTGGTCTCGATCTTTGTCAACCCACTGCAATTTGGTGCGGGTGAAGACTTTGACCGCTATCCCCGCACGCTCGAGGCAGATGTTGCTGCACTCACAGACCGGGCAGAGTTTGTCTTTGCACCGGATGTGGACGAGGTCTATCCAGACCGTGTGGGTGGACCTGCGGTCCCCGCCCACTTCGCAGGGCCAATTGGTGAAACTTTTGAGGGCGCAAGTAGGCCCGGCCACTTCGACGGTGTGCTCACGGTCGTGGCGAGACTTTTCGACATTGTGAAGCCTGATGTCGCTGTCTTCGGTCAGAAAGACGCGCAGCAAGTCTTCTTAGTGCGCTCCATGATTGAGAAGGCGTCGTTGCCCATCCGCTTTGAGGTGCTGGAGACTATTCGCGAAGCTGATGGCCTGGCGCTCTCCAGCCGTAATCGCTATCTCAGTGAAGAAGAACGCGCAGCGGCACTGGCGTTGCCACATGCTTTGCTCGCTGCAGCTCGAGAAGCGCACCATGCCAACGCGGGTGCAGTGCGCGAGGTGGGCAGGAGCGTCTTTGAGAACTATCCGCTGGTTAGACTTGATTATCTCGACCTTGTCGATCCCACGAACTTTCAGAGCGTGAGTGACGACTACCAGGGACCTGCCACTGTGGTGGTGGCCGCGGTAGTGGGAACCACACGACTTATCGATACCGAAAACCTTGAGAGACTCCACGCATGAGTGAGAACACCACCCCTGAGCCCGAACTGACGGATGCAGAAGTCAGCGAGCAGAAGGCTGTCCGCCTAGCGAAGCGTGATCGTCTCAATGAGCTCGGCCTTGAGGCATATCCGGTGGCTGTTCCCATCACCGACACCATTCCTGCTGTTCGTGCCCGCTTCGGTGAGCTGGAAGCTGACGCCACCACTGGCGTGACGGTGGGTCTTGCCGGCCGTATCGTTCACCTGCGCAACACGGGCAAGCTCTGCTTCGCCAGCTTGCAGTCGGGTGATGGTTCGCGTATTCAGGCAATGGTTTCCTTGGCTGAGGTTGGCGAAGAAAACCTCGAGCTCTGGAAAGACCTCGTTGACCTCGGTGACCACGTTTTTGTTTCGGGTGAAGTAATTTCTAGCCGCCGCGGTGAGCTTTCGATCATGGTTCGCGAGTGGAAGATGGCCTCTAAGGCTGTTCTGCCCCTTCCCAACATGCACAACGAACTCAACGAGGAAACGCGAGTGCGTTCTCGCTACCTCGACCTCATTGTGCGTGAGCAGGCACGAACCAACGTCTTCTCCCGCGCGAAGACCATGGCGTCACTGCGCAACACATTCACACAGCTCGACTTCATCGAAGTGGAGACCCCCATGCTTCAGGTCATGCACGGTGGTGCTTCGGCACGCCCCTTCGTGACCCACTCCAACGCTTTCGACATGGAGCTCTTCCTGCGTATTGCTCCAGAGCTCTACTTGAAGCGTGCACTGGTCGGCGGCATCGAGCGCGTGTTCGAGATCAACCGCAACTTCCGTAACGAAGGTGCTGACAGCACCCACTCTCCCGAGTTCGCCATGCTCGAAGCCTATGAAGCATATGGTGACTACAACTCCATCGCAGACCTGACCCAGAAGCTCATCCAAGATGCTGCTGTTGCCGTCTCCGGCAGCCACGTGGTTACCTGGGCAGACGGAACTGAGTTCGACTTAGGTGGCGAATGGGATCGCATCAGCATGTATCACTCACTCAGTGATGCTGCCGGTGTTCAGATCACTCCAGAAACTTCAGTTGCAGACCTCCAGGCAATGGCCAACAAGGAAGGCGTGGAAGTTCACCTCGCCAACCACGGCAAGCTCGTGGAAGAACTGTGGGAGCACTTCGTCAAGGACGGCCTCACTCGCCCCACCTTCGTCATGGACTTCCCTGTTGAGACCAGCCCACTCGTGAAGGAACACCGTTCCATTCCTGGTGTGGTGGAGAAGTGGGATCTTTACGTTCGCGGCTTCGAGCTCGCTACTGGCTACTCCGAGCTCAATGACCCTGTTATTCAGCGTGAACGTTTCGTGCAGCAGGCTGCACTCAGCGCCAAGGGTGACGTCGAGGCAATGCGTCTGGACGAAGACTTCCTCAAGGCTCTCGAGCACGCTATGCCACCTGCCGGCGGTATGGGTATGGGTATGGATCGCTTGCTGATGGCCATCACTGGCCTGGGTATTCGCGAGACCATCCTCTTCCCGCTGGTCAAGTAATCAGGTTCCTTCGGTAGTCTGACCTCTATGGACAACTTCTGGCTTAACGCACTCTGGTCGGTGACCCCGACCGTTCTGCTTGGCCTGCTGTTTTGGCTCATCATTCGCTCGATTTTGCGCTCAGATCGCACCGAGCGTGAAACTTATGCCCGCTTGGAAGCAGAAGAGCGCGCTAAGCGCGGACTTCCTGAGGCCGAGAAGAAATGAATCAAGCAGAATTCTCCTTCTGGCTCACCGTTGTTGCATTAGCGGTTGACTTTGTCATCCGCGTGGTCGCGATCATTATCGTTCCACGCAACCGTCGCCCTTCTTCCGCCTTGGGCTGGCTGCTGGCTATCTTCTTCATTCCATATATCGGTGTGATTTTGTTCTTGCTCATTGGTAGCCCTCGATTGGGCCGGAAGCGTCGTCGCCGTCAGCGTGAAATTAACCAGTTCATCTTGGACTCCACCGAAGGCTTCGACAAGGTTGCCCACGACAAGTCATGGCCGGTCTGGCTGGACCGTGTGGTTGAGCTCAACCGCAATCTGGGCGCTATTCCCTTAGTTGGCGGCAACTCAGCGCAGATGCAGATCGACTACGAAAAGAACATCATCGATATCGCTGCCGATATTGATAAGGCAAAGAACTTTGTTCACGTCGAGTTCTACATTCTTTCTTCTGACTCCGTAACTGAGCCTGTCTTCCTCGCTATGCAGCGTGCTGTGGAACGTGGTGTTGAAGTGCGTGTGCTCTTTGATCACGTTGCCGCTATGCGCACGGTTGGGTACCGCAAGACCAAGAAGCGTCTGACCAAGATAGGTGTCGACTGGCACCTCATGCTTCCTTTCCTTCCTTTCCAAGGCAAGTATGAACGCCCCGACCTCCGCAACCACCGCAAGCTCGTCATCATTGACGGCAGTATCGGCTGGATGGGTTCACAGAACCTCATCGACTCCAGTTATCTCAAGAAGTCGAACCTCAAGCGCGGTCTGCATTGGAAAGACGCGATGGTCCGCTTGCGCGGTCCCATCGTTGCTGGTTTGAACGCCATCTTCATTACCGACTGGTACTCCGAAACAGATGTTCTGCTCACGCGTGAAGCAGAACCCATCGAAGCATTCCACGAAGACAACACCCTGGATTGCCAGATCGTTCCCTCAGGACCAGGCTTTGCCTCTGAGAATAACCTGCGCCTGTTCTTGACCTTGATGTATTCGGCACAAGAGAAGATCATCATCACCTCCCCCTACTTCGTTCCTGACGAGTCATTGATGTATGCCATCACCTCGGCATGCCAGCGCGGTGTTCGGGTCGAACTCTTTGTTTCTGAAATCGGCGACCAGGCACTGGTGTATCACGCACAGCGTTCCTACTACGAAGCACTGCTTCGTGCCGGAGTGATTATCTGGCTCTACAAAGCACCCACCATCTTGCACTCCAAGCACATGTCGATTGACGATGAAGTTGCTGTTATTGGTTCTTCCAACATGGACATGCGTTCCTTCTCCCTCAACCTTGAGGTCTCCCTCATGGTGCGCGGAGCGAGTTTTGTTCAGCAAATGCGCGACGTGGAAGATGCCTACCGCGAGAACTCACGTGCACTCACCCTTGAGGAATGGAAGCAGCAGCCTCTGCGCTCCACCGTTCTCGATGGCCTTGCCCGCCTCACCTCTTCGCTCCAGTAGTTAGGCTCGTTCCATGGCATACGAAGCAGCGTCCACCCGCTACGACATCATGAACTTCCGCCGCAGCGGGAAGTCAGGTCTGAAACTCCCCGAGATTTCTTTAGGTCTCTGGCACAACTTTGGCGATGAGGGTTCACTGAAGAACCAGCGCGCCATTCTGCGTCGTGCCTTCGACATGGGTGTGACCCACTTCGACCTAGCCAACAATTACGGAATTCCTGCCGGTTCGGCTGAATCACACTTCGGCGAGGTACTGGCCTCAGATTTCAAGCCGTACCGCGATGAAATGGTTATCTCCTCCAAGGCGGGTTATTTCATGTGGGACGGCCCCTATGGCGAGTGGGGATCTCGTAAATACCTCATCTCCTCGCTCGACCAGAGTCTGTCTCGTATGGGCCTCGACTACGTCGACATTTTCTACTCCCACCGCCCCGACCCCAACACTCCCATTGAGGAAACTATGGGCGCGCTGGCTTCGGTTGTGCAGCAGGGCAAGGCGCTCTACGTTGGCATCTCTTCTTACACTCCCGAACAGACCATGGCGGCGAAGAAGGAACTGGACCGTCTCGGAGTTCCCCTCCTGATTCACCAGCCTCGCTATTCCATGTTTGATCGCACGATTGAACGCTCAGGCCTGCTTTACACGCTCGATGAAATTGGTGCGGGCTGCATCGTCTTCTCGCCTCTGGCTCAGGGATTGCTCACCGACCGCTATCTGAAGGGCATCCCCAAGGATTCTCGCGCAGCGCTGGGTGAACACCTCAAGTCCTCGAGTATTTCTGACACCTATCTCGAGCGCGTCCGCGGCCTCTCGGCTATCGCCGAGGCCCGTGGCCAGACGCTCGCTCAGATGGCTCTGCTCTGGACTCTGCGCAACCCCGGTGTCACCTCAGCACTCATTGGTGCGTCCTCGGTCAAGCAGCTCGAAGACAACCTTGCTGCGATTCACGGGCCTGAGTTTGAACCAGAAGAGCTTGACGCTATCGACGTCTTTGCTGTTCACGGAACTGAGTCGGGTAAGTAGAACTTCTTACTCGCCGATATCGGCGGGTGTTCCACCGGTCATGCGAACTAATTCACTAAACGTGGTTTGGTAAACGTAGGCAGGATGTCCGCCTGCAGACCAGATGGTTTCGTATTGCGCCAGGTCGTTATCGACCAGAGTGGGTAGAACGGTGGCTAAGCCCACGGGTGAGACACCACCAATGACGTAGCCGGTTGCGGCTCGAACGTCATCGGCATTGGCTTTTGTGATTTTCTTCCCCCCAAAGGCGACAGAAACCTTGTCGGTGTCGACGCGGTGCCCGCCTGAGCTCATCACGAGCACCGGTTCGCCATCAGCCAAGAAGACGAGTGAGTTCGCAATCTGACCTCGGGTAATGCCGAGCCCTTCAGCAGCAGCCTGTGCGGTGTGGGCATTGTCATCGAGGCGAACAACATCACCTTCCGCGCCGTGCTCTTTCAGAGCCGCGCGGAAACGTTCAACTGAATCAGGGTGTGAGATCTCGGTCATGAGTATTTCTTCCGGTTATGGCTTCTTCTTCGGCTTCGGAACTGGCAAAGCAGCCCAAGTGAGATCCAGCATTTCATGCATCCAGTCCGCATCAGAGAACTTCTCAATCGGGATCACAAAATGTTCCTTGGCACCGGGGTAGGGAGAGCCCTTGTCGAGCTCAGAGGCAAAGACATCCCCTGGTGACGTGACTTTCAAAAAGAGAGTGTTGTCACAAATCACACCGACAAAGGTGTCTTCGCAGTAGAGCCCATACTCTCCAAACATGGGCTTGACCCGCACATTACGTGCGCCGAAAGCGTCCAGGACGTCTTCGGTAAATTCTTTATTCGTTGCCAAATTAGTGCTCGTGATCCAGAGTGCTGCTGACCTGCAGTGCCATGCGTCCGTGAGTGAAGGCTCCGCCTGCACGAAGGGCCGCAGCAATCCAGGCGGCTTCCGCTATCTCGGCGTCGGTGGCACCGGCCTTCACCGCACCCTTGGTGTGAGCATCAATGCAGAAAGAACACTGCGTGGTGAATGCCACACTCAACGCCATCAGCTCACGGAACTTGAGCGGGATAGCGCGGCCTTCTTCTGCGAAGACGGCGTTATCGAACGCAACGAAGGCTTCCAGAATGTCTGGAGTTTCCTTCTTATAGATCCGCCCGAACTTGCGGTTCTCGGTTCCGTCATAGAGATCACTCATGGCCTGGGCAACTTTCGTGGTCGGAGTTGAACGTGGGGCATTTCTGGAGCTGGGATAGTCGAGCCACTGTGCTCGACATGTCCAAAAATACCCTCAGGGTTACCGTCGTGCACAACATCGTGTTGCCATTGCTCACGCATGGCCACGATCTCATCGTGGTTTCGCCCGATGAAGTTCCACCACATCACGAGTTCTTCCTCGAAGGGAGTACCACCAAGAAGCAGTAACCGTGCAGGCTCGTCTCCAATGGTCAAGGTGAGGGTGGAGCGGCCAGGCTCAACGTAAGCGAGCTGGTCTTTGGTGGCGATCTCGCCTGCCACGGCTACCGAACCAGTGTCGACCAGGACACCGTGTTCGAAGGTCGGGTTCACTGGGATAGTGAAGGTGCTTCCAGCCGGGGCCAGAATCTCAGCACCCAGCAGGGGAGTAAACGTGGTGGTTCCTGCCGTTACTGTTCCCGTATCCCCTGTCAGGGAACCAATAAAGACAATGAGCTGGGCATCACCGATAGTCGTACGTGGGGCAATGTGGTGTTCAAAGAAGGGTGGGATGTGGCGGTCTTTCTCTGTCAGCGCCACCCAGAGCTGGACCCCATGCATCACGGGCACTCGGCCGGTGGAGTGTTCGGCGTGAGCAATTCCTGCACCGGCGGTCATCAGGTTGACCTGGCCAGGTTCAATGAGTTGAACGCTGCCCACACTGTCGCGGTGCTCCACTTCACCCTGGAAAAGCCAGGTCACGGTCTGAAGACCAGTGTGGGGATGAGCGCCTAAGTTCATGCCGCCGGTGAGTTCCACCTCGTCAGGACCGTAGTGATCCACAAAGCACCATGCCCCAATCGTGCTGCGCTGGCGATTGGGCAAGGTGCGCCTCACGGTCATCGCGCGGAGACCACCCAGTGGGACATCGCGAGGAGTGAGGATGCTCATGTTTACAGACTACGTATCTCGGGGAGGATTTATTCCTTTCAACTCCTCGTTCTTCCTCCAGCGAACAAGCCCGTATCTACTCACGCCGTGGGCGAACAGGGGCAGTTTTTGTGCCTTCTTGTCGTTACTCTCAAATCAAGACCTGCACAGACCATGTGTGCTGATGGGAGTTAGAAATGTTTGAGAGATTTACCGACCGCGCTCGCCGCGTCGTTGTCTTGGCGCAAGAAGAAGCCAAGATGCTCAACCACAACTACATCGGCACCGAGCACATCCTGCTCGGTCTGATTCACGAGGGCGAAGGCGTTGCCGCTAAGGCACTCGAGTCTCTCAACATCTCTCTCGACGCCGTGCGCGAGCAGGTCCAGGACATCATTGGTCAGGGACAGCAGCAGCCCACCGGCCACATCCCCTTCACGCCTCGTGCGAAGAAGGTACTTGAGCTTTCCCTCCGCGAAGCACTTCAGCTTGGTCACAACTACATTGGCACCGAGCACATTCTGCTCGGTCTCATCCGTGAGGGTGAAGGTGTTGCTGCCCAGGTTCTGGTCAAGCTCGGTGCTGACCTCAACCGTGTTCGCCAGCAGGTCATTCAGCTCCTCTCTGGTTTCCAGGGCAAGGAGCCTGTAGCAGCCGGTAACAAGGAAGAAGCCGCTGCAGCTCAGGGTGGTTCTCAGGTTCTGGACCAGTTTGGTCGCAACCTGACCCAGGCCGCTCGCGAAGGCAAGCTTGACCCCGTTATCGGCCGCGAGAAGGAAATCGAGCGCGTGATGCAGATCCTCTCGCGCCGTTCCAAGAACAACCCCGTTCTCATCGGTGAACCTGGTGTTGGTAAGACTGCAGTTGTGGAAGGTCTTGCTCAGGCAATTGTTTCTGGCAACGTTCCTGAAACCCTCAAGGACAAGCAGCTCTACACCCTCGACCTTGGCTCGCTCATTGCGGGTTCTCGTTACCGCGGTGACTTCGAAGAGCGCCTCAAGAAGGTCACCAAGGAAATCCGCACCCGCGGAGACATCATCACCTTCATCGACGAGATTCACTCGTTGGTCGGTGCCGGTGCTGCTGAAGGTGCGATTGACGCAGCTTCTATCCTCAAGCCTCTGCTTGCTCGTGGTGAGCTCCAGACCATCGGTGCCACCACCTTGGATGAATACCGCAAGCACTTTGAGAAGGATGCTGCTCTTGAGCGTCGCTTCCAGCCCATTCAGGTTGCTGAGCCTTCCTTGCCTCACGCAATCAACATCTTGAAGGGCCTTCGTGACCGTTACGAAGCACACCACAAGGTTCAGATCACCGACGGTGCGATTGTGGCAGCAGCAAACCTTGCTGACCGCTACATCTCCGACCGCTTCCTGCCAGACAAGGCCATCGACCTCATCGATGAAGCCGGTGCTCGTCTGCGCCTCTCGATCCTCTCCAACCCACCAGAGTTGCGTGACCTGGACGACCAGATCGCGCTGACGCGCACCAAGAAGGAAACCGCAATCGAAGATCAAGACTTCGAGCGCGCTGCAGCTCTTCGTGATGAAGAGAAGCAACTCCAGGGTGAGCGCGTGCGCCGCGAGAAGGAATGGCGCAAGGGCGATGCCGGCGGCCAGGGAATCGTGGACGAAGGCGTTATTGCTGAGGTCCTCGCACAAGCAACCGGTATTCCCGTGTTCAAGCTCACTGAAGAAGAGTCTGCTCGACTGGTCTTCATGGAGAAGGCTCTTCACCAGCGTGTGATCGGCCAGGAGAAGGCTATTGCTGCCCTGTCCAAGACCATCCGTCGTACTCGTGCAGGCCTCAAGGACCCCAAGCGTCCTTCTGGTTCCTTCATCTTCGCCGGTCCAACCGGTGTGGGAAAGACGGAGCTCGCTAAGGCACTTGCTGAGTTCCTCTTTGACGACGAGAACGCCATGATCTCTCTCGACATGAGCGAATACGGCGAGAAGCACACTGTGTCTCGTCTGTTCGGTGCTCCTCCCGGATTCGTTGGATTCGAAGAGGGTGGCCAGCTCACCGAGAAGGTGCGCCGCAAGCCATTTAGCGTTGTGCTCTTCGATGAGATCGAGAAGGCTCACCCCGACATCTTCAACTCGCTTCTCCAGATTCTGGAAGAGGGTCGTTTGACCGATGGTCAGGGTCGTGTTGTCGACTTCAAGAACACCGTCATCATCATGACCACCAACCTTGGCACCAAGGAGATCTCCGGTGGTCCCGTGGGCTTCCAGCTCGAGGGCGATGCAGGCAATGACTACGACCGCATGCGCGGCAAGGTTAACGAAGAGCTCAAGAAGCACTTCAAGCCTGAATTCCTCAACCGTGTTGATGACATCATCGTGTTCCCTCAGCTGAGCAAGGAAGAGCTGGTCCAGAT
>ERZ1034361.806-NODE-806-length-18698-cov-2.905053_pt1 | contig 18698 bp, 18 predicted proteins | sample MGYA00520617_ERZ1034361 | MGnify/ENA primary metagenome ERZ1034361 (study PRJEB33736, sample SAMEA104284507) | Azolla filiculoides | biome: Urban; feature: Water surface; material: Ditch water | place: Netherlands | collected 2015-10-28 | depth 0-0.1 m ... | reverse complement strand
GAATTCTTATTGCACCAACTGAAAGTAGCTGAGCATCCATGCTAGAATTAACTGAAGTTGGAGTACTCAACAATCTTCCTTCTGATACTGCAACTCTTGATTATTCTCATCAAGTAATTACTACGATTCAAGCCGGAGCAAATGGAGTTTCTATTATTGCAAGCGGATGAGTATTTACCCTATCGTTTCATGTAAGTTCCTTACTTATAAATATCGGTGATACACTCTCAATATTCCGTTCAAACGATGGAAATACATGGACACTCAATAGTCCGATGCAAACATGTACTCTTGACTCCAGTCGTATGTGTACATTTACTACAGATCATCTTAGTTACTTTGGTACAGTTCGCACAACCAGTACTTCTATAACATCTCCAACAGTGCGTTCAAGTGGGGGTGGTGGAGGAAGCCTTCGTGTTGATTTCTGTCCAAATGGAGACACGTCTTCAAGTTATTACGATCGAACATGTGGAACTGAAAATCTAACTGGCACAACCAATACATACGCAAAAAAAATTGAAGAAGTAAAGAAAAATCTCAAGAGAGGAAGCACTTCTTCCCTACTCGAATCAGCAGCAAAGAAACTTGCAGAAGAAGTAATACTTGATATTCAGAATAAATATTCTACGCCAAATAGTCGACTTATCGAAATATCAAAAGTTCTCGATATTGCAAAAAACTTAAGAAATACCGAAAAAGATCTACTAAAACGCAATTTTCTCAATCGTTTTATCCGATATATTGAATCATATAAAAATCAACTCAAGGCATTACTCCCTAAAACTGAGGAGGTAATTCCACAAGAAAAAGTAATTCCATATACTCCAACAAAACCAGTAAATGGACCGATTCTTCAAGATACTCCCTATACTGGAATATACCAATATACTACCGTTTCTCATGCTGTGAATATTCATGGAACAAAAGCATATGGAACAGATAATCTTGTTGGAAATATCTACCGAAATGAACGTGTTATCACGGTAGAATCAAGTAATGATGGGTGGTCATTCATTGTATTTCGAGATGGAAAAGCTGGATATATTCGAACTCGCTTCCTTCGAGATGCAACTCGTGAAGATCTTATTCGTGATGGCGTACTCGATGCAAAGTATGGAGAACAGCGTACCATTACGGTTGCCAAATCCGTATACATGCGAAAGAGTCCGTATTATGGAGCAAAAATACTTGAGTTCTTCGAAATGGAGAAAAAGTAACCAAGCTCGATGCGTTAAATAAATTCACTGAAGTACAAACACAAGATGAACGTCAAGGATTTGTAAAATCCCGATACGTAAAATAAGACATACTCATTTCAAATAATCCCCTTCCACAAAAGTTGGGGATTATTTGTATTTTCATTAATAATAAAATTTGCAATAACATATTTTTGCATATACTAATTTCATATTCTTAAACATTTCTATGGAAAAAAGAAATACCTATGGAAAGAGTCAGTTCCGAGATTTTCTTACTGAAAAAAAACAATGCTCATTTCATGAGCTCAAAACACACCTGGTTTCAAGTGATATTATGAATCTTGCAACCCTCTATCGCATGATAGATGAACATATTCGCGAGGGGTGTATTCATGAAATACGCATTGAAAATGAAAAGTTTTATATTCGTTGCGAACATGAGAAAAAAGAAAATACCGATGAACATATTATACTTTCATACTGTCATGGATGTTGACATGTTGATGAGTTGCATGAACCACAAGATTCATCCATCATTACGAGTGAAACCATCACTCATCGAAAATATTGTACCCTCTGTCATTTATAAATATACCACATATCATGATACCTATAACTATTTTAACTGGATTTTTGGGCTCTGGAAAAACAACGCTTCTCAATCACATACTGAGAAATGCACACTGAAAGAAAATTGCCGTTGTAGAAAATGAATTTTGATCTGCAGGAATCGATGGTGATCTTATCGAAAAATCTACCGAAGAACTTATAGAACTTTCAAATGGATGTATGTGCTGTACCGTCCGAAAGGATTTTATTGAAGCTATCGAACGACTTCTTCAAAGTGGAAAACATATTGATAATATCATTATCGAAGCATCTGGTATGAGTGACCCTCTCCCAATAGCTCAGTCTTTTGCAATGGAAAATATGGGAAATCGTGTCATGTTGGATTCTATTATATGTGTTGTGGATGCAAAAAATATTACTCATAAACTTGTACAAACCACTGGACAAGCTCTTGATCAAATGGAATTTGCAGACTTTATCATTATCAGTAAAAGTGATCTCGTGAATGTATGAGAACTGGATGGAGTGAAAGAAATTATCCGAAAAGTAAATTTTTATGCTCCTATTATTGAGGCTATACATGGAGAAGTTCCTATAAAACTGCTTCTTGATACCGAACGTATCGATGATGAACAAGAAAAAAGAATACAAACAAGTGAAGATTCCCATGTCCATTCTGAGACAATAGGGACCTATCAATATAAAACAACTGGAATTTTCTCGCTTCAATCCCTTGATACTTTCTTTATGGAACTCCCGTATGAAATCTATAGAGTAAAATGATTTCTTTTTCTCGATGAGTTTCCATGAAAAAGAATGATACTCCATAAAACAGGAGGAAGAATAGATGTAAGTGTTGATCAGAATTGGATATGAGACGTTCCGGAAGAAAATGTTCTCGTATTTATATGAGAAAATCTCAATCCCATGATGCTCAATATTGAACTCGCAAAATGTAAACAATAATTCTTAATTTTTTCATATGTCACTCTTTTTTCCTCTTCTTCTTCTTTTTATCATCTCTTCTACTGGGCTGATTCTATATTTCTTCCAAAAAGTAAATAGAACTATTCTCAATCTTCTTATAGCCCTTGGTGCTGGCTCCATGCTCGCTATATCACTCGCACATATCCTCCCAGAAGCACTTGAGATGACTGAAAATGCTATTTATGCATTTATTGGTGGTTTTCTCCTTATATATATAGTAGAAGAACTCCTGACTCCACATAGTCATGATCATGTGCACGGAGATCATTCTCACGAAGATCCACACGAACATTATGAGCATATCGCTATTGTGTCTTGGATTGCTATTTTCATCCATACACTCTTTGATGGACTCGGTATTCGTGCTGGATTTGGAATGTCAGAAACTGTTGGGTATACTATTCTTTTAGGAGTAGCGATTCATCAGATTCCAGTTTCCCTTTCACTCGCTGCAATATTCCGTGAATCAAAGTTCAAGAAAAATACACAACTCATTTTATTATTTACCTTTGCACTGGCTGCTCCTATTGGATTTTATATTTCTGATCTCATATTATCAGATTCAAGTAGCGTTATTACAGCTCTTGCAACTGCTTTTGCAGGAGGGTCACTCCTGTATGTAGCCACTGCAGATCTTCTACCTGTCATTCACTCAGAAGGGAAAAAGAAAACATCGATAGTTTTGATGTTTATAATAGGACTTGTCGGAATCACTGCTCTCCGATGACTCGAATGACATGCTCATGAAACCGAACATGAAGATATACACCTTGAGAGGAATCATGATATCAAAGAAATGCCTCATGAAGAAAAAGTTCATGAAACAATCGAGAAATAGAAACCTGATATCTTATAAGAAACCTATGAAATAGACATTCCCTTTACAAAACAACTTCCATCAATACGCTCATAAGGAATTAATTTTTTATATTCATCTATGTCAATTCTCGTTATTCATGTTTCTCCACGCTCTGATCGATCACATTCCAGAAAAGTTGCAAATGCACTCATGGAAACTATAGAGGGTGAAACGATTTCTTATGATCTTACCGAAAATCCTCCTCCATTCCTTACGAATAATCAAATCGCATATACCTATGGTTTTTACAAGAAAGAAGACCTTACTGGAGGTGATAAAATTGCCGTAGAATATCAAGAAGGTGCAATTTCTGATCTCAAAAAAGCAGATACCCTCATTATTTCTACTCCTATCTGGAATTTCGGAGTTCCAGCAATACTCAAGGCATGGTTCGATCAGATTATTGCAAAGGATCAGACCGTGAATATCAAGAGTAAGTATGTTTTTGAATGACTCGTTACAAATATTAAGAAAGCATATGTGATTACCGCTTCAGGTGGACCAGTTAAGCTTTTTGGGATTATTCCTATTCCTGGTCAGATTCTTGCTGAAAAAAGCATCCGAAAAATGCTTTCATTTATCGGTATAAAACACGTTACCTTCATCCGTGTAGAATGAACTGGAAATGGAAATACAAAAACAGACGCTATCATCGCATCTCTTCGGAAATAGTTCTCCCATATAAAAATCCCTCCAAGTTGGAGGGATTTTTATAATATACGTTCCTATTTCTTCTCTTCAACCTTACAATTTTCACAATCTTTTTTCCCAAGAAATCGATCAATAGAAAGACATCCAGCACCTTCACAAAGAAGAGTAAGGGAACCAGCAAGAAGAACAAGTTGGAATTCAATAGCCTTAAATCCTTGTTCCCCAATCTGTGCCCAATGAACAAGATAGATAGCTCCGATCATAATAAGTACCCAACTTGCAGCTGTGAATCGAGCAAAAAAACCAAAAACCATAGCAATACCACCCACGAATTCTCCTGCTATTACGAGATAAGTAATATAAGAAGGTACTCCCATTCCACCAAAGAAACCGAGTGTTCCTTCAAGTCCAAATCCTCAAAAATATCCGAGTTTTTGACCTCCATGATAGATCATTACTGCTGCAATGGCAAGACGAAGAACGGTAAGTCCAAGAGATGGACGAGTTGTAAAAAGTGCCTTCATAAAAAATACGAAAAGAAATAAAACACCAAAAGAGTATATCGGAGTATGCTTGAAATGCAAGTTACAAATAGTTACCGAAAGAATACCTCTCTATTGTATATTTTAGATTATGTCGTGCTGTTCAATATAACTACATGTTGTTTCCCAATCTTTACAGGCAATAGCATTAGGATGATCATTGTATTCATTTCCACTATATCAAAACACATACACTTTTCATTGATATTCAGGGAGAAGATGATGAACAAGTTTTCTATTATCATCGACGATTCATCGAATTTTTGGATGAAGCATATGGAGTATTTCGGCCTTCCATTTGTTTCCATCCGAGTGAACAATAGTATCAGGTCGAAGAATAATTGGTGCATTTGGAAATCCATTGGAAGTCAAATATTCCTGAGTTCATGTTCCAACTACTTCTGGACGAATAGTAATATAGACCGCTATTCGATTTCGTACAGATTCAGTCATTTCCTGAGCTCATGGAACAGGAGTGATTCATTTCTGAAATTCATTATCCATAATCCTTTCTTGCATCCACTGTTTGCATTCTGGGGTTTGCCAATATGCAGGAAAGAAAGAAGAATGCCCATATTTTAGAACGGCATCTTCTGGGGAAAGATTATCAGGATTTCCAAATTGCATAGAAAGATGATATACCCAATCTCGTACTGTCCATGCAAGGGTTTCATCAATATCACAAGCAATTCCATCCTTATGTTCTCATTCGAGAAACTGCTCTGGAGTCAAAATAGGAAATTTCATACAAAAAAATTATACTATATATAATATAGTATAATTTAAATTGTCAATATTTCGATATTATCGAACGCGAGCTCGTACCCATTCAACAAGTTAATGGATTCGAACCACTTCTTGTTCTCCGCTATCACGGTGACGAACCGTCACACTTCCAGCATTATAATGTTCATCATCTACCACAATAGAAAACGGTATTCCCATTTCATCGGCTCGATAATATCGTTTTCCAACCGCACCAGTTTCATCATATTCCACCTGAAAGTCACTTGCAAGAAGATCAAAAATAGCCCTACCCTGTTCTGCAAGCTTCTTCACAATTGGAAATACTGCTACCTTAATTGGAGCCACTCGTGGATGAAAACGAAGAACTACACGACTTCCCTCTTCTGTCTCGATTTCATCATAGGCATCAAGGAGGGTTGCAAGAAACAGACGAGTTAAACCAACTGATGGCTCAATTACGTAAGGAAGATATTTCTGATTCGTATATGGATCGAAGTAAGAGAGATCTTGTTTTGACTCCCCCATATGTGCCTTAAGATCATGGTCGGTACGATCAGCAATTCCCCACAACTCTCCCCAACCAAATGGAAACTTATACTCTATATCAGTCGTTGCAGCACTATAAAATGATAATTCATCCTTTTCATGATCTCGGAAACGAAGATTGGATTCAGTAATAGAAAGGGTTTCAAGAAGAAATTTTTTACAGGCATCTTTCCATGCCGCATGCCACTCAAGGTGTTTTCCAGGAGCAACCGATTCTGGTTCACAGAAAAATTCGATTTCCATCTGTTCAAACTCACGAGTTCTGAATATAAAATTTCCAGGAGTAATTTCATTCCGAAATGCTTTTCCTACTTGTGCAACTCAGAATGGAACTTTTTTACGACTTGAACGAACGATATTTGGAAAATTTACAAATATTCCTTGTGCCGTTTCTGGACGCATATAAATAGTAGCACTTGAATCTTCAGTAACCCCTTGAAATGTTCGAAACATAAGATTAAATTTCTTCACCTCTGTCCAGTCAGCTTCCTCATTATTATTTGGGTTCTTCACTTTTTCGCCGATTAAAACAGCTCCTTGTTGCTCAAAAGTCCAACTCTCAGGAATAAGATTATTGATTGCATAGAGTCATTGAAACCGTGTAAGTACCGCATCACGACTTCCAAGTTCACTTTCTTTTTCATCAATCAGATTCTCAAGAAGTTTATCAGCACGAAAACGTTCCTTCGTTTTTTTATCATCTACGAGTGGATCGGAAAATCCCCCAACATGCCCACTTGCTATCCATACACTTGGATTCATAAGAATGGCTGCGTCGAGAAGAGTCATATCAGTTCTCTTTTGAACAAATTCGCGAATCCAGAGATTTTTTATATTTTCTTTCAAAAGACTTCCAAGTGGACCATAATCCCATGCATTCGCGAGGCCTCAATAAATCTCAGATCATTGGTAAACAAATCCGCGAGCTTTCGCGAGATTCACGATTGTTTGCATATCTTTCATAGAAAAAAAGATGAAAAAGTAAATTTTTCCTTTTTTATGTTCTATTTAAAACAATAAAAAAAGACCCATAAGTAGGTCTTGGGACCGGAATATAGACATACCCCCGGCGGTTCCACCCAAGTTCTCTTGGCTTTGTAAAGCCAACAGCAACTCCTATCATATCTATTTATCACTCAACGAACGCCACTTCGTCTCACTGTAATGCGGAAATATGATAACAAAAAAAGTATAAGGAAAATATAAGGAAAATCAAGCATTTTTTTGACTCTATAAAAGAACTGTGCTAATATATTCATGTCCTGAACGAATCCACTCTATTTTTCAATCCTTTTTTTATGACCCATTTTACCACTACAAGCATTGGGGTTGCTCCTTCCACTGCAGAACAATCCATTGATGGTAGGCAATTTGCACCTATTACCTATCGTGTACCTTCTGAAACAACAGCATCAGAAGTTGCTGCTCATCTTGGAGTTTCTGCAAAAACATTTGATAAACATAGTAGTCTTCCAAACTGGGCACATGCAGAAGTAGAACTCCATCCAAATGGAACTATTCGAGTCTTCCGAGATGGAAAAGAACTTATGGTAACACATGCAGTTCGACTTGATCCTCGTCTCCAGAGTCATCTCACTCATACACGCAAAGCAGCAAATGATGCACTTGCCAAGATTGCAGCCTAAATTATAATCTCGGAGCTATACTCCGAGTTTTTCTTATATCCCCCATTATGACAACACAAAATAATGTACCAGAAGGAACTCCCAGTATAACGGTAAGAGGAAAAAATACTATTCCTCTTACAGAATATCAATGATTTCATATGGATGATCCTGGGATTACTGCTTTTACGGTAAATTGAAAAGAAAAAAAGTTTTCTTTTACCAATTTGAATATTGATGGGAAAATTTTACGACTTCCAATCTTCACACCATATCGAGAAGACAAGACGGCAGCAGAGAATGCAATAAATCTCGTTAATCAAGTAAGGAAAGTAAGTGATTTTATTCATACAACCCTTCAAGATGCTATTGTACGAAACTGTAAGACAGATTGGAATGATTTATGAAAAAGTTGTAAGTTTGTTTCTACAGGAAAATGACATGGGGAAAAAATCCATTTTGATACAACTACCTTCATGGATGAGGTGAATTGAAAAAGAGATAAAAAGATTATTGATAAACAAGAAATACTCGATTTATTTGGTATACCCTTGGATGCAAAAAATACAGAAAATATTGCATCTATGCGAAAGGATTTAACAAAATATGACAACCTCCCTATTGGCTCAGATGAACGCTTTGCAGGGGTTCTTTGAGAATTTATACAATCAAGACTAAACGATATTAAGGATAAATCTGCAAAAGATCACCCCCCACAAACATACACAAAACAATCAAAATAAGAGGACTTGTCCTCTTATTTTTTTTGTATATACTTCTTTCATGCAACTTACTAAGACTCTCCTTCATACAACAGATACGTATATCAAGAAACTCTTTGAGGTTGGAATACATACAACCGACGATTTTCTCTGACTCTTTCCTCGAACCTATGAGGATAAAAGTGATGTAAATACTACTTTTTCTCATCTGAATATTCAAGAAAAGCAAGTTGTTCAATGTAGTATTGAAATACTCACAGAAGAAAAAACAAGAAATAAAAAACTACTTACCAAGGCAGTTCTCACTGATAGTCAATGATTTCACAGTGAGGCTGTTTGGTTTAATCGACGAATGATTGCAAATCAATTTCACAGTGGAGATGAAGTACTTATTTTTGGAAAGCCAAAATATGAATATGGAAAACTTTCATTTTCTTCTCCAGAAATAGAACATGTCCAGGAGAATAGGCGTGAAATACTTCCTGTATATTCTGATGTAAACTATATTCCAGGTACTTGGATTCGAGATAAAATGTCTTTTCTTCGGATATTTATTCGGGAACAGACTACAAGCCTTCCCCAAAATATTCAAACAAAGAAATGATTCCGTCCATACACGGAAAATATTGAAGCTCTTCACTTTCCAAAAGATATTGCAGACTTTACCCGGGCAACCGAAGAACTCTGATATGAAGAATTATTTCGATTTCAATATCAAGGCCTCAAGAAAAAATATGATCTTGAAGCAGCAAGTTCTGGAAACTCTCCTCAGATTCCATTGGATACTGACTTTATAAAATCAATTCTTGGGCATATTCCATATCCCCTCACGAATAAGCAAAAAATTGTTCTCTTTCAAATCCTCAAAGATATGGAACGGCCCCATGCAATGGCTCGTCTTCTTCAGTGAGATGTGGGGACTGGAAAAACAATTGTTGCAATGATAGCAGCAATACATGCTATCCGACAAAATGATATTCAAGTGGCCATCATGGCACCAACAGAAATTCTCGCACGACAACATTTTCTCTGAAATCTTGAGTTTCTTGAATGATTTAATATTAAGAGTGATCTCCTTGTTTGATCTCTTACCCCAAAACAAAAAAAAGAAGCCGTTGAACGTTTAAAATCAGGAGGAACCAATATCATCTTTGGAACTCATGCTCTTATTCAAGATCATGTACAATTCCATCGGCTCGGTTTTGTCGTAGTAGATGAACAACATCGATTTTGAGTAGAACAGAGAAAAGCACTAGAAGAATATTGCAGTCAAAGAAGTCCAGAAAATACGATTGGAATATTACCCCATCGACTCAATATGTCAGCTACTCCAATTCCACGAACTCTCGCATTAACCCTCTATTGAGATCAGGATATTAGCGTACTTGATGAATATCCTGTTGGAAGAAAACCGATTCATACACGAGTCATTCGAGAAGATCAAAGAAATGAAGTATATCGTTTCATAGAAGAAGAAGTTTCACAGTGAAGACAAGTGTATTGGATTTCCCCACTCGTGGAAGAATCGGAAAACCTCGATATAGCAAGCGCCGTCAATATGCAGGAAATTCTTATGTCTGTTTTTCCAGATAGAACCGTTGGCCTTATTCATGGAAAGATGAGTGGAAAAGAAAAAGATCGTATTATGCAAGATTTCTATAATAATACCATCCAGATACTCTCATCGACTTCTGTAGTAGAAGTATGAGTCAATAATCCAAATGCCACTATTATATGTATTGAGGCCTCTGAACGATTTTGACTTTCACAACTTCACCAGTTCCGTGGTCGAGTTGGTCGTTGAAATGATCAAAGTTACTGCTATTTATTTACTACAAAAGAATATAAAAATGATCGCCTAAAGGCTATGGAACAAACGACTGATGGTTTTGAACTCGCCGAAATTGACCTCGAACTTCGTGGTCCATGAGAAGTATATGGAGTTCGTCAATCATGAGTTCCAGATCTTCGCTTTGCAAGCCTCACTGATACCAATCTTATTTCTGAAATTCGAAATGATATTGAGGACTGGATCCGTTCAAAATAATACAATACCTCCTATTTTTCTATTTTATGGATATCACACAGTATCTGAGGGAACTTAAAAAAAACAGTCTTGAACGCAATATTCCAAATATTACCGAGAATAATGCTCGTTTTATTACTGACCGTATTCAAAAACAGTCTCCTTCACATATTCTAGAAATCGGTACAGCCAATGGATACTCAACACTTTGTTTTGCTCAAATACTAAGACAAATATGAAAATGAGATATTACAACGATTGAGCACACGCCTGATATGCAGAATGAAGCATGCGAACATTTTCATGCATGCTGAGTTGAGTCTTTCATTACTCCACTTCTTTGAGATGCTCTGACACTGATTCCAACACTTCCAGATACCTATTTTGATTTTGTATTTATCGATGCAATGAAAAAATCCTACCTCGATTATTATCTTCTCATCCAACCAAAACTCGTTTCTCCTGCAATGATTATCGTAGATGATGTAAAAAAGTTTCGTTATAAAATGGAAAATTTTTATAACTACCTTTCAGAGAAAAAAATAGAATACACTCTTTATGAGGTTGATGATGATGATGCAACTATGATAATTCTTTTGTAGATATTTTGAATATTTGACATATATAGTTATACAGTTTATAATAATATATATGTCACAAAATACACTCGAACAAACATCCAGTTCCGAGACTATAGGACTCCTTGCACGTATGGGATTTAATGTTCATTTTCTTCAAAAATTAGCACACCCAGAATCTATTCAAGAAAGAACAAGTAGTGGAACCCTTCTCTATCGATATAGAATGAATGGTCATTTTTCATTCGATCCCATGAAAGATAAAAAACTTCAAAAGTTTACTGATTGGCTCCATGGAAAAAGACATCTTCTTACCGGAAATTTTTCAAGTCCAAATGCTTTTTGGAACTATCATTTTACCCAATGAAAAAATGAAAATATTCCTGAGGAAATTGAACAAATGGAAATAGCATTCTATGATGCCCGATCAATAGAAGACATTATTCATATTCTCGAAAGAAGTACTCTTCCTATTCTCGCTCCCAATAAAAAGGAAATTTATCCAAGAGAAGTTCTCATAGAGAATCTTCAAAAAATTAAGTCTTGGCATCGGAAATGGATAGAATATCATGAGAAAGTGTCGAGTTGAAGTGTTATGCTAGAACTTCAAGAACGGGTAAAAAAACTCTTATCCACGGGTGATACTATTTCTCATGGAATTTGAGGAGAGAAAGATTCTATCAGGAAAAAACTTGAGTTGATGCAACAACAATCCAAGGAAATATTGCGCCATGCAACCAGATCACATGATATACGATCTCATGTCATCCGCATACTTTCCTGATATGATTCAAAGAAGAAAGTTCCCTATCCAGTTGTATTTACCGAAGAAGAAATGAACACAGTATATAAACTCTATAGCATCCTATAAAAAATGAATCATTCCCGTTGCAATACGATAGAAAACATATATACTTTCTATCGTATTTTTTCATACAATTCTTGTTTTACTCATTTATTTATATTGAATTATGGCAACTCTTATTTCTACTGATGCGGATTTTACAAATAATATTTCTACTGGACTTACTCTCGTTGATTTTTGGGCTGAGTGGTGTGGTCCTTGCCAGATGATGCTTCCAAGACTTGAAGAACTTTCCTCAAAGGTTGATGGAAAAGCAAAAGTTATGAAACATAATGTTGATACTGATCCTCAAGTTCCAACACAATTCCGTGTAATGAGCATTCCAACTATTATCCTCTTTAAAGATGGACAACCAGTTGAAAAATTTGTAGGAGTACAAGATGTTACTACCTTAACACAGGCTATTGAAAAGCATATATAAGCATTTTTTTAATTAAACAAAAAATACCTCCCAAATTTTGGGAGGTATTTTTTACAGAATTATTCTACTACTGAATTACTACCTTTGAAACATTATATTGTCCAAGGAAGCGAGAAAGAAGTGGTGGAGGGTTTCGAAGAGCTCGACTTGAATAATTGAGAATGATACCAGTAGTAACTGTATCATATCCAACATTCGCTCGGATATACGTATGACACGCAATGAGATGGGTAGCATTTCCATAGAGTGTACCATATATCTTAAGAATATTTTGAGTACTATTGGTTACACATTTTCCAGCAGCGTCGAGAAGACCATTCGTGGTTAATACTCGTCCATTTTGTCCGACACTATCGGGAAGTGCTACAAATATCCCTGCAATACTGGTTACATCTTCTTTAATAATAATATTTCCATTACGGACAATGAATGACCAACTTGAATTTACATTATTAAGAATATTTGCGTTGATATAGAGGTTTCCATTTTCGACAATCACTGTTTTTACTCATGAAAGTGTAAGATTTGTATTGATAGAAAGATTTCCATTTCGAATTGCATACACATCATTATAGTCAGAAAGTGAGAGTCACTGTGTATCAAAATCAGCAAGTGAATTAATTGCGTAACTTCCTACTTTTGCCCGTTGTGTAATAATATTCAGTTCAGCCGTTGAGCCCCCTGTATACACCGTAGTTGTTGTAGTAGTAGATGAGGTTGAGAGATTCGTAGTAGTAGTTCCTACCGCAGTTGTAGAAGTAAAATTTCCACTACTAACACTATCGAGGAATCATCCAACTATCTCAGTGGCACTTGCAAAAGTTACTCTACGAAGATATACATTTCCGGCAGAACTTGAAACCATATTTTTTGAAACACGAACCTGAATAGGAATACGTATAGCTTCAAGTTTTACTTCCACTCCACCATTTGCATAATCAGAAGTCAAAGAGTTTCCGATGAAAGTTGTCAATTGTGATCCAGTATAAAGTAGAACATCATTTACTCCGCGAGCAGTTCCAGTAAATATATGAGTTCCAAGATGATCAGCCCATTGATATTTTACATATTCTCCTCGTCCAATTACAACATCAGATGGAAGATAATAACAGTTTGAATCAGAAGGCCCTGACACGACTGAGTAGTTTGTTGTATAAATACATACTCGAGCTCCTGAAAGACTTACAGGAATATCATATTTTGTCTGAAGATGAAATATCAGACTATCTGCATTGGTAAATACTCGACTATTTTCTCCAATAACAACTTGATATCGTGTTGCATCGCAACGAAGAAGGTTTTCTGGAGGAAGATATGATACTGTTTGAGCAGTAATTGGATGAATAACAGAAAGAGACGAAGCATTATTTACTGTATTGCAATCAAAATCATGAAGAAGCGTGTTCGTTGTAAAAGCAATACTACGAGAAAGTCCTGGCATATAAATATAAGTACTTGTGATTGGATCTTCACCTGGAATAGTAACTGGTGAGACCTTACAAGTTGAACTACATCCAATACGATCAGAATTCGGACCAAGATCACACTGTTCATCATCAACCGTATTGGCAATTCCATCAACTCCATTTACTTCGAGAATACCATTTCCACAATATCATGATGATCACCCAGTTGGACAAAGATTTCGATTATTGTAACAGGAATCATACGTTGTATGAGTACACGGAACTCCGTTATTGGCAGTTTGACAAGCATTAGCATCTATAAAAGAAGCACATATTCGATTCGAGTTATTCATACATGTGTAATACAAGCCACTACTTGATCCAGAGGTAGTAATAGTAGTAGCACAAGCACCGACAGGAGCTTGTCCATCAAGTATAGAACCAGTAAGCACTACTCCATTTGAATCTTGAATTGCACAAGAAGGAGAAAATGTGGTATTTGCAGTAGAATAGGTACAAACGCGACTATTGGCTGAACCATATGTACCAGACGTATCACCTTCATAACAACGGATTCGATATTGGTATGTAAGAGACCCTGAAAGATTTGCACCATTACAAGTAAGGGTAGCAGTAAGTGGAGATCCGCCAGATCGAGCGGTTGAATCAAGTGAACCACAAACTGGACCAAGTTCTACACGAATAACAGCTGGATCAGTATTATTTATAGGATTTACATCACCTGTATTTGAAATAGTAGCAACATTTGCATATGTCCCAGCTGGAATAGTTCAAGATGTTCGTGCATATACAATTACATCTGGAAATAATTGACCAGCACTGAGTACTCCAGAATGAGTACAGCGAAATGAACGATTTCCGTTATCTCCAGAGGTACAAGTCCACGTAGAAGATTGAATAGCACCAGAGATAACTACATTATTTGGAAGCGTATCCTCAAGTGTCGTTACTCCAGAGCTTGCTATCGGTCCAAGGTTCGATACTGAATAGGTATATACAAGATTTCCAGACTGACTTACAATAAGCGCATCTTGTTCATCATTTCCGATATGACCTGTATTTCTATCGCGCAGTGTTCCATCTGTGAGCGTTCGTCCCACTCGTTTCTTCAACATAAGATCAAATGTGTTTCCTGGAGTAATTACAACATCAACCGGGTTACAGTTATTTACCTTATAAAGTCCGAGAATAGGGTTTAAGGTTGCAAGTTCATTTGGATCATTTGGATTCGAAAGACAAACTACATTTCTATAGACACCTGGAATACCCACAAGTGTTGCCTGAGCGGTAATTGTTGGGAATCGTTGCCCCATAGCAATACTATCACTTCGATTACATGAAAATCCAGTATTCGTATTCGTACATGTCCATCCACTTCCAGAAACAGAAGTCAGAGTAATTCCAGATGAAAAATCCGTATCTGTAATGGTAGTTGTACCAGTAACAGCGAGAAGTCCAAGATTTTCAACTATAAATGTATAGGTAAGTGCATTTCCTGATTGAGCACCAATACCCTCATCATCTCCGTTTACATATTTATGAATCATGAGATCAAATCCATTTGGATTTGGAGGATTCACGGCTGCACTATCAGTATTATTTGGAAGATAGTTATCATAAATATTACTTACTGTTGCACTATTTATAATACCATTCGGTTGAAATACTGCATTGGTTGCACGAACTGGAACAGTAATTACTGGAAAAAGTTGATTTGATGCAATCACAGCTGAAGTTGTACAAGTAAAACTCGTAGATCCACTACTTCCAGTACATGTCCATCCATTTCCTGATGGAGTATCACGAAGCGTTATATATGTTGGAAGAGTATCAGTTACGGTCGTTATACCACTACTAGAATCTGTAATACCAGTTCAGGCAATGATCACACCATTATTCTGTACGATTATATTATAATTGAAATCTTCATTGTTCGTAATAGGAGCAAATACATCATCCCCTTTTACATATTTCTTAATGGCAAGATCATATGCTGGAGTTACTACAACAACAGCAGGATCACACTTATTTGTAACCGGATTATAATTCGGATCTCCTGGGTTACAATCATTTGGTACAGTTGTACAATCGAGAGTTGCTCCGGTAAGTTCACATACCGCTGCCACATTTTTTACAGCAGTACCAACTGGAGTAGTATGTGCAAGATATACTGGAACCGTAATATATGGGAGAGTAGCTCCGGAAGCTATCGAACCAGTATATATACAAGTAAATCCTGTATTTCCTGATGTTGTACATGACCACCCTGTCGCACTAATTGAACCACTAATTGTTACATTGGCCGGAAGTGTATCTGTAACTTTGGCGCCAGATGCAATAGTAGCACCCGAATTGGCAACTACAATAATATAATTAAAGAGTGATCCTCTTGGAAGATTCAATGCAGAAGAAACTACTTGAGCATCAGAATTTAAAGTTGATCCAGTAGAAGCATATTTTTTTACAGAGAGTCCCCCTGTCTGAGTAGTTGATCCAGTTTGATATCGTGCAGTACAATTCACAGAACCACTTCATACACATTGCCATGAATAGTTAGAGATATATCCAACGACATTCGTAGTAAATCCAGAAACAGCTCCCGTTCCACAATATCCCTGAGTAATTGGAGTCGAGAGGGTTCCAGAGTAGACAGTACTGCATGCTGGAGTTGTAGTAGATGTTCCAGTTTGATATCGTGCAGTACAATTCACAGGAGTAGTACCTGCAGAACCATTACATTGCCATGCATAATTTGATACATTCCCTACAACATTAGTAGCAAATGCAGAAACAGTTCCAGTTCCACAATATCCCTGAGTAATAGGAGCTATAAGTGTACCAGAATAGACAGTACTACATACTGGAGTTACAGTTGTTGTTGCAGTCGTACATGTAGCACTACAAGTATTCCCTGTTGTTCCATTTGCAGCTCCGTTATCACACGTTTCACCATTGGTAACATCAGTTGTACCATCTCAACAAAAGGCTGGATAATAAGCAATACACTCTTTATGTGTAATTTCTGAAGAACCTCATACTTCCCAATATTTAATAGTATATGCTAACTCAAAAATAGGAGTATTTCTTCCAGCAGTACGAATGGCTGGTGAGATACTCGAGAATCCTACACTATAACTAGGATCAAGTAATAAGAGTGTTCGACTTTCATTGGAAGCAAACTTAAGATATGGTCCATATGTTGGATCTGTATATGCAGTTCATTGCCAGAATGCAGTCTTTGTACCATACTCCAATATTTCTGTAGGATATGGAGTACTAAAAGAAACCGGTGTTGAGTTATCATTCAGATAAATCTCATCAGGATTGGAACCTGCATGCCAGATATCTCAAAACGCACTTCTAGCAGTACCCAAATATAAATTTGAATCACTGTAGAAACACTGATTACAACTATTGGCAGTTTGAGCTGATGAACAAGTAGTAGATACAGTGGCTGCATAGAGTGAGTTACTGAATCAATACAATGTTAACACACTGAGAGAAAAGGATAGAATTTTGCGCATATAAGACAAAATGAATAAAAAAATTACTTGCGGATTTCTGAAGGATTTAATCCAGATTGGATTTTGAGTTGTTCTTGTGAAGTTGTATAAGCTCCAGTTGATGGTTGCATGCTAGTGAAATCAACGGTCACAGAATCTTTTTCAATAATCTCTTTGTTTGAAGAACAAGATGTCAAAGTGCATCATAGAATGATACAGAAAAGGAAAGGTTTCATAATATGAAATAATTAATTAGGGTTTTGGAGGTCGAGATCAGGTTTGATTACCACCATTTGTTGTTTGTGTAGTGCTAGTTGAAATAGGTCAAGCAGGTGCTGGCGTTTGGCTTGCTGGAATAACTACAGTAGTACTACCATCCATTGGAGTGGAAGTTGAATCCCCATCCATTGGAGTGGAAGTTGAAGGAGTTGGATTATTGTTATCTCTAGGAGTTGCTTCATATCAAACAGCAACAGAGAATCAAGTTCATTTTTCTCATGTAGATACCTCAAATCATTCCGTCTCACTTACTCAAGCAATATTTCCTGCATTTTCTATTTTGAGCTCCTTACCTCGATATAAGAGAGAACCAAGATCAATGGCAAACGAAGGAAAATTCAAACATTCTCCGAATGCACATTTATAGAACAAAGCCGAAGATGTAATCTCCTTTCCTGAAAATGTACCCTTTCCAGTAGTAAGAAGTGTTTTAATATCTTGCTCTGGGATAGATGTTGTGTTATCCCCTGTAATACTCTGGATACTTTTTTCTATTGAAACATAAATCTGCTTCATATATCCTTCTTGAGTTTTTTGCATGAGAGCGAGTATATCTCATCTTTTATTCACATTACCTTCTTCCGCAATAAGTGGTCATTTTTTTGCATCAAATGCTATGTTCATTTGTCATTTTGGCATCATACTAAAACCATGTGCTTTCTCTCCTCATTTCCATCCTGCAACTGCACCGATGAGGTTCTTAATATTAACATTTTTATCACCAACCTTCACAGTATTGTATTCAGCATAGTACTTATCAGAATCTTTTCCCTGAAATACCGTATCAAAATCTGCTAAATCTACACCATTTGCTTTCGCAAGAGCCTGAAGCGTCTTACTATTCTTTCGCTCATTAAACTGTTTCTCGATTCATTTCTGAGCAGTAAATAACATTTTATCATTCTCTATTTTTACATCTCTACTATTTGAATAATCCGTCATGAGACCAGTTCGGAGTTTATGCATAGCAGCATATCTTACTGATACAGAATTTTTTGCATCTCATTTCTTCGGAAAGAAGAATGCATACATTGCTTGAATATCTTTATTTCTTATACTTGAACGAAGCAGGCTCTTCAATTTAGGTTCAGTCGCAGCAAGGAAGGTCTCTAGATTACTAATATCAGCATTTTTATAAGCTGTAAGAA
>ERZ1034361.802-NODE-802-length-18730-cov-2.635340_pt1 | contig 18730 bp, 14 predicted proteins | sample MGYA00520617_ERZ1034361 | MGnify/ENA primary metagenome ERZ1034361 (study PRJEB33736, sample SAMEA104284507) | Azolla filiculoides | biome: Urban; feature: Water surface; material: Ditch water | place: Netherlands | collected 2015-10-28 | depth 0-0.1 m ... | reverse complement strand
TTTTCCAGAGCCATTGGAGACTGGTTATTGGGGATGAATGCCACCCGTTTGTACACCGTAAAACACGGCGGATACAAGCAAGTTTTGTCTATCGGAAGGGTGCAAACTCCAACCTTAGCCATGGTCGTGGACCGATTCAAAGAAATCGAGAATTTCAAACCGCAACCCTATTGGGAATTGCAAACCTTGTACAGAGAAACGCTGTTCAGTTATGAAGAAGGACGCTTTCTGAACAAAGAAGATGGTGAACTCTTGGCCAATAAAGTCAAAGAAAGTGAGTTCGAAATTATAGCTGTCGAAAAAAAGAACGGCAATGAGTTTGCACCAAAACTCTTTGATTTAACAGGCCTGCAAGTCTATTGCAATACTAAGTTTGGCTTTTCAGCCGATGAAACGCTCAAGATTGCACAGACGCTGTACGAACAAAAAGTAGTCACCTATCCCAGAGTCGATACCACGTTTTTACCCAATGATATCTATCCAAAAGTGCCAGGCATTCTGAAAAACTTGACGAATTATGCCGCCTTAACGCAACCGCTTTTAGAAAAGAAGATTAAAAAATCACCCAAGGTTTTCAACGATAAAAAAGTAACCGATCACCACGCCATAATTCCAACGGGGATGCAAACCAACTTGCAATACAACCAACAGCAAGTCTATGACATCATTACCAAGCGATTTATTGCCGTGTTTTATGACGATTGTTTGGTGGCCAATACCACTGTAATCGGTAAAGCCGCCGATGTTCTCTTCAAAACCACGGGAAAAGAAATCCTGAAAAAGGGATTTCGCGTAGTTTTTGAAGACCCCAACGCCAAAGAAAAAGAAGCCGACATCTTACCGAGTTTTGTCATTGGTGAAAAAGGACCACACCAACCTTCATTCTTAGAAAAGGAAACCAAACCCCCGAATCAGTTTACCGAAGCTACCTTATTGCGCGCCATGGAAACCGCAGGCAAACAAGTAGACGATGAAGACTTACGCGAATTGATGAAAGAAAACGGTATTGGTCGTCCTTCCACACGAGCCAATATTATTGAAACCCTTTTCAGACGCCAATACATCGTTCGGAACAAGAAACAAGTATTGCCAACCCCTACAGGGATTCAACTGATTGATACCATTCAAAATGATTTGGTGAAGTCGGCTGAACTCACCGGTTCCTGGGAAAAACAGTTGAAAGACATCGAAAAAGGAACCTTTACTGCGGGTTCGTTTATCAATAATATGAAACGCATGGTCGAAGCTTTGGTCTACGAAGTCCGAAGCGAAACCAGACGCGCCAATATCTCCCATGCGGGAAATGTGCAAAAAGAAGTCGCCAAAGTAGAGCAAAAGAAAGCCGCGGGAATTTTGGCGGAAGCCTGCCCAAAATGTAAAAAAGCAACACTCATCAAAGGAAAATCTGCCTTTGGTTGCGCGGATTACAAAGCGGGTTGCACGTTTCTGTTGCCTTATACTTTCGCCGATAAAAAAATATCCGAAAACCAATACTTGCGATTACTCCAAAAAGGCTCGACCGTAAACCTGAAAGATTTCAAAACCGATGCTGGTGTTGTAGAAGGTTTACTGCGCTTTGACGAAAATTTCAAACTCGTATTGGAACCCAAGAAAACAGAACCAAAAGCCATCCCCGACGCATTAACCTGCCCAAAATGCCAGAAAGGAACCGTGCTCAAAGGAAACACCGCGTATGGTTGCAGCCAGTATAAATCCGGTTGCGATTTCAAAGTCACTTTCGATACGGTCCGAACAAAACTAAAAGACCAAAAACCATCCAAAGAACTGGTTTATGCCATCTTAAACGAAAGTAAGTAGGAACAATCATCGCTATTTTCAGGAGCTTTTTCCAGCTATCCGCTCTATCTTTTTAGGATTAAAAAATCCTAAAAAGGATGCCGCTGCTATCTGGGCTAGTTCAAAACCAAACTGCTTTCAAAACCAATAAAATAATTAGACAGTGAACTAATCTTTTTCATAATTTTGCAGCTATGAGAAAGACATTCACAATTTTGGTCCTGCTTTTGGTAGTTGCTGCCTGCAAAAATTCAGATTCAAACAAAAACGATAAAATCAAAGCATCGCAATGGCTTCTGGGCAAATGGCAAAGCAAATCCCCCGACGGATATTTACAAGAAACCTGGAAAAAAGTAAACGACAGCACGTTTCAAGCGACTTCATATTATATAAAAGAAGAAGAAGACACCTTGCATTTTGAAACTATAACCTTGCAACAAAAAGGGGAGGAGTTAACGTATAGCGCAGCCGTAAAAGGTCAAAACGATGACAAACCGGTTGCTTTCAAATTAACAACTGCCACCGAGAAACAATTAGTGTTCGAAAACCCAAAACACGATTATCCTCAAAAAATAAGTTACACCCAAACAACTCCGAACAGTTTGGTCGCTAAAATTTCAGGAATCCAACAAGCAAAACCCACCTCCGAACAGTTTTCGATGAAAAAGATTAAATAGAAGTATAATATTCTGTACACAAATCAAAGCCTTGCTCTAGAAAAGCAAGGTTTTTTTATGCTCAAAACTCTGAAAAACATTCGGTTATAAATTATTTATAATTATTCTAAATAGTTCTTGTTAAATAAAAATTAAATTTTACTTTTGTATTATTCTTATTTATTCTAAATAAGCTTTAACTAATTTAATTTTTAATCATGAAATATTTAAAACAACGAACCTTTTCATTTATTTTTCTAGCATGGCTAGTGCTGTTTTCTATAGCCACCGGTTTTGCTCAAAATTCCGGTAGTGTAAAAGGAACTATTTTAACAAGTGACAATAAACCCGCAGAGGGAGTTTCGGTTTCGGTAAAAGGAGCGAACAAAAATACTATTGCAGATAACAATGGTACTTTTGTACTTAATAACATATCCGAAGGCGTTCATGTTCTAAAAGTTACTTTAGTTGGTTACAATGATTTGGAACAAGAAGTGAAAATCACTTCGGGAGAAGTTACTGTTGTAGCATTACAACTTACATTATCGAATAACGAACTCAATCAAGTGGTAGTTTTGAGTAACAAAAGTGCTTTCAAAACCAATCGTGTTTCATCAACACTCCGTTTGCAATCACCAATTATAGAAATTCCTCAAAATATTCAGGTCATAACAGGTAAACTTATTCAAGACCAACAAATTTTTGACATGTTGGAAGGCGTAACGCGTAATGTGAGCGGTGCGACAAGAGTAGAACATTGGGATAATTATGCCAATATTACTATGAGAGGTAGTCAAGTGGCTGCTTTTAGAAACGGAATGAATGTAAGTTCAACTTGGGGGCCACTTACGGAGGATATGAGTATGGTAGAACGAATTGAATTTGTCAAAGGTCCCGCAGGTTTCATGCTGGCAAACGGTAATCCAAGTGGTTTTTATAATGTGGTTACCAAAAAACCAAGCGGACGTACTAAAGGCGAGGCGAGCTTAACGCTGGGAAGTTTTGATATGTACAGAGGAACGTTAGATTTTGATGGAAAACTAACCAAAAACGGTAAATTATTATACCGTATTAATGCAATGGGCGAAAAGAAACAAAGTTATCGTGATTATGACTTTAATGACCGTTATACTTTTGCACCTGTTTTAAAGTATTTAGTAACCGATAAAACGGCCATTACATTAGAATACACACAGCAATTTTCTAAAGTAAATGCTATTGGAAGTAACTATGTTTATTCTAAAAGGGGATACGCTGATTTGCCTAGAAATTTTACTACTTCAGAATCAAATTTAGATCCTACAAAAATGACTGAAAGAAATATTTTGGCCATTTTAGATCATAGAATAAGTGATAATTGGAAATTAACAGCTCAAACATCGTATCTTAATTACCAACAAGAAGGAATGTCATTATGGCCAAGTGGTTTTGACCCTACGAATGATGCGATTTTGAAACGCGCTGGTGGCAATTGGGATATTTTAGGCAAAATATATGTTGGACAAGCTTTTGTAAATGGTGAAGCAAAAACAGGTTCTGTAACTCACAAAATACTGTCCGGATTGGATTTAAGTGATAAAACATTTTTTCATGACTGGTCGCAATCCTTTACAATGCCTGATTTAGATATATACAATCCGGTACACGGAACGCTGGCTGCTTCTCCAACTTTTGACAGAAGTAAAAGTCTGGTAGATAGAGGGGTAAAATATCAAAATAGTTATAAAGCGCTGTATGTACAGGACGAATTGGGGTTCTTTGACAATCAACTTCGATTAACATTAGCCGGAAGATATACGATACTTAAAGCGTATAATGTTTACTCCGGTGGTACCAATAACAAAAAATTTACACCAAGAGTAGGTTTGAGTTATTCTATTGATAAAAATACGGCTGCTTATTTTGTAAACGATCAATCTTTTAATGAGAACTACGGTGCGGACTGGCAGGGCAAATCTTTTAAACCAGAAACGGGAGGAAATATAGAATTTGGTTTAAAAAGAGACTGGTTGAACGGAAAATGGAATTCAGTTGTTTCTGTTTATCAAATAACCAAAAATAATGTACTAACATTAGATCCTGAACATTCTAATTCTACCTATCAATTCAGTAGAGAAAGCGGACAACAAAAAACAAAAGGGTTTGAGGTAGATCTTAGAGGGGAAATTTTCAAAAACCTTGATCTTATTGTAAACTATGCATTTACAGAAGGAAAAACAACTAAAGATACGGATCAATCGCTTGTGGGAACTCAAGTTGCAGGTACGACTAAACACATTCAAAATGCTTGGTTGAATTATAAAGTTGACAGAGGAACGCTAAACGGAGTTGGTTTTTCACTAGGATACCAATACCAAGTGAAGAGAGCGCCTTGGTTTATTTCGCCTGATAATACAGGAATGTTACCGGACTATTTCCGATTGGATGGAGGTGTTTCTTATCAAAAAAATAAAATATCCGTTAATCTGGTTGTCAATAATATCTTGAATAAATACTTGTATTCTGGTGGTTATTATAGTTATAGCGATATGTATTACTGGCAAACAGAAGGTGGAACTAACATGCGTTTATCTGTTGGATACAAATTTTAGGTTTACTAATTGGTTTTGTTTAACTGAACTCCTCATTTCGGCGGGGAGTTTTATCCTTTTTTAATGAAAAATAATAACTTCAAAAAAGCAATTCGAAAAATCCATCTTTGGCTTGGTTTGTCCTCTGGTTTAATTGTTTTTATAATCGCCATAACGGGATGTTTGTATGCCTTTCAAGAGGAAATTCAAAACATCACCGAAGAATATCGCTTTGTAAAAGAGCAGAATGATACTTTTTTGCCTCCTTCAAAACTAGCCCTAATTGCTAAAAAAGAACTCCCGGATAAAGTCCTCCATGCTATAAAATACAATCAGAAAGATAATGCTGCAGAAGCCGAATTTTATCATTATGAACCATCGTATTATTATACCATTTTTATAAATCCTTATACTGGAAAAGTGTTAAAAACAGTAAACCATGAGGAAGGATTCTTTGCTTTTATACTCGATGGACATTTCAACCTATGGCTTCCTCATGAAATTGGTGAAGTCGTTGTTTCTGTGGCTACTTTAATTTTTCTGGTATTGTTAGTGTCCGGATTGATTCTTTGGTATCCAAAAAATAAAAATGCCGCCAAACAACGCTTTTGGTTCAAATGGAAAAATGGTACAAAGTGGAAAAGAAAAAATTATGATTTACATAATATCACAGGTTTTTATATGCTTATAATCGGAATTATTTTCGCAATTACGGGATTAGTCTGGGGATTTCAATGGTTTGCGTATTCGTATTATAAAGTATCCGGTGGCGAAAAATCATTACTCTATGAAGAACCACTTTCGAAAATAAATACAAAAACAGCAACGAATACAGTCGTAAAACCATTAGATGTGATTTGGCTTCAAATGCAAAAAGAATATCCACAGGCTAAATCCATTGAAATTCATCCGCCAGAAACCGTTGCTTCGCCAATAGCTGCCAATGCTAATATGGATGAAGGAACGTATTGGAAAATTGACTATCGGTATTTTGATCAATACAGTTTGAAAGAAATGAATGTTTCCCATCTTTGGGGGAGAAAAAAAGACGATAAAATTGCTGACAACCTCATGAAAATGAATTATGATATTCATACGGGAGCCATTTTAGGATTACCGGGAAAAATATTTGCATTCTTGACCAGTTTACTCATAGCAAGTTTACCAATATCTGGTTTCTATATTTGGTGGGGACGTTGGCGAAAAGGAACTACCCCAGATAAAACTAAATAGAAACAGTTACAAAGTTAATTTGAACAAAAGAGAATAGAGTTTTAACATTTCAATTTTGTAAATGCACCTAATTTCAAAAGAATTAGGTGTTTTTTTTGATGTAAAGTGTTGTTTTTTATATTTTTAAAAAAAATGTTAATTTATTATTCATATTTAATCTAAATAAGTTTTGTTAATTCAAATGTGGGTTTTATATTTGCACTGTTATTTTTAATTATTCCAAATAAACGATATGAAATATATTTTGTTCCCCACGTTAACCTTATTATTTAGTTTGTCAGTTTTCGCCCAAGAAGCTGCAAATGTATCTGATGATAATAAGTATGATGAAACTACAATTTCTCCTTTTGATACTGTAAAAAATAAAAAAGGCCAAGTTCTTAAAGAAGTTATTGTTACCGCTAATAAAGAGAAAAAGCCGGTTTCTGCTTTAAGATCGGGCTTAAAACCAATGGATACTCCACAAAGTGTACAAGTAATAGGCGCTGAAATTATAGGACAACAACAAAGTATTCGATTGAGTGATGTCGTGAAAAATGTAAACGGTGTGTATGTTGGTTCTGCACGAGGTGGCGCACAAGAATCGTTTTATTCAAGAGGATATGATATGTCTGCCAATAATATGTTTAAAAACGGATTCCGCTATAATGCAGGTTCTATTCCTGAAGTTTCTTCCTTAGAAAAAGTGGAGGTTTTAAAAGGGAGTGCTGCTTTATTATTTGGAAATGTAGCTCCGGGAGGAATATTGAATATGGTGACAAAATCACCTTCTTTCAAAAAAGGGGGAGAAATCAGCATGCAAATGGGAAGTTATTCGTTTTACAAACCTTCAATAGACATCTACGGTCCATTAAATAATTCAATTGCCTACCGATTTAATGGTTCTTATGAAAATTCAGAAAGCTTTAGAGATGTTGTAAAAAGAGAACGTTATTATGTTAATCCGTCGGTTCTTTTTAAAGTGAGCGGTAAAACGGAAATTACTTTGCAAGGAGATTATTTACATGACGATTGGACGCCTGATTTTGGAACAGGAATCATCGGTAAAGAAATTGTTGATCTTCCTCGTAACTTATATTTAGGCGCGGATTGGTCTAACGGGCAAACAAAACAATCATCGGTTTCCGGATTGGTAAATCATCAATTTAGTAAAAACTGGAAATTGAATTTCAATACTTCTTTTCAAAATTACAGCCGAACTTCTAAAGGAACTGAGCGTGTTCAACCTGCCGCAAATGGTGATTGGAACAGGCCTCTTGGACAAAACAAAAATTTAGAACAAATCATCGGAGAGCAATTGAGTTTACAAGGATGTTTTACTACCGGAAAAATCAAGCATCAATTATTCACCGGTGTTGATTTTGAAAACTCTTTTGCGCAAGCGTACACATTCACTTTTAGTCCGACTACTTACGGAAGCGGGAATATTTTTGATTTCGAAAATTTTAATCAAGGAACTGGAATTCCTGACGGGACGAATACCAGAATAGTAAAAACAACAACCAACCGTTTTGGCGTTTATGCTCAGGATTTAATCTCGATTACTGAACAGTTCAAAGTATTGGCAGGATTGCGTTGGTCTTGGCAAGAAGCCCAAGTTGATACACACGATTTGACTAAAAATCCGGTGGTTATCACGGAAGCTAATACGCTTAAAGATCTTGCTTTTTCGCCAAAATTAGGACTTGTGTTTCAACCTACAAAAAACATGTCTTTATTTGCAAGTTATGCCAACTCTTTTACGCCAAACACAGGAACAACGGTGGAAGGCGATGCTATAGAACCTTCTATCATTGACCAGTTTGAAGTTGGGGTTAAAAAAGATTTTTGGAGAGGAATCTTGAGTACAAATGTTACTTTATACCAAATTGTAAACAGCAATTTAGCTCAAACTGCCCAATTTAAAGCAGACGGTTCAGACAATACGGATACCTCAATCAAAGTTTTGAGTGGTGAAACAACCAGCAAAGGAATTGAAATTGACATTACTGCAAAACCAACAGCTGGTTTAAATATTACCGCAGGTTACAGTTATAATGACATGCGTTACACTAAAACTTCGGGATTAAACGGCAGCTTTATCGAAGGAGACCGCTTGGTTAGAACTCCAGCAAATACTGCTAATTTAAGCTTTTTCTACACCTTGCCTTCAGGGGTTTTAAAAGGAGTATCTTTTGGAACTATGGCTAATTATATAGGGAATCGAGTAGGAGGATGGAACAGTCAAATTGTAATTAATCCAACCACTCAGGTGCAAACTATTAATGACAGAGAAATTCCGCTTGAAGGCTACACTACAATAGATTTGTCTGCAGGATATGAGTGGAAACAATTTTCGATTTTGTGTAAACTATCTAATATTACCAATGAGTTGAATTATACCGTACACGAAAATTATAGTGTGAATCCAATTGCGCCTCGCCAAGTGATGACTAGTATAAAATATAAATTCTAATTGCCCCCTTATTATTTATAACTGCGTCAACCATTAGAAAAGACTAATCTTATTGAACATGAAAAAAATTAACTTTCGGAATTTACATCGCGATTTAGGGTATTTCTATATCGGACTCATTGTTTCTTTCGCTTTCTCCGGACTATTGATGAACCACAGAGAAGCGTGGCATCCTGATAAATATACGACTCAAACCAAAGCGATTGAAGTCAAATTACCTGCCGAAAGTGAAATCAATGAGCAGTTTGCGGAAGATTTAGGAAAACAATTGGGCATTCAAGACAAAATGAGACGACATATGGTTAAGAAAGGAGAATTTAAAATATCCTTCGAAAACAATGATGTTGAAATTGATATGAAAACCGGAAAAGGGGAGATTGTCACTTTTATAAAAACGCCAATCATCAGTCAAACGATGAAACTACACAAAAGCACCTCTAATTTCTGGATTTACTATTCTGATATTTTTGCGATAAGCCTTATCATCATTGCGTTGACTGGTACGATAATGATAAAAGCCGGAAAATTCAGTTGGAAACAAAGAGGATGGAAACTGGCAGTTGCCGGAGTTGTTTTTCCTTTATTATTCTTAGTTATATTCGGTTAAATAATAGGTTTTTGGTTTCTTAAAATCCGTGGTGACACGGATTTTTTTTGTTTAAAACCATCTGGGATTTCTAAATTCTAATAGTATTCAGTTATTTGGTGGCTACTTTATTGATATTCATTAATCAATTGGTAGTTTTTATCAATTAATTAATACTAAGTGCTTATTTATTACTGTTTTTTATTAAAGTATAGAGGGTTAGTTGTTTATTTTTTGATGAATTTCAATTAAATTTTAATAAGATTTATATATACATTGATGAATTTCATCAATTGATAGGTAGTTTTAATTGATTTTTAAATTCTGAATAAAAAAAATCCCATCTCCTTTTAAAGGAAATGGGATTGTTAATTCTAAAGGTTTTAACGGTTATTTCAAACCTGCCAAACTATGTTCGATTGTTTCAATTTTTGCCAAAGCATCGGCTTCTTTTTGTCTTTCGTTTGCCAAAAAAAGAGTTAAATTTTTTAGTTTAAGAAACACTATGCAGAAATACTTCAGCAGGAATACTGAAATAATTCTTTAGTTTTTGTGCCATTTTCAAAGTGATTTCTCGTTTTCCAGATAAAATAGCAGAAACGTGTCCTTTGCTGCCAATGATGGGTTCTAAATCTTTTGATTTTATTCCCATTTCCTGCATTTTATATTTTATGACTTCCAAAGCATCCAATTCCGGTAATTGAAAATGCCTGTCATCATAATCTTTGATTAAAACTTCCAACAAATCCAACTCCTCACTTTCGGGTGTGTTAGGCATTGCATGAAAAATTTCCATCATTCGCAATGCTGCTTTATTATAAGCTTCTTCGGTTTTTAAAACTTTCCAATTCATCTTCTTTCTCTTTAATTTAAAATTTTAGTGTCAAAAGCGATCGTTTCAACATTGATTTTATCATATTCCTTGTGTGTGCCAAACCAAATTACATAACAAGCATTTTGCTGAAAATTGACCGAAACCACAAGCCGAAAATCATTCCCTTTAATATTAAAAATTACCCTGCTATTATTGACAATACTAACGTTGCCATATATTTTTTTGAGAGCATTGAAAGTATTAAATTCCAGTTTCGAAAACTCATTATACCAAACCAGTAGCGGTATTTTAGCTAAGGGATACACTTTGATGTAGTATAAAATTGTTTTCTTTACTAAGATTTTCATCTTGCAAAGATAATTGAAATGTTTTCAATTTGCAAACTTTATAGAAGTCAAAAAAAATCCCATCTCCTTTTATAGGAAATGGGATTGTTAATTCTAAAGGTTTTAACGGTTATTTCAAACCTGCCAAACTATGTTCAATTGTTTCAATTTTTGCCAAAGCATCGGCTTCTTTTTGTCTTTCGTTTGCCAATACTTTCTCCGGAGCACCAGCTACAAATTTCTCATTTGCGAGTTTATTTTGAACTGATTTCAAGAAACCTTGCGTGTAAACCAATTCAGCAGTAAGTTTAGCAATCTCCGCTTCTACGTCAATATTTCCGGTGATTGGGATGAAATATTCATTCGATTTTACACGGAAAGATAACGCTCCGTCTACTTTATCCGAAACATATTCTAATGAAGTGATGTTGCCTAATTTGGTCACAACCGAATCAAAATAAGTCGAAACGTTGTCATTATTCACCACCTTCAATTCGATGGTATCTTTGAACGGAATGTTCTTGTCTTTACGAATCGTTCTGATTCCGGAAATCACTTCGATGGTGTTTTCAAAATCAGCAATTAATCCCGCATTAAACGGTTTTATTGCTGGCCAAGTCGAAACGATTAAAGCTTCTTCCGGCGTTCTTTCAGCAAGAATTTGCCAAATTTCCTCTGTCAGGAACGGCATAAACGGATGCAATAATTTCAAGTTGTTTTCCAGCATTTCAATGGCTTTCGCCAAAGTTACGCTGTCAATTGGCTGTTGGTACGCCGGTTTTATCATTTCAAGGAACCAAGAACAGAAATCGTCCCAAACCAATTTATAAATGCCCATCAACGCATCAGAAATTCTGTATTTCTCGAAATTGTCTTCAATTTCCAAAAGTGTTTGTTGCAACTTCGCTTCATACCATTCAATCGCCACTTTGGAGGATTCCGGTTGCGGAATTGTTTCCGAAACTTCCCAACCTTTTATCAGTTTGAAGGCATTCCAGATTTTATTGGTAAACGCTTTTCCTTGATTGCACAATTCTTCATCAAACATAATATCGTTTCCTGCAGAAGCACTCAAAAGCAATCCTACACGAACCCCATCAGCACCAAACTTTTCAATCAAATCTAAAGGATCAGGAGAATTTCCTAATGATTTAGACATTTTACGACGTTGTTTGTCACGAACTAAACCAGTCAAATATACATTGGTAAATGGTTTTTTACCTGTGTATTCATATCCTGCAATAATCATTCGCGCCACCCAGAAAAACAAAATATCCGGTCCGGTCACTAAATCATTCGTTGGATAATAGTATTTAAAATCTTCATTTTCAGGATCCATAATTCCTCCAAAAACAGACATTGGCCACAGCCAAGACGAAAACCAAGTATCTAATGCATCAACATCTTGTTTTAAGTCAGAAGTTGTAAGGTGTAAGTTGTTGGTTCTTTCTTTGGCTAAAGCCAAAGCATCTTCTATGTTTTCGGCAACCACGAAATCTTCTTTTCCATCGCCATAGAAATACGCCGGAATTTGTTGTCCCCACCATAATTGACGAGAAATATTCCAGTCGCGAATGTTGTTTAACCAATGCGCGTATGTATTATTAAAACGTGCCGGATGCAATTTGATTTCACTGTCAACCAAAACAGATTGAATGGCTGGTTTTACCAAATCTTCCATTTTCAAGAACCATTGGTCTGATAAACGAGGTTCGATTACGGCTTTGGTTCTTTCGGAAGTTCCTACTTTATTTAAGTGTGTTTCGGTTTTGGCCAAAGCACCGATGGTTTCTAATTCTTTGGCGACAGCCTCACGAACCACAAAACGATCTTGTCCTTGGTAGTGTAATCCAAAACTATTCAGCGTAGCATCTTCATTGAAAATATCAATAATCTCCAAATTGTGTTTTTCGCCTAAAGTTTTGTCATTCATGTCGTGAGCCGGAGTCACTTTCAAACATCCTGTTCCAAATTCGATATCAACATATTCGTCCTCTATAATTGGAATTACTCTTCCGCAAATAGGCACAATCGCTTTTTTACCTTTCAAATGGGCAAAACGTTCGTCATTTGGATTAATACAAATCGCAGTATCTCCAAAAATAGTTTCCGGACGTGTGGTTGCAATCGTCAGGAAATCTTCACTTCCTTCGATTTTATATTGTAAGAAATATAATTTTCCTTGTTGTTCTTCATAAATTACTTCTTCATCAGACAAAGTCGTTTTAGCCTCGGGATCCCAGTTTACCATTCGGTATCCGCGATAAATCAATCCTTTGTTGTATAAATCCACAAAAGAACGAATCACTGATGCTGACATATCAGGATCCATAGTAAACTTAGTTCTGTCCCAATCACAAGAGCATCCCAATTGCTTGAGTTGTTCCAGAATTACTCCTCCATATTTGTCTGTCCATTCCCAGGCATGCGCCAAAAATTCTTCGCGAGTCAAATCATTTTTATTGATTCCTTCGGCTTTTAACTTCGCTACAACCTTAGCTTCTGTTGCAATTGAGGCGTGATCTGTTCCCGGAACCCAGCAGGCGTTGAAGCCTTTTAAACGCGCTCTTCGTATTAATACATCTTGAATGGTGTTGTTCAACATGTGTCCCATGTGTAAAACGCCAGTCACATTAGGTGGTGGAATTACAATGGTATATGGAGTTCTATGATCTGGTTCTGAGTGAAAATAATTGTTTTTCATCCAGTAGTCATACCACTTGTTTTCAATAGTCTTAGCGTCGAATTGTGCAGGAATTGTCATTTTATTGTGGAATTTGATGATTCGGTTAATTGGTCAATCAGTTATACAGTTAATCGATTAAACAGTTAGCCATTACCTTTGGTCTGATTTTTGTATTTTATTGGGCACAAAAGTAAATAATTAAGTACAGTATAAAAAGAGAAATAAAAATTTGTGCGTTAATTAAAAGAAAGTAACTTTACTAAATCAATTAAAAAAAATGAAATGAAAAAAATAATCACTTTAATAGCATTCGTATTCATCAGTACTATCAGTTTTGCTCAAAATGGACCGAAAATTGAATTTTCCGCAAAAGATAATACCATTGATTACGGGAAAATTTCAAAAGGAAGTGATTCTGGTGTACGAGTATTCGAATTTACAAATACCGGAAATTCGCCCTTGATTATTACCGATGTATTATCAACTTGCGGATGTACTGTTCCTACGAAACCGAAAGATCCAATTATGCCCGGAAAAAAAGGGAAAATTGAAATCAAATACAATATGGCGCCAGGTCCAATTCGTAAAACCATTACTGTAGAGTCTAATGCAGTAAACGTTGATGGCGGTAGAGTAGCCTTAAAAATAAAAGGTGAAGTAATTACCAATTAATTTTTCAATACAAGATATTAAACGCTTTTTGATTTTTCAAGAAGCGTTTTTTTTTACAAAATATCTGTCAGCAGGAATTTGAATGATAAAATTTGACTGTTTCGTTCCACTTCAATAGTAATCCATTTTTCTTCTTCAGGTTTTAAAAGTGAATTAATTTCCTGTAACGTATACCTGTAAGCTTTGACTTTATTAATACTGACAATGATGTCCCCTTTTTGTAAACCGGAAAGCGCAGCTGTAGAATCTCCCCTTAAATTTAAAATTCGATATACCGGTTTCAATTCAAATTTATATCTAAAATCATTTGTAATACTGATAGCTCCTGGGTCAATCGCACCAGCATCAGTGGGAACTGTTTGTAGTTTAACCGTTTCTTGAACCCATTGTAAACCATGATGTTGTATCTCGATACCACTTTTGTTATAGGTAAAAGGGGTGAAGAAATCATTGTTTTTTTTCAGATACAGGAATTTATTTGGATAATCAAAAACCAAGGTAAAACGTTTCAATATTTCACCACCAACAGAACCCAAACGACCCGGTATCATTTTTACGTTTTTGATCGAGCTGGTATCCGGAAAAGCCACAATAGGATTTTTAAACTCAAATCCATTTAAAGAAAATTGAGCGATTCGGGCTCTTTTTCCAAAAACTTCACCACTAAAACCTTGTCCTAAGTAATCTTCAAAATTTTTCTCGGGTATTTGTATCGCTTTCGAAAGATTCTGAAAAAGCCAAAGTGCATCGCTGTTGCCAATATCAATTAATAATTTAGCCGGTAATTCAACTTCTTTAAGAATGATTTTAGTCATTAAATAAGGCTTGTTTTTTTCAAGGGTAATAGGGATTTTAGTGTACTTTTTTGCTGTTTTATTTCTGTTTTTTTCGTTGTTGTTATAAATGACAACTTTCTTTTTTCCGTAGTTAATTTCTACTAAATTATTTTTCAAAAAGTTGTAGCCAATAATCCCATTTACAGGGATTCCCACATGAGACGAAAGATTAAAATCTTGATTTAAAATGACGTAAAGGGTGTGGTTTATAGATTTTATTCCGTGGGATTCTAATATATTGCGGGTTGATTTTAGGCCTTCAACAGCATCTGAACTGCCAAGTCCACGTAAGGTTATTTTTTCAACATTAAAAAAACTGACTTCTTTTTTGTCTTCCAAACCAAACAAAATAGTTTCTTCGACTCCGGAATCCAGCAAGAAATTCAATTCTATACCATTCACTTTAATGGGGATAAAGATGAGATTGTTAATTAACTTAAAAGGAATACTGACCTTTTTATTTTGGCTGACAAAATGAAATCCATCCTGAGCTAAAAGGGGTAGGGCAAAAACAAGTAGGAAAAATATTGAGATTGTATTTTTCATTTGGAATCATTTTAATAAAATTACACAAAAAATGGATAAATTGTATGGATTTTATAACAAATACGCTTTAGTTTTGCAGAAATTTTCGAAAAAAAAATGCAATTTTGCACTTCAATAATTGAAACATGCCAGAAATATCAAACAGAGGCAAACAAATGCCTGAATCACCAATACGAAAATTGGCCCCTTTTGCTGAAATGGCAAAGAAAAAAGGTCATAAAGTATACCATTTAAACATAGGTCAACCCGATATAAAAAGTCCAGAAGTAGCCATTCAAGCCATCAAAAATATTGATTTAACTATTATTGAATATGGTCCTTCAGCTGGTTATGAAAGTTACAGAAAAAAATTAGCTGAATTTTACACCAATCAAAATGTAAAAGTATCTTTTGAAGACATCATGATTACAACAGGAGGTTCTGAAGCGCTTTTATTTGCTTTGGGAAGTATCATGGATCAGGGAGATGAAATCATTATTCCAGAACCTTTTTATGCTAATTACAGTGCCTTTTCGGCAGAATCTGGCGCTACTGTAGTTCCTGTAGTTTCAACTATTGAATCCGGATTTGCATTGCCTCCTATTGAGGAATTTGAGAAATTGATTACACCAAAGACCAAAGCAATTTTAATTTGTAATCCAAGTAATCCAACGGGTCATTTGTATTCTGAATCTGAGATCTTACAATTGGGTAAGCTGGCGAAGCAATACGATTTGTTTCTGATTGCGGATGAGGTTTATAGAGAATTTATATACGATGACGATATTCATTATTCTGTAATGAATCTTGAAGGATTAGAACAAAATGTCATCATGATAGATTCTGTATCTAAGCGATATAGTATGTGTGGGGCAAGAATTGGTTGTATGGTTACAAAAAATAGAGATGTGATTTCGGCAGCAATGAAATTTGCTCAAGCTCGTTTGTGTCCGCCAACAATTGAACAAATAGCTTGTGAAGCAGCAATAGATACTCCACAGAGTTATTTTGACGAAGTAATTTCAGAATACAAAGAGCGAAGAGATACTCTGATTTCAGAATTGAATAAAATAGAAGGTGTAATTGTGACTAAACCTAAAGCTGCATTTTACTGTATTGCACAACTTCCTGTTGACAATACAGATGATTTTGCACAATGGCTTTTAGAAAGTTATGATTTGAATGGGGAAACAGTTATGGTGGCTCCCGCTGCCGGTTTTTATTCGACACTAGGAATGGGACTCAATCAAGTGCGTATTGCTTATGTTCTTAAAAGAGAAGATTTAGTAAGTGCAGTTCGTATACTTAAGGAGGCTATTCCGGTGTACAATTCAAGAAACAACTAAGAAATACCGAATATACATTTACAAAATCGGTCCGAAAGTGCATTTCGGACCGATTTTTTTATTAAAAACAGTTCAATTAATGAAATGTGCCATCTACATAAAACCAACTCTCATTTTCGAATATAAAAGTAGATTTTTCATGATGAATGTATGATTGTTGTTGTTCGCTATTTAGATAATAGGCTTTGAATTCTACTGTGTTTTCAGTTGTTTTCAGAATCTCTAATCGCAACCATTGGTTAGCAGTTGCCCAATCTAAAATGTCTTTTTTAGAATGGTGTTTTCTTTGCGAAACGTGCGTTGTAGCGACTAAATAATCGGCATTATGACTGGCATAAGCAGCGTATCTGGAACGCATCAAAGCTTCGGCGGTTGGTGCTTTTTGAATTCCGTTTATATAGATTTCGCAGCATTCTTTGAACGCTTTTGAAGCACCACAATAACATTTTTTTGAGCTCATTTTTTCAATAAATAAAGTTGAATTTATAAGCCAAATTGTCCGTCTAAGGCAATCATTTTTTGTTGTAATTGGTTCAACAGTACTTGATATTTACTGATTTCAATCAGGTCTTCATCCTCCTCAGAATGATCCAGCAGTTCATCTAGTTCTTCACTAACATCTACCAGCTTGTTGTTAGCCTCTTTGTAATTTTTGAGAGCTATCAAATCAATGATTTCCTGAACGCCATTTTTGAGTTCGCTGAATTTATTATTTTCCATCATATTATTACTTTAATTGTTCTCTGAAGCTTTAGTTTCGTTGAATTTTTTGACTATTTGTTTCAACTTTTCTTTGCGAAGGATTTCGGCATTTTTTACTTTGTCTTGTGCTTTATGCAACTTATCGTTGTGTTTTTTTATATTTCGTTCGTTATTTCTGCCCATGATTGCTATCTTTTATTTTAATAAACAGGACAAAGGTAGAAATTAGTTCTGTTGTTTCTTCTATTGGTTTAAATAATAGAAAAAACAAGGTAAAATTTAGACAACGATATTACTTCTGTATCATTTTATTGTTCAAAAGGTTTTAGGAATAAACAAATTTCTTAATTTTAAGATATGAATATAAAATTTTGGTTTAACAGTATTTAGTAAATATTTTAGCTGCTAAAAATTATATTTGTAAATTAGCGAATAATCAGCTTTGCCCTAAGCCTATCAAATTAATAAATGAGTACTGAAAATAAGTGGTCAAATTTCGTCGATTGGTTTGTAATTAGACCTAAAACTTCAGGATTTTTAATTTTCCTGGTTTTTAGTATTGGAGTTGTTTTTCTCAATACACTTCGGTACCAGATATTGAAAGACAGCGAGCAAAATGAAATGAATATTATTCTTAAAAATATTCATCAAAATATTGAAGAATCTCTTAGAACCAGTTACGGAACAACAGTTTCATTAGCACTTTGTATTGATGACAATGGTATTCCACAAAATTTTGAGGAAATATCACGTAAGCTTTTAGAATCAAATCCAGTTGTAAGTGCTGTAGAATTGGTACCAAATGGAGCTATAAAATACATCTATCCCTTGAAAGGAAATGAGGCTGCATTAAATCTAAATATTTTAGATTCTTCAACACTCCAACAAGAAGCTAGAAAATCAATAAAAACCCAACAAATTTATTTTGCCGGTCCTTTGAAGTTAAAACAAGGAGGAACAGGAATTGTTGGAAGAATACCCGTTTACAATCAAAATAAGTTTTGGGGATTTACCGCAGTAGTTATCAAATTTGAAACGTTACTAAATGCTGCCGGAATAAATTCTTTAGATCAAACCAAGTATTATTTTCAGTTTTCTAAGGTAAGTCCAATTACGAATAAAGAAGAATTTTTCCTGCCGATTCAAGGTGATTTTTCTAAAAATCAGTACGTTTCTTATGTTATGCCCCAGAGCGATTGGAAGCTTTATTTGATTAAAAAAGAAACAAATGGCTTTTTGCATATTTTTATATTGCCATTGCTTTTTGGGATTTTTATTGCTGCTTTTTTAGGTGTTTTAACAACTAAATTATTAAACAAGCCAAAAAAATTACAGCTTTTGGTTGATGCTCAGGTAAATGAACTTCAAAAAAATGAAATGAAGTTTAAGTCTATTTTTGATCAGGCTACTGTTGGTTTTGCAATTGTTGATGCGAATTCTGGTGATTTACTTCAGGTTAACGAAAAGTATTGTAGCATGTTAGGCTATTCTGAAGAAGAAATAAA
>ERZ1034361.799-NODE-799-length-18798-cov-3.026227_pt1 | contig 18798 bp, 18 predicted proteins | sample MGYA00520617_ERZ1034361 | MGnify/ENA primary metagenome ERZ1034361 (study PRJEB33736, sample SAMEA104284507) | Azolla filiculoides | biome: Urban; feature: Water surface; material: Ditch water | place: Netherlands | collected 2015-10-28 | depth 0-0.1 m ... | reverse complement strand
CAAATTCTACCGTTGCATCTGGTTGTTGATTGATGATGCGCTGCCATTTACTACCATCATAATAATAAAATCCAGGAGATACATTGCTTGGTGCGGTTCCAGATGTGGCTGTGTTGTATAAAAATAAACCTGTGGCTGGTGTCGTAATAGTTGCTATGTCATTTGTTCCTGTTAATGCAACACGTGGAGGTAGAAAACCTTTATCAGTAGCATTTATTTCTAACTTTGCCGAAGCATCAGGTGAAGTGGTTCCTATTCCTACTTGTGCAAAAAAGAGGGATGGGAATAGTAATAACACAAGTGCTATTTTTTTAGTTTTCATATGTTTATTGCTGAGGAGTTTAATTTAAAAAATAGAAATTACGGAGTAATCTTCACATAAGTAATTTTTGTTCTTCCGTTGTTGTCATTGGTAAAATTCATTTGATTGTTGGATGCGCTAGCTCTGAAATAAATGGTATATGGAACGCTAGTTATGGTAATGACTTGGGAACCAGAATAATTACCCCCGAGTCCAATAGCAGAAGCCGGAGCTGTGAATGCACCTAAAATTTCTGTTCCTGCAATATTTGATGAAGAATTGTCGGCTGTAGAAAGATACCCTACTGCATATTGATTTCCTAATACTGAATTAGATTGTACCCGCATAGTATAATTAATAAGATAAGTGCCTTTTTCATCAATAGTTACACTAGCCAGTAGCGCGTGAGAACCTGCAGCAATACTAATTGAACTTGCAGGGTACGCGGTACCGAATTTTGGAGAAAAGGAAGACCCCTGAACGGTTACCACATTTCCATTGGTATCTACGCCTAAAGTTGCCCCGCTAGAAACTGGTGAACTAGAAGTCAAGTTGGTTAACTTTAAACCAGACTGGTTGGCTGTTGTTGCTTTAATCTCCAACTTGTTGCCAGGTGTTGTAGTACCGATTCCTACGTTTCCGTCACGGTAGATGCCATTTGTTTTGTTGCTTCCTGCATCTGTAGTTCCGCCAGAAAGATTCCAAGCGGTACTTGCTGGTGGCGTGTACGTAACATAAGTAGTGCCATTGTAAGTCCATTGCGAATTATTGGTAGTGCTCACATACACATAATCTTTACTGGCTGGATTGTTTGGGGTAAAAACGACACCTCCTGTTGTAGGTGTAGCTTGGTCAAATTCTACCGTTGCATCTGGTTGCTGATTGATGATGCGCTGCCATTTACTACCATCATAATAATAAAATCCAGGAGATACGTTGCTGGGTGCGGTTCCTGCAGTGGCAGTATTGTATACAAATAAACCAGTGGCAGGGCTGGCAATTGTAGTAATGTCAGCAGTTCCGGTTAGCGTAACTCTTGGAGGCAAAAAGCCTTTGTTTGTAGCATTCACCTCTAATTTTGCGGAAGTATCAGGCGTGGTGGTTCCTATTCCTACTTGAGCAAAAAACATTGTAGGGAACAGTAATACAAGTAACAATAATTTATTTTTCATGAGTATATATTTTAATATTCTGAATTTTATTTAGCTGCGATTGTTTTTTTATTCAACATAATGTATGCAAATACAACAACTAATACTATTACATAGGGAATCCAATTGTCGATTGGGGCTGCAGGTACATCTTCTACGTCATCGGCAAAATCAGTTGCTTCTTCTGCCAAAAGCGTTAACGAATTCAAGCAGAATATAAATAGTAGAATGCCGGTTAATTGATACTTTTTCATAGTTATTCTTTTATCCATTTTTTAATGATTTTTGAGTTGTCTTTAGTAATGACAACCTGATATAGCCCTGCAGGGAGTGATGATGCTGTCTCACAATGTATTGTATTGGAGTTAATCTCATTTAATTTTACTGCAATCTCTTGACCCAGTATATTGTACATTTTTATGTTTACATTATCCGCTTCCAGTGGCAATTGCAGGTTAAATCCATTATTTTTAGAAGGATTAGGATATAACGAAACGGATTCTGTGGTGAAATCAGGAATGCCTAAAGAAGAACCTGTTTTGTACACCACTTCAAAACGGTTGTTTGCTGATGATTGAACATTGCTTGCATCAACTGAAAAGGTATAATTTACAGATGAATTAACTTCCGTATACGTTTGCGAAAATTTATCGTGTATGTAAGGAATTAACCCACTATAGTTGTCCAGTTTTGCAACCAAAGTGTAATTGGTATAGCGATATTGGTCAATGATTATAGGGAATACAGTACTCTCTTGAGGGTGTTGAAAACTTCCAATACTCAGTTTTGTATTGTCTACAAAAACAGATATGGTTTCATCAAGATTTGACATTTTGTTGGCATCATTCGAATCAACAGTGTTAGAATAGTTGTCGTTAAATAATAAAAGGGCGCCATCAGCAGGAGTTTGTAAATTAGTAAAGGCCTCTTTTTCATATAAAGTCAATCGTAATGAAGTGGTAGTCTTATTGGTTTTTGCAGCTTGAGTTTTATATACATTTTCATTTGTAGCTACATATTTATCACTTTCATTAAATGTGATACTTGCTGCTCCATTATCTAATGTTTTTACAAAACACGCTTGCATAGGTTGTAAGTATTGATTAACCGCAGAACCTACTACACTATTGGTATTTCCTGCAAAAGTATAGGTTACATAGGCTCCTCTTCCGTTAGCACCTCCTATTTTTGGGTCCCAAACATAATAGAAATTAGAATTCAAATTAGAACTACTAGTCAATACGCCGCTCATATCAACAGCAGATTGATAAGGGTTTCCAATGAAATTATAGCCATTGGCACTTGAACTTATATTAGTGTTTGTGTAAGAACCAATTTTTAAAGTTCCGCTAGTTCTTAAAGTGGTAATTGTAGGCGTAGGTGTATTAGTAGACATATCAATAGAACGATCCCCTCTTACCATTAATCGAAATGGAGCTCCTGCAGTTAGCGCATTTGTGGCGGTAGTATTCGTAATAGCGGACCAAGTTTGTGCTGTGTTGCCAAAAACAAATAACGAAGCAGCGCCGGATAGTGTGGCATCAAATCCATTTGCTCCAGTTGTAGAACCCGCAATGTGCGTTCCATAACCTGCTGCAGTATTAGAATTGTTTGCGTAAGATGTCGATGTATTGTTTTGATTTTCTTGCCAGTTGTACTTAATCGTTGTTGATGTCGTTACCGGAGAACTTAATAAGCGATAAGCTCTTTTGGCAGGAATATACCTTTCAATTACAATGTTGTCAACTGTACCTCCTGTTGATTGTTCAACAATTGCAGTTTTATCAACAACACTTTTCATAATTAGTTTTTCACCTCCGTCAATTGTGCCTTGAGTAGCTAATAAACCGTCTGTGATGGATAATTTACCTGAATTTATGGTTGCTGTACCAGAAGATTTGTCGAGTTCCAATCTTTTAGTGGTGTCAGATACTCCAAAATCAAAAGTTTGGGTATTGCTCCCAGTAACATTTAGTGTTCCATTTGACAAGGTTAGTGTTCCATTGTTGTCTATGTCGCCTGCAACATATAATTTTCCGCTTCCTAAAGTAATAGTGCCATCATTTACTATTCCTTCAGCAGTGTAAAGAAAATCTGAACCAGAAATATGAATTTCTTCCCCAGAGGTTACTTTTAATTGCGAATAGCAATAAGTGGAAGAAATAAATACAAACAATAAAAGTAATTTTGTTTTCATGTTTACAAACCTTAATAATTAATAAGTCTGCAAATTTACTTGAGTCTGATTGTTATGAACGTCAATAAGATTCGTAATATGTCCAAAAAAGAAATAAACAGGACATTCTTATCATACAGTATTAACTGTAAATGACTTTATTTAAAGAAATTAAGTTTTTGTTTTTTATTGTGAAATAATTGTAAATAATTGATTTTTAAAGGCTAAATTAATAGAAAACCAAACGAAATAGTATTTCAGATGCGGAATAAAAATACTGAAAACATAAAAGGTGTATTTTTGATTTTAGGGCTGTTTATATATCAAAACAATCCCGATTTATTTTTCCAAACCAACCACACAAAAAATCCCAAATACATCATACAAACCACAAACTTCATAAAACTCGAGGCTAAAAAACCAATAAACGATCCTGTTGCCGCTTTCAGCGCCCGATTATGATCTCTATAATCAAAAAGAAGTTCGCCCGCCAATGCACCGACAAACGGACCAATAATAAATCCAAAAGGAATTGGAGCAAGAATCCCAACGATTAAACCAATATTAGTTCCCCAAACCCCATACGAACTCCCCCCAAATCGCTTATTTCCTTTAGCCGGAATGATATAATCCAACACAGAAATAAGGATGGTAATCAATAGCGTAATTCCTATAATCCAATAATTGGCAGGAACAGCAGATGTAAAATAGAGTAGCAGTAAACCAATCCAACTCATACCTGGCCCGGGTAAAACAGGCATAAAACTCCCAAAAACCCCAACAATCATACAAATGAAACCAAGAATTAAAAGAACGATATCCATATATTTATTTTTAGTAATTTTGTGAATATAAAACAAAATTCATTCCATATTCAAAACAGGAAAAAACAATTGCATCAGTTGCTTTATATCCAAAACAAAAGAAATGGTTTTCAGAGTCCCGTGAAGATTATTTCCTTTCTAAAGCAACTCAAAAAAAATAATTGTATTTTTATAAAAAATTAGATTAAAACAACCACAGTACATTGAAGCATTATTCCTTTTTTTTAGTTTGTATCCTTTTTAATTCCTGTCAGTATTTCGACAAGCAGATTCCTTCGGAAAAGGAGTTGTTGCAAAAGGAATTAAAGGCCATCAATTGGAAAGAAGTCGACGAATACCCATCACTAGTCGATTGTGAAAAAATAGAAGATAAAAAACAACGCCAACAATGTTTTTTTGAGATTTTAACCCAGCTCATACAGGAGAAATTAAGCACCGACACGCTTTCGGTTCTTTATCCCGAATTAGATACCATCGAGGTCAGAGTCACTATTTTTCCTGATGCAACCATGCAATTCGAACCCCAATTTCCCAAAGATTCGGTCGCATATGACACCATAAAAATCGATAGTATTCTCAAAGCCCGTTTAGTTGATTTTCCAAAAGTGAATCCAGCCATTAAACGCGGAATTCCGGTAAAAACTCAATTTATACTTCCGGTCATTCTTAAAGTCGAATAATTTTTATCCTCAGCACAGTCCAAGGAGGAGCTATTTCCAGCTATTCGTTGCAATCTTGTCTGCCGAAACCCGGCAAACAAGGATTTTCACTACTATCTGGGCTAGGGCTTTAGTGTAAATTAGAACGTTCTGCCTTTCCATTCGTATTTTCCAAACAACGAGTACAAAGCTACACTGGTACTGAAAAAAGGATAAAACAAACTGCTCAACATCAAATAACGCATTTTACTTTTATTCAAAAAACGGTTCGATTTGTAAATCAAAATAGTATCGACAAGAAATTTTAAAAGTAACAGCAAAATCATATTTTGAAACGGAATAATACCCAATACCCAATACCCAACACCCAACACCCAACACAAATTTCCTATAAAAACCAACAGTCCTAATCGGATTCCAAAAGTACTTTGATACGAACTGGTTTTAGATGCCCAACGAACGCGTTGGTAAAACAACGATTTCCAGTCATTCAAAGGTTTAGTTGTAACAATCGTATTTCGAGATTTCAAATAATGCACTTTTTCAGGCGATTTTGCAATTGCTTTTTGCAACAGAAAAACATCATCACCACTGGCAATTTTGTCATTTCCTTCAAAACCATTTACATCCAAAAATAACGATTTGGTATACGCAAAATTGGCACCATTACACATAAACCCTTTGTTGATTCCAAAACTCCCGATGGTTGCGCCCTGTAAACTTGCCAAATCCAACTGTTGGAAATGATGCAAAAACGAATTGCCACAATCATACGTTACCGCGCCGGCAATCATCGCAACATCACGAAGCTGAATGTAATTGTCTAAAGTCAATAACCAGTTTGTATTGACTACACAATCAGCATCGGTGGTGATAATCCAGTCTGTAGTTACAATTTGCATCGCAGTTACAATCGCATCTTTCTTGGGCGAATTCGAAACCCGAATATTCTTTATTATTTGAATATTGTCTCTCGACTGCGCTCGAGATGACAATGGAATGTTGAACTCTTCTTCAGAAAAATCATCAACCAAAATCACTTCAAACAATTCCATCGGATAATTCAGCTTCGACAAACTCTCTAATAGAATCGGTAAATTTTTAGCTTCATTCCGGAAAGGAACAATAATGGAGAATTTTGTTTTTGGCGTTAAGCCAATATAATCTATAGCATTTACTTTGGTGAAACCATAAATCAAGAACGTAATCGCAATGCAATACAGGATTATAAAAAAGTACAAAACAAAAATCATATTGGATTTTTAGTTTTAAAATTCAAAACATAATAACTGCCAATTATTACAGGCAGAACCACATTCAAAAACCACATAAGTGTAGTTATAAAAATTACTATCCATTCGTTTACACCAAGAATTCCAAAGAAATAAACTGCCACACTTCCTTTTACAGCAAAGTCCAAAAACTGAAAAGTGGGCAAAGAGGAAGCTAGAAAATAAACGCTTGTAATCGTGGCAATGGCTATTAAATAAGGTAAGTCAACATCAAAAGCCAAGAACAAAAAGTAATATTGGTGCGAGAAAACCAGATAGCGACAAATGCCCAAAAAGATATTTTTTTGATGAATCGATTTTGGGATTTCATTAATTTTATGAATCAGTTTTTCGATGGAATAGTCTCTAATTGTGATTTTTTTGACCGAAAATAAAATAATGAAAAGGAGGAATAGAAATCCAAAAAGCAACACTACCGTTTTTGTTGTTATCACATTGTACAGTGCATTGAAATACAACAATCCGAAAATTCCAAAAATAACGGTCAATATCATTTGGATTCCGTTGCAAATCAGGTTCAGGAAAATGACTTTTTTAGTATTTGATTTGTCAAAAAATAATGCTTTTCCAGCATATTCACCTACGCCGTTTGGTGTAAAAAGTCCCGCGGTTAATGCGCCAAGAACTTGTTTGGTTGCTTCTCCCAAAGATATTTTATGGATAAATCCAACCAAATTTTGCCATTTCAATATTTCAAAAAACCGATTCAGAACGCTTAATAACAAAATAAAGGCGATTCCGCCAATGGATTGATTTTTCTGGAATAAAACAATGAATTTTTGCCAATCCAGTTTGTCGTTATTGGCCAATTGATTGTAAATAAAATAAAACGCACCGCCCACAATCAAAAGTTTGATTAGAAGTACGAGGAATTGCTTAGTTTTGTGTGGAATTGTAATCATTACTGCAAAATAACAAATTAAAATTGGCAAACGAACGCATCATATTAGGAATTGACCCCGGAACGACGATTATGGGTTTTGGATTGATAAAAGTTGTTGGCAAGAACATGCAGTTTTTGCAACTGAACGAATTGCAATTGTCCAAATACGACAATCATTATCAAAAGCTGAAAATCATTTTTGAACGAACGATTGAGTTGATTGATACGCACAATCCAGATGAAATTGCAATCGAAGCGCCTTTCTTTGGTAAAAACGTGCAATCGATGCTGAAGTTGGGACGTGCACAAGGTGTGGCAATGGCAGCGGGACTTTCGAGAGATATTCCCATTACGGAATACGAACCCAAAAAAATAAAAATGGCGATTACCGGAAACGGAAACGCCAGCAAAGAACAAGTTGCCAAAATGCTGCAGCAACTTTTAGGACTGAAAGAACTACCTAAAAACCTAGATTCAACTGATGGATTGGCAGCCGCAGTTTGTCATTTTTTCAATTCCGGAAAAGTGGTTGGAGCCAAAAGTTATACCGGTTGGGATGCTTTTGTAAAACAAAACGAAGAACGAATAAAAAAGTGATCAGTGGTCAGTTTTTAGTATTCAGTTGTGTTGGACAGATAAAAGTGGTTAGTTTTCAAATTTTTAGTATTCAGTAGTATTGATTAAATTAGAGTGTTCGGTTTTTTAAAATGTATTATATGAGATTCCAAGATTTATTAGCCTATAAAAAATCGTTTGCATTAGCAATGAAGATTTTTGAAATAACAAAAACATTTCCAAAGGAAGAAACCTACTCATTAACGGATCAAATTCGGCGCTCTTCAAGAAGTGTTCCTGCGACTATTGCTGAAGCATATAGAAAGAGGATTTACCCAAAACATTTTTATAGTAAGTTGACCGATTCTGATGGAGAAAATTCAGAAACGCAAGTTTGGTTAGAGTTTGCCGTGTCTTGTAAATATATTTCGGAAGCTATTTATCAGGAATTTATTTCTGAAAGTTTAGAAATTGGAAAACTAGTTAATTATATGATATTGAACCCTGAAAAGTTTGGAGTTAAAAAGGAGTGATTAGTTTTTGGATTATTAGTATTCAGTACTTATTTGATTACTAAACAACTCCCACCTGAACACTTTCTCAAGACTGAACACTAAGAAGCTGACCACTGAATACTAATAAATGAGCGGAATCTATATTCATATCCCTTTTTGCAAGCAGGCATGTCATTACTGCGATTTTCATTTTTCGACTTCGATGAAGAAGAAAGAAGAAATGGTTTTGGCTATTGCCAAAGAAATTCAAATGCGTAAAAGTGAGTTTGCGCTTCTCGACGGCGCTCGAAGTGACCATAAAATTGAAACCATTTATTTTGGCGGAGGAACGCCAAGTGTTTTAACTTCCGAAGAAATTAATTTCCTGATAACAGAAGTGTATAAAAATTATTCTGTTTCAGAAAATCCTGAAATTACACTCGAAGCCAATCCGGATGATTTGTCAAGTGAGCGAATAATTGAATTGTCTAAAAGTAGAATAAACCGACTTTCAATTGGGATTCAATCGTTTTTTGAAGAAGATTTACAATTGATGAACCGCGCTCATAATTCAGCGGAAGCCAAAAAATGTTTGGAAGAAGCAACTCAATATTTTGACAATATTTCCCTGGATCTAATCTACGGAATTCCAGCAATGAGTAACGAAAAATGGAAACAAAATATTGAAACAGCGCTGTCTTTTGGTATTCCGCATATTTCGAGTTATGCGTTAACCGTAGAACCAAAAACCGCTTTGAATAAACTCATTCAAACAGGAAAAATTGCGGCGCCTAAAGACGAAGTCGCGCAAGAGCATTTTTCTATTTTGGTCGAAATGCTTGAAAATAATAGTTTCATTCATTATGAATTGTCAAATTTTGGTAAAGAAAACTATTTTTCCAAGAATAATTCAGCGTATTGGTTAGGTAAAAAATACATTGGAATTGGTCCTTCGGCGCACAGTTATGATGGCGTTTCGAGAAGTTGGAATGTGTCGAATAATTCAATTTATATAAAATCCATTCAAGAAAATAAACTGCCTAACGAAACTGAAATTCTTTCAATTGCTGACCGTTATAATGAATATGTTATGACCGGTTTACGAACGATTTGGGGCGTTTCTTTGGATAGAATCGGAACCGAATTTGGAAGCGAATATTTAGAATATTTGAACAAACAAGCACAGAAATTCCTTGATGATGATTTAGTTTTTGTCGAAAAAAATATCTTGAAACCAACACCAAAAGGAAAGTTTTTGACGGATGGAATTGCATCAGACTTATTTTACTTAAATTTGGAATAATTATTTAACCGCAAGGTTCGCAAAGGTTTACGCAAAGTTGAAAGGAATTTTGTGACTTAGCGTCTGGGAAACATAAAAAAACAACTTGTGTTAGCAACAGTTCAACAGAATAACCAAACCATTGAAGTAGATCTATCAAATCCCATTGATATTTCGATTCCGTTAACGAATACGGAGGAGAATCCAATTGCCTGGTATATCGACAAGCCAGTTATTGAACCCGTGGTTTTCGGGAATTGGATCGGAAGTGTAAACAAAGGCGCATCAACTAATTTTAATTCTATTTCCTTCAATCCTCATGGACATGGAACGCACACAGAATGTCTGGGGCATATTACACGCGAATTTTACAGTATTAATCAGTCGTTGAAACAGTTTTTCTTTTTGGCCGAATTAATTTCGGTTGTGCCGGAATTGCAAGGAGAAGATTTGGTAATAACGTTAGAAAACATCTCGACTGCGCTCGATGTGACATTGAAGTTAGGTGTTCCAAAAGAAGCCCTAATCATTAGAACGCTACCTAATTTTAAAATAAAAAAGTCTTTAAAATATTCGAATACCAATCCGGCTTACCTTTCTGAAGAGGCTGCGCGTTTCATTCGCGAAAGCGGAATACAACATTTATTGATTGATTTGCCAAGCGTTGATAAAGAAAAAGATGACGGAAAATTATTGGCACACAAAGCCTTTTGGAATGTAACCAATGTGAATAATCTAAATGCTGATGCGCGATTGGATTGCACGATTACCGAGATGATTTTTGTATCTGATGAAGTGAAAGACGGCAGTTATTTGCTGAATTTACAAATTGTATCTTTTGAGAATGACGCGAGTCCGAGTAAGCCCGTTTTGTATGCTATTTTAAACGATGAATGAAAATAATTTCAAAAAATGAACTTAGAAACCTACTACGAATATTGCCTTTCTAAAAAAGGAGTCACGGAACATTTCCCTTTTGACGAAGATACTTTAGTTTTTAAAGTAGGCGGAAAAATGTTTGCTTTGTCTTCTTTAATCCAATGGGAAAAAGGGAATCCATCGGTTAATTTAAAATGTGATCCGGAACGTGCTCAGGAATTACGTGCTGAATATGATGCCATTCAACCGGGTTTTCACATGAGCAAGGTTCATTGGAACACGATTATTGTAAATGCGGGAGTTTCGGATGCGCTTTTCAAAGAATTAATGGACCATTCCTATGAATTGGTTTTCAAAAGTTTAACAAAGAAATTGCAAACTGAAATTCAGGAATTAGAAAATTAGGCATTACTTTTGCAAGGCATATGGAATAAATTATAAACACATTCTGAATAAATTCAGCATAAAATGAAAGAACAATTTAAGAAGTTTTTAAACGAAGAACAAGACCCAAAAGCTATTGAAAAAATCGCTTCAAAATTGAGTGATTTATTGATGAAGAATGAAGAAATAGGCTATATCGCCGTTCAGAAAAAACCAGCAATTACAGTTCTTCCGGACAGTATTGTGTTGACCAATAAAAGAATTATCATTTGTAAGCCCAAAAATCTGGGACTTTCAATGGATTTTATTGATTTTACTTGGGACGAAATAGAAGGAACTTTTGTAAAAGAAAATATTTTAGGTTCTGAATTTTCGTTTTCGACCAAAACGAATATGGACGTTTCGATTGATTATATTCCGAAAATCCAAGCCCGAAAAATATTTACTTATGCTAAAGAGCAATTAGATATTTTGAAAAATGGTGCTTCATCTGCGCCAATACTTCCTGATGAAATTCCAGTTGTGCCAGTAGATGAAGAAGAAGTTATCGAAGAAATGGAAACAGAAGAAGTAACTAGTTTTGCCGAAATAATGCCGGTTGCTCCTCATTATTCAGAGCCAATTCAAGAGAATGTTGCTTCAACCACCGAAAATAAATCAGGCGAATTGTCACAAGATGAACTTTTTGCAAAATTACAGAATTACAAAAAATTACTGGATAACGGTTTGATTCTTCAAGGCGAATATGACGCTTTCAAGAAAGAAATTCTAAGTCAGATGTAACTAGTTATAAAGATCGAAAGTCCTAAAGTCAAAAGAGAAAATATCTTTTGACTTTAGGACTTTCGAATTTCTAATATTCAGATTAAAGTGTTCTTTTCTGCTTTTCCACAAAATTATTAGATTGTAATTCTAATAAATCCGCCGCGTTTTTTCGTTGTAAATCATACAGGTTTTTGTCTTCGGCAATGTCATTATATATTTTGTCATGCATTGCAGCACTTGTTTTAACCAGCAAATTTCTTTGGTATTTGTCTTGTTCTATTGTTGCTTTTAATGCGGTTTCTAAATCTTCCGATTTATAGTCGTATTCTCCTTTTGGCGACAAAAGTTTAGCAATAATTGGCGACGTTTCGATGGCTAAAAACAACAACATGATAAAAAAGGAAGGCAACCAAGGCAGTTTATTCAGCGCATTGATTCGTGCCATTAAACCATCAAAACCATCAATAATAGGTTGGGTTTCGGTAACTTTTTTGTCTAAATCAGTTTGAAGTGTTTTGGTGTTTTTTTCTTTTTCGGCTATTTTGGCTAAGTTGTTTTTCTGTAAGGTGTCCAGTTCTTTTTTGGCCAAATCATGTTTGGCTATTTTTTCTTTAAAAACAGGACCTTTACCTAATTTTTTAGTTCCGGCAGTTCCTTCGGCTTCGGTGATGTAGGTTTCGTATAAAGTGTTTACTTCTTTCTCTTTCTTGGTAATTTCTGCTTTTAGACTGGCAATTTCCGTTTTGTTTTTGTCTAAATCGGATTTGAAATAATTAGCCACTTCTTTTTTATTATTCAAAGCCATGGCATTTTTTTCTTTCAAAAGAACAGTATTGATTTCTTTTTCGAAAATTTTAATCTCTAAAGGTTTCGAAATCACGATGGCAATAATTATGGCAAGAATAATTCGGGGTGTTGCCTGCAAAAATTCGCTCCACAAATTATCTCTTTTTCGAATGGTGGAAACAATAAAACGATCCAGATTAAAGATGAGTAAACTCCAGACAATTCCAAAAAGGATTGCGGGAACAACATCATCAAAAACGGTGAAAAGCGCATAAGAACTGGCAATAAACGCCATAACTGCGGTAAAGAAAACGGTGGCGCCAATACCTACATATTTGGTTTGTTCGCCTTCGGAGCAACCTTCAAGAAGGTTTTTATCGGCTCCGGAACAGAGGATGAAAAATTGTTTTAACATGATTGATTATTTTGATTGATTGATGTTTGCAAATTTAACGCCAAAAAATGAATATTGGTATAAATGATTGATATCTTTTCGATTAGCGTTCAGTTTGATGTATAGTAATAAAAAAGAGCCGCTCTTTACGAACAGCTCCTTTTCTTTTTTGAATTAATAATAACTTATGCTATTGGCGCACCAGCCAAGATTTCGGCATTGGCAAATGCTGAAAATTTGGCAAAATTCGCTTTGAATTTTTGGGCTAATTCCACTGCTTTCTTATCGTATAGTTCAGGGTCCTCCCAAGTATTTCTTGGATTCAATATTTCGCTTGGAACATTAGGGCACGATTGTGGTTTAGCAAACCCAAATACTTTATGGTTTTCATAAGCCACATTGTCTAATTCTCCGTTTAATGCTGCGGTAATCATAGCACGCGTGTATTTTAGTTTCATGCGACTGCCTATTCCGTAAGGTCCGCCTGTCCATCCTGTATTGATGAGCCATACTTTTACATTTCCGTCTTTCATTTTTTTACTTAGCATTTCTGCATATTTTGTGGGATGTAAAGGCATGAATGGAGCCCCAAAACAAGCGGAGAAATTAGGTTGAGGTTCTGTTACTCCCGCTTCTGTTCCGGCTACTTTTGCAGTATAACCCGAAATAAAATGATAAGCGGCCTGTCCTGGAGTCAGTTTTGTAATAGGGGGTATGATTCCAAAAGAATCGGCTGTTAGGAAAAATATATTTTTAGGGTTTTCACCAATAGAACCTGGCTGAATGTTGTCGATATGATAAATAGGGTAGCTTACGCGCGTGTTTGGAGTGATGGAAATATCTTGATAATCGACCTCGTTTGTTCCTTCTTTGAAAATTACATTTTCTAAAAGTGCTCCTTTTTTGATGGCTCTAAAAATGTCCGGTTCATTCTCTTCTGAAAGATTGATAACTTTGGCGTAACAGCCTCCTTCAAAATTGAAAACGGTATTTTCATTGGTCCAGCCATGCTCATCGTCACCAATCAGTTTTCGATTAGGATCGGCAGATAAAGTAGTTTTTCCGGTTCCTGATAAACCAAAGAAAATTGCGGTGTCGCCGTCTTCTCCTACATTGGCACTGCAATGCATAGGTAACGTATTTTTGAAAACCGGCAGAATAAAATTTAAAGCAGAGAAAATCCCTTTTTTTATTTCTCCTGTATATCCCGTTCCGCCAATAAGCGCAATTTTTCGGGTAAAATCTATAATAGCAAAATTACTTTGACGCGTCCCGTCAACAGCTGGATCGGCTTCGAAATGTGGGGCGCAAATTACGGACCATTCTGCTGTAAAATCATCGAGTTCCTCTATTTCCGGTCTCAAAAACATATTGAAACAAAATAAATTTGACCAAGCAGTTTCGGTAACCACTCTCACATTCAATCGGTAATTGGGGTCGGCGCAAACATAAGTGTCTCTTACAAAAACTTCTTTTTTAGAGAGGTAAGCAGTTACTTTTGTGTACAAAGCATCAAAAGCGGCTGGCTCAAAAGGAATATTTACATTTCCCCACCATACTTTGTCTTCTGTAATGCTGTCTTTTACAATAAATCGGTCTTGAGGAGAGCGTCCTGTAAATTGACCAGTGTTGATGGCTAATGCGCCTGTTGAATTTTCAATTCCTTGTCCGGATTGAATCGTTAAATCGTGTAATTCGTTAGCGCTTAATTGGTAATGAATCGTAGGGCTTGTAATTCCTAAGTCAGTTAACGCAATCGATTTCGTAAAAAGGGCGTAGTTGTCCATAAATTTCTAGTTGTGTGTGTTGTTTTTTAAGACTGCAAAAGTAGAAATTATTTATCAGAAAGATTTATACTATTCTATTTTAACGTTTTTTTCTTTAAAAAATGAAATAGTAAAACGCTCCAGCCCAGTATTAACAGGAGTCCGCCGATAGGAGTTACAAAACCGATAACTTTAAAATCAAATGAAGTAAGGCTGTTTGTTGCCAATAAATAAATAGAGCCAGAAAAAAAGATTACGCCTAAAACAATTAAAAACCAGATTGATTTTTTTGTTTTTTGAGGGAAATCATTCAGGCTTCCAAGGAACAATAAAAACAAGGCATGATACATTTGATAGCGCACTCCGGTTTCAAAAGTGACAAGTGCTTCAACCGGCAAGATTTTTTTTAAGGCATGTGCGCCAAAAGCACCCAAAATGATTGCTATTATCCCGAAAATTGCTCCTGTAGAAAGTATCTTTTTGTCCATTTTAAATTTATTTTATGCAAAAGTATTCCTTATATCGTTAGGAGTAAAATTTTTTACAAGATACTTTTATCTGTATTTAACACAATAGATTTGTTATAAATACAACAATATTGTATGTTTGTGTTACATTTATTAATAAATATGAGAACAATTCTAATTATTGGTGCAGGAAGATCAGCTTCGTCGTTGATACAGTATCTTTTGAATAAATCCGAAAAAGAAAATTTACATCTCGTAATTGGGGATTTATCTTTGGCTTTGGCCGAAAAAAAGACCAATAACCATCCTAACGCTACGCCAATAGCATTAGATATTCTTGATGAAAATCAGCGGAAAAAGGCTATTCAAAATGCGACTATTGTCATCTCGATGTTGCCGGCACATTTGCATATAGAGGTTGCAAAAGATTGCATTTTATATAAAAAACATTTAGTTACGGCATCATACATCAGCGATGCTATGCAGGAACTGGATGCTGTTGCCAAAGAAAATAATTTGATTTTCATGAACGAAATTGGCCTCGATCCGGGAATAGATCACATGAGTGCCATGAAAGTAATTGATGAAATTACAGCCAAAGGCGGAAAAATGCTCTTGTTCGAATCTTTTTGTGGTGGATTAGTAGCACCAGAATCTGACACGAATCTTTGGAATTATAAATTTACCTGGGCACCTCGCAATGTGGTTCTTGCCGGACAAGGCGGCGCTGCAAAATTCATACAAGAAGGTGCTTATAAATACATTCCTTATGTAAACCTGTTTCGCAGAACCGAATTTCTTCAAGTAGAAGGATACGGGAAATTTGAGGCATATTCTAATAGGGATTCGTTGAAATATCGTAGTGTTTACGGTCTCGACAATGTTCTTACGTTATACCGGGGAACGATACGCCGCGTAGGATTTTCGAAAGCGTGGAACATGTTTGTGCAACTGGGCATGACCGATGACAGTTATGTTATGGAAGGTTCAGAGGAAATGAGTTACCGTCAATATGTGAATTCATTTTTGCCGTACCATCCAACGGATTCGGTTGAAATCAAGATGCGTTTGATTCTTAAAATTGACCAAGATGACATCATGTGGGACAAGCTTTTAGAACTGGATTTGTTTAACAGAGATAAAAAAGTAGGCTTGAAAAATGCCACTCCAGCCCAAATTTTAGAAAAAATCCTTTCTGAGAGTTGGACTCTTCAGCCCGATGATAAAGATATGATTGTGATGTACCATAAATTTGGTTACGAAATAAACGGCAAAAAAGAGCAAATTGATTCAAAAATGGTATGTATTGGCGAAGACCAAACCTATACCGCTATGGCAAAAACAGTAGGATTACCAGTTGCTATGGCCACTTTATTGATACTCAACGGTACCATAACTACGCCGGGAGTTCAGCTGCCGATTCGTAAAGAAGTGTACCTGCCGATATTGAAAGAATTAGAAGAATATGGCGTTATTTTTCACGAACAGTCCATGCCGTATTTGGGATATAATCCCGATAAAAATTTTAGTTAATAGTTTTTTAGATTTTTTTTTGGTTTGATAAATCCGTTACTCTCGACATTTTGAGAGTTACGGATTTTTTTATGGAATCAATTCTTCTGTAATCAATTCGCCGTTGTTGTAGTTTCGTACCATGATGTGCTTCCCTTTTTCGTCAAAAAAATGCCAGTTGCCATCATAAAACCAATGCGTTTCGAGGGAGTTTGTCGTTGTTTTTGTCAGCCCTTTTGATTGTATTTTACCGTTTTTATGATACGTTGTGGTTTGGCATAAGTTGGATTTGTATTTTTCTCGTTTAATTAGTTTTCCGTTCAAGTAATACCTCCATTTATTGATGGGATCTCCGTTATGGTATTTCCCTACGGATTTATAGTGCAAACTGTCGAGGGAATAGTGCTCTATCCAAAGGCCTTCTCTGTTTTTGTTTATTTTTTGGTTAATGGGTTTGGTCTTACAGCCTATAACTGCCAGAAAGCTGAGGAGTATGAATAGCTGTTTCATAGACTGATTTTGGTTTAAGGAAAAATAGTATGGTATAAATTTAGTTTAAAAACTAAGAGAACTGCTTATTGAAAGGTATTATTTAATGGTTCCTGTAAAGTGCTTAAATAAGTAGTAATACGCAAAATTTTAGGCTAATGACCCAAGTTTTTACGTTAGTGTACGTAAAATTTTAGGGTGGGAACCTAAAATTTTACCCCTTGTAACGTAAAATTTTACGTCATGAGGTTAAAGTTTTACGTATCGATACGTAAAATTTTACGTTGTTAACCTAAAATGTTAGGTTGTACTACTTAAATTTTTAGGTTATTAGGCTGTTTTTGGTGCTGTGTTATTGGTGTTTTTGACAAATGGGATGCGTACTGCGATTTGCGTTAGGGATTGTAATGGAAATCCTTTATATTTTTTTTAAAATATAAAGATTGCAATGGAAAGCCCGACCGTAGGGAACGCCCAAAAAAAATCCGCTCATGTAGAACGGATTTTGGTTTGATATAATAGATATAAGTATTGAGGTGAAATTTATTTATAAAGGAATCTCGACTGCGCTCGATTTGACAACGCTTTTTATTTGCTTAGTGCTACGAAATACTTGTAAAACAACGGAATGGTTTCTATTCCTTTGAGGTAATTAAAGATTCCAAAATGTTCGTTTGGCGAGTGAATAGCATCGCTGTCCAGGCCAAATCCCATTAGGATGGTTTTGCTTTTGAGTTCTTTTTCGAACAGCGCGACGATGGGAATACTACCGCCGGAACGTACCGGAATGGCCGGAACGCCAAAGGTTTCGGTATAGGCCATGTTTGCGGCTTTGTAGCCAATGCTGTCTATTGGGGTTACGTAGCCCTGCCCGCCATGATGTGGTTTTACTTTGACGGTAACGCCTGCCGGAGCGATGCTGATGAAGTGTTTGGTGAACAGTTCGGTGATTGTTGACCAGTCTTGGTTTGGTACTAATCGCATGGAGATTTTGGCGAAAGCCTTGCTTGCAATTACGGTTTTGGCGCCTTCACCGGTGTATCCGCCCCAGATTCCGTTGACGTCTAGTGTAGGGCGAATGGAGTTTCTTTCGTTGGTCACATAGCCTTTTTCGCCATAAACATCATTTAAGTCGAGTGCTTTTTTATAATTTTCTAAGTTGAAAGGCGCTTTGGCCATTTCGGCTCTTTCTTCCAATGACAATTCTTCGACTTTGTCGTAAAAACCGGGAATGGTCACTTGATTGTTTTCGTCGTGAAGCGAAGCAATCATTGTGGACAAAACGTTGATGGGATTGGCCACGGCACCACCATACAATCCGGAATGCAAATCGCGATTTGGCCCCGTGACTTCCACTTCCACATAACTTAACCCACGCAATCCAGTGGTGATGGAAGGTTGTTGGTTGGAAATCATTCCGGTATCAGAAATCAAAATCACATCATTCGCTAGTTTTTCTTGATTTTCTTGAACAAATCCGCTAAGGCTTTTAGAACCCACTTCTTCTTCACCTTCAATCATGAATTTTACATTACAAGGCAAACAATTATTTTGAATCATGTATTCAAAAGCTTTCACGTGCATGTACATTTGTCCTTTGTCATCACAAGCACCACGTGCAAAAATGGCGCCTTCAGGATGAATTTCTGTTGTTTTAATTACAGGTTCAAAAGGTGGTGAAGTCCATAATTCCATTGGGTCGGGTGGTTGTACATCGTAATGCCCGTAAACCAAAACCG